>JGI20171J29575_12612601_pt1 | contig 20953 bp, 17 predicted proteins | sample TergutNc150P4_FD_29575 | JGI IMG/M metagenome (IMG submission 29575)
CCTGTTCCCTTTCCGAACACAGCAGTTAAGCCTCTTCGCGCCGATGGTACTTGGCGGGTCACCGCCCGGAAGACTAGGTCGCCGCCGGAATTTTTTCCTCAGTAGCTCAATGGCAGAGCATTCGGCTGTTAACCGAAGGGTTGTAAGTTCGAGTCTTACCTGGGGAGCCACGATCAATTGCCTGATTCTTTCAAAGAATTGGGCAATTTTTTTGTTTAAGCTTATAGTTCTTCGCTGTCGAAAATTTCTTGGAAGAAGTATTTCTTACCCTCCAGCCGCGGATAACGAATCCCGTCAATCTCCATCGCGTTCTGTACACTGCGGACGGCTTTGATGAACACCTCGATCATCCTCCGGGGATTGTTGGGGAAATCAGGAATACGCCCGCTGTCAATCAACAGTTCCGCCGCCGTGCGCCGCGAGAGGAAGCACTCGTTGTCAACCATCCCCTGCAACCGCCGTATTCATGTCTGCCACACGAAACAGCGTGACGGATTGCCCCGCCGATTTCGCGCCATCAACGAACGCGGCAGCTAACCTGTCGGTGCTCCCGCCCTTGTGCGGCGGGCCGCCAGCACAGCCCCGTTACGCTCAGCATAAACCGCCACGCGTTTGTTGACCCTATTATTATGAAAAAAAATCAGAAAACCTCTTTTCACTGCTCGCAAAAGGTGTTACAATACATTTGTATGCATGTCACGTTGAAGCAGATTTAGCCGATGGACATATCCCCTCATGTCCGTTGTCTGTTTCACGTGATATGCTTTGTTTTCTTTCAAGCCGTCCCACATCCTCCCCCTGCCCGCTTGGCTTATAGTATACGCGTCCCTGCAAATCTTCCGGCATATACCTTTGCTCAACCCAATGCCCCTCAAAATCATGCGGATACAGATACGTCTCCCCATTGCGTTTCCCATCCGCTGTGCCCAGCCGTTCATGTCCCTTGTAGCTCGTATCGCGCAGGTGCACAGGCACAGGCCCGAAACCTCCCTTTTCCGCGTCGGCCATTGCGGCTGAGACAGCCATCACAACACTATTGGATTTAGGGCTCTCGCACACAGCAATAATCGCCTGGGCAATGGATAGCTTCGCTTCGGGCATGCCGATAAACTGGAGCGCCTGCGAAGCGGCCACCGTTTGCAGCATCGCCAAAGGATTGGCAAGCCCTACATCCTCGCTCGCATGCGCGATCAAGCGGCGCACAATGATCTTTGGATCCACACCCGCGTACGTCATGCGGCTGAACCATGCCAGCGCCGCGTCAGGGTCTGACCCGCGCAGGCTCTTGCAGAATGCCGAAAGCATATCATAATATAAAGATTCATCATATTGCAATACCGGCTTCTGGATCGACTCCTCCGCCACAGCCAGGGTGATATGCACGCTTCCGTCACGCTGTTGCGGCGTGGTCATCGCCGCGAGTTCCAGCGCGTTGAGCGCGGACCGCAGATCTCCGTTCGCCACATGCGCGATATGCGACAGCGCATCATCGTCCGCCGCCACACCCATGCGGCCGAGCCCTCTCTCCCTGTCGGCTAAGGCTTTGTAAAGTCCTTCCAACACCGCCTCTATGCCAAGCGGATAAAACTGAAACAACCTGCATCGGCTTACAATGGCCGGCGTCATGGAAACCATAGGGTTTTCCGTGGTTGAGCCTATGAAGCGGATGATTCCTTTTTCAATGGCCGGCAGAATGGAGTCGCTCTGCGCCTTGTTCCACCGATGGCATTCATCCAGCAGCAAGTATGTCGCCTGCCCATAGAGCTTTTGCCTTTCCTCCGCTGCCTCGAGTACTTTTCGCACATCCGCCACGCCGCTTGTTACCGCGTTCATCTTCGCGAAAGCTGCTTTCGTGCTTCCCGCGATGATCGCCGCAAGCGTTGTTTTGCCACAACCAGGCGGACCATAGAAAATGCAGCTCGTCAATCTATCCGCCTGTATCGCGCGGCGAAGCAGATGTCCCTCGCCAACGATATGTTCCTGGCCGATAAATTCATTCAGCGTACGCGCACGCATACGCTCCGCAAGAGGTTGGTTATCTTTTGAGGCTGTTACGGAAAACAAATCTTCCATCCATCTACCTCCCATTTTGTTCCACGTGAAACAATTCTTGACAATTCGACAAAATTGTTCCACGTGAAACACAAGCCATTCAGACACAAATCAAATTGATTTACCCTCAAATGACCGTTTCCGCCTGCCGCGGACACCCTTCAAAGTCCGAACACTTTTCCTGTATCCAAGCTGCGCCAACCCCATGAGGAGCACCATCAGCCCCGTCAATAGCAACAATAACCATCGCCGTTCGTGCCCAGCCATAAACATGCCAAATGTAGCGATGCCACACAGACACGCCAAGAAGATAAGCTCTTTAGTTACACGATGCAGCCTTGCCATACACCATCACCTCTTTTCACGGTGAACGCACGCGTCACAAAAACCATCACAGCAAAATGGGGATTGCTCTTCGCTGTTCAAACGTCAGCATATATCGAAACCCGCATGCCTTTGCCAATTCCTGCGCGTCATCCACCCACTTGCCCACATACTCCGGGCTGTGCGCATCCGAGCCAATCGTTACAAATTCCCCGCCCAGCTCATGAAAACGTGTCAGCAGCTCTTGATCCGGAAAAAACTCATTCATCGTCTTGCGGCCAGATGTGTTGATCTCCAGCGCCTTTCCGCCCTCGGCAAGCCTTGTAAACAACGCGTCAAACGCATCCGGCGCGTGAAGGTAGCGAAGCGGGCTTTCCCGCGCGGGATATGGCGCAAACTTGGCGCAATACCCCAAATGCGCCATGGCCTCATATTCATCCGGCGACCATGCGAGCGCGGACTCCAGTTTCGCCTCCACGTACCGCCTGTAAACGGCATCTTGCTCTTTGTCTGCAAAAAAGCCTGGAAAATACGGGTCTTCATTGTCAATCAGATGCAGCGACAGCAGCCTAAAATCCAGCGGCAGGGCGAAATGCCACGCCTTGATCTGTTCCCTGCATCGCGGATTGTCGCCTATCTCTATGCCGGCGCGAATCACCAGGCCCGCATATTGCTCACGGCAGCGTTCAATATCCGCAAGCCACTTTTCAATCTCCGGCAGCTGGTCCGATCCCGGGGCCGGATGACCAAACTCCGTATGGTCCGTAATGCAAATCTCATCAAGACCGGCCGCCAGCGCCGCGCTGCACAGCGCATCAAGCGTCATGTCGCAATCCATGGAATAGCACGTATGCAAATGGTAGTCCACTCGAGCCATAAAGTTCCTCCTATATCTTATACCCTTCTCCCGCCTCAATCAAAAACAGAATGCGCTCCTTCACCCGTTTGCCCGTGATCTTCTCCAGGGCCTGCGCATACAGGTCAATCTGGGGCTTGTATCGCCGTGTCAGCTTTTCCACGTCTAGCGCATGATCCGTTTTATAGTCCATTACCACCCAGGCATTTCCCTCTACAAAACACGCGTCGATTATGCCCTGCAAGAGCGTACGCTTTCCTTGCTCCATCACGCGCAGATTAAAAGCCCACTCACGGCGCACCTCCTCCGCGGATCGCATACGCCGCCAGCTTTCACTCCGCAAGCAGCTTTCCAACGTTAGAAGCGGTAAGGATGCCGCCTGCTCCTCAGATAAAATTCCCCGCTCCACCATATTTCGGCTTTCGAAGGATACATCCCGCGCGTCCAGCGGCACAGCGCGAAGGAATATATGCACCGCGTCACCGCGCTCGGCGGCTGTAAGACCGCGCTCCTCCATAAACAAAGGCCGTCTGGCAAGCGCTGAAAGCTCCGGCCCCGTATCCGCTTCCTCTCCTCGCTTCCGCTCCTCCTTGAGCAATGCCGTCACGCTTTGCTTTAGCGGGTGATCCAGCAGTGCTGGTTTCCAAGCAAGCGCGCGCACCACCGCGCTGTCCGCCGGAACGTGCGCGCGCGCTTTTTCCACAAGGGCCGCCAAAGCAAGGTCATCCTGAAGAATCCGCGCGCACCGCTTTCGCACGTGTACCGTAACCGCCCATCCGGGCCGCGCATCGGCGGGCGCACCCCAGGCGCTGGGCGTCCCCCAGGCGCTGGGCGCCACCCAATCCAACTGGCTGCGGGCATTCGCCACAGTGGCCAGGGTTTGTGGGCGCCGCCATCTATCCTCATCACCCGCCTTCTGTGTGCCCACGAGAATCAACCGCTTCTGCGCGCGCGTCATGGCAACGTACAGCACACGCGCCTCCTCCGCCAGCGCTTCCTGCTTCCTTTTTTCCACAATCGCTTCCCGCGCGAGCGTCGTCCATTTTGTGCGAAGCGTGGGATTGATCGTGGGCAGGGCCACGCCAAGCGCCTGATGTACCTGTAAAAGCCCTGTATCGCGCAAGCGGAAGGCGCTGCCCATGCCCGCCACAAACACCACGGGAAACTGCAAGCCCTTGCTCTTGTGTATGGAAAGCACGCGCACCGCATCATCCGCTTCGCTAAGCTCAACGGCGGCCAGCCCTTCATGCGCCTTTACACGCTCAAGATAGCGAAGAAAACCGCTTAACCCTTTTGCTTGCGTCCGCTGATACACGCCCGCATACTCCGCCAGCGCGCGAAGGTTCGCCTGCCGTGACAGGCCGTCCGGCAGCGCACCTACCTCCGCGTAATATCCCGTTTCATGATATAGACGGCGCAGCAGCGAGTCCAGCGGCAATACCTGCGCATCCAGCGCCCAATCGCGCATTTTCTGGATGAACCCCCGCAAGGCCGTGGCCAGCGCGTTGTCCCTTTCCGCATAGGCAAGCATCGCTTCCGCGAAGGTGCCTTCGGGATGCGCGGACCGTATCTCCGCCAGCGCTTCCTCCGTGAGCCTCACCGCCGGCCCTTTGAGCGCGGCCAGCAAGGGCACATCCTGCCGTAGGTTGTCCACGCTTCTGAGCATCGCCAGCACCGCCTGTACCTCCGGGCGCTGCAGCGTGCTGCCGCCAAGGTCTGTCCGCGCGTTGACGCCCCGCTCGCGGAGAACCTGCGCAACCTGAACGGCTTTGCCCTTGACCGTCCGCATCAGAACGGCCATGTCCCTAAACGCGTACCCTTCATCGCGGAGCGCAAGGATTCTCTCGGCAATGACTTCCGCTTCCCACTGAACCGCCTCCCGCACCTCAGGGGTAAGTTCCTCCGCTGTCGGCGCGTCTTCCTCCTCAGGCGCTTGCGCGTCTTCCGTTGCGTCAATCAGGTGCAGCTCAACCAGCCCGCCTTTTGCTTCCGTTTCATTGCCGGCATGCAGGCGTGAGGAATCATCGTAGGCCACTTCCATCACACCGCCACAGAACACGCTTTCAAAAACATCGTTTATGCACCGAAGCAGGTTTTTATGAGAACGGAAATTTGCATTTAAATCAATTCTGCGGTTGAGGCTTCCTTCCTCATGGGAAAAGCGCGCGAGCTTTCGCAAAAAGAGGCCCGGTTCCGCCAGACGAAAGCGATAGATGCTTTGCTTGACATCGCCTACCATGAAAAGGTTATCCATGCGCCGTATATGCGCAAGGATTTCTTCCTGGATCTGGCTGGCATCCTGATATTCATCTATAAATATATATTTATAGCTTTCTTGCAAGGCGGACGCGACCTCCGCGTCTCGAAGCGCGCGAAGCGTACAATGCTCAAGGTCTGAAAAATCCTTAAGGTCCCGTTCTTCTTTGAGCCGCGTGAAGCAAGCGTCAAACGCCCGCGCCGCCTCGCCAATCCCACGTAGCAGCAAGCCAGCGGCTTGAAGCTCTTCCCGGCGCGTGAGCAGCACTCCCACCTGTTCGGCGCGCTTTCCGGCGGTCTGGAGCGCCGCCTTGGCGGCGTCGCGCAGCGAGGTATACCGTTCCTCCGCCCACGGGGCCGCATCCTTTTTCTTCGGCGGTTTCCGGCCAAAATGAAGCGAGGATGCTTCCAGCGCGCCAATCCCTTCCCGCGCCGCAAACAAAAACGACTCTGCCAGCCGGACTTCTTCCAAGGTCAACGCCGCATACAAGCCGCTTTCCCCGGCAAATTCAGCCACTCGCTCGTAGAGGTATACCGCTGTCTCCGCTTCCAAGCGGATCGTATCCAGCAACGCCTCCATCCAGGGGGAGGTTTTCAGCTCTTCTTCTTCCATCTCATACATCCGGGCCACCTGGCTAAGCCAATCCCATGGATCCGGCCGCGCCATGAGGAACGTATGCAAACCCTCGGCCGCTTCCGCCAGTTCCTTGCGCGTTAAGCACGCCGAAGCGTGGGCAAAAGCGGGTGTAGGCGCTTCAAAGCAGGCGATAAGCGCCTCCTCCATCGCCTGGCCGGCCAGCACGCCTATTTCCGCCGTATCCCCTACGCGGAAGGATGGATCCACCAAGGCGGCCTGAAAATGATCACGGCACACCTTGGCGCAAAAGCCGTGCAGGGTAGAGATATCCGCATGTTCCACGCGCATGGCCTCCTGAACGAGGCGCGCGCCGCCCGTGCCGGCCGTTTCGTGCAGCATCTCGAGAATGCGCACGCGCATCTCCGCCGCCGCGGCCTTTGTAAACGTCACCACGAGCAGCTCATCCACTCGCGTGCCTTCCTGGACGAGCGAAAGAATCCGCGCGGCCAGCACGGCTGTTTTGCCGCTGCCCGCCGCCGCGGATACCAATAGGTTGCTGCCGCGCGCCTCTATCGCCGCGGCTTGCGCGCTGGTCCAGTTCACTTTTACCCCATCTCCGTGAGTCCATAGAGTTCCAAAGGGTTTTCCAGCAAAGCCTTGCGGTAAAGCTCGATAACAGGCTTCACTTGAAGCAGCATACATTTTGCGGCCCCAATAACGCCGTCTCGAACCAGACCGGCCTGATATGCCGCCTCCTGAATTTTATACCAAGGCCTCCCTTCAGGCGACCACGCCTCGATCATCCACCGGTTTTCCGGGTATTTAGCGCGCGCTTCCTCGCCTGGCATAAATTTCCGCCGAATCTCCTTGGGCAGTACATCCTCAACATAGTGCATGGCTGACAGCCGGTAAATATCCACGCCAAGCAAAAGCGCATAGCCGCCCCCATCAATCACGCGCCCGAAACCGGAAGCGGCGTGCAGGCCGGCATCCTTGCCCCAAGCCGATACACGGAACATGCCCTGGCCCGTAACCGTGTCCGCTCTGTCACGGAAGGTCTTTGCGATAATCCCTAAGCCATTGTCCGTGTGACGGTCCTTTTCATCCAATATCTTTATTTTCAACGTCAACCCGAGCCGCTTGTCCTCATCTGTCAAGGGCAGCGCCGTCGAAATGGTAAACGAAGGCATGACGATGGCGCCGTCCTTGCCTACGACCTCCATCAGCGCTTCGATCAGCGTGTCCGCCCCGCCCTCAACATGCCCGAAGGCGCTCAGGGCGCTATGCACTTCAAGCATCATGCCAGGTCGCACGCCCAAGGCGCGAAGGCCGGCTGCTATGTCTGGCTGGTTCATCCCTTTTCTCTCCCATGGCAATACATCCACCCCTGTCCGGTTTCTCCGTAAAGAACGGCCCTTGGCATCCGCAAAGGGCTTTTCTTTGCTTCTTTCTTTTCCCCGAAAAGAAAGAAGACGTCCTCCTCTCTCTCTCCCATCCCCGCCTACCCCACAACCTTCGGCTTTCGCGCCGCCAGCGTCTGGTCCGGCCGCCCGACAGGCGTCGTCAGCGGGAACTCGCCCAGCGCCCCGGGGTTCGCCTCATGAAGCGCCTTCAGTTCCACCATCGCGTCGCAAAATGCGTCCAACACCTCGGGCGGTTCCGTTTCCGTAGGCTCCACCATCATCGCCTCACGCACGATCAAAGGGAAGTAGATCGTCGGCGGGTGGATGCCGCGGTCGATGAGGCCCTTGGCCACATCGTTCGCCGTGAGACCGGGGATGTTCTCCGTGGACAGCACAAACTCGTGCATGCAAGGACGGTCCGCGGCAACCTTGTATGCCCCGCGCAGCTTATGCATGATATAGTTGGCGTTCAGCACAGCGGCCTCGCTGGCCTCCTTCAGGCCCTCCCCGCCCAGGGAAAGGATATAGGCATACGCCCTGACGCATACGCCAAAGTTGCCATAGAACGATTTTACTTTACCGATGGAAAACGGCCTGTCCGCGTCCAGCGCGTATCCGCCTTCCCGCTTGACCACCACCGGCGCCGGGAGGAACTCCGCGAGCCGCGCTTTGCAGCCTACAGGCCCGCTGCCCGGCCCGCCGCCCCCATGCGGTGTGGCAAAGGTTTTATGCAAATTCAGGTGAACGACGTCAAAGCCCATGTCCCCGGGCCGCGCGATGCCCATAACGGCGTTCAGGTTCGCGCCGTCATAATACACAAACCCGCCGGCGTTGTGCACGATGTCCGCGATTGTGAGGATGTTCGTCTCAAACAGGCCGAGCGTGTTCGGGTTGGTCAGCATGAGCCCGGCGGTATCCTCGCCGCAAGCGGCACGCAACGCGTCAAGATCCACCCCGCCGTCCGCGCCGGAGGGCACTTCCACCACCTCAAACCCCGCCATGGCAGCCGAAGCCGGGTTGGTGCCGTGGGCCGAGTCCGGCACGAGGATCTTGGTACGCTTTGCAAGCTCGCCGCGTCGCGCATGGTACGCGCGTATGAGCATCAGGCCCGTAAGTTCTCCGTGCGCGCCCGCGGCGGGCTGCAGGGACACCGCGTCCATGCCCGTAATCTCGCACAGCGCGCGTTCCAGATCATACGTCAGCCGGAGCGCTCCTTGCGCGTCGCGCGCGTCCGCCAGCGGATGCAGGCCGCCAAACCATGCCGAAACCACCTCGTTCATGCGCGGGTTGTACTTCATCGTGCAGGACCCCAGCGGGTAAAATCCGTTATCCACGCCATGGTTGCGGCGCGAAAGACCCGTATAATGCCGCATGACCTCCCGTTCACTCATCTCCGGCAGGGCAGGCGGGGCATCGTCCAGCAGCTCGGCGGGCAGGAGATTTTCTTTTACCGGCACGTCCAAGGCAGGGATGTCCGCGCCCCGGCGGTCCGGGTGTGATTTTTCAAAGCAGGTCGGCCAAACGCTTCGGCTCATGCGCATACCTCCTTCAGCGCATCCACGAGCGCGTCGATTTCCTGCCGGGTGTTCATTTCTGTAACGCAGTACAAAACGCGGCGGTCGTCCAACGACAGGCCGCCGACAATGCCCTTGCCCCGAAGCGCCTCGTCAATCGTACCAGACGAAATATCGCTCTCCACCACAAACTCCATGAAAAACGGCGCGCCATAGGAAAGCTTCATGCCAGGGAGGGCTGCGATTCTCTCCGCCGCGTAGTGCGCCTTTTGCAGGCAGCTCTCCGCCACCTCGCGAAGACCCCGCGGCCCCATGGCCGTCATGTAAATGCCCGCCATAACAGCGCACAGCGATTGGTTGGAGCAAATGTTGCTCGTCGCCTTTTCACGGCGGATATGCTGCTCGCGCGCCTGCAGCGTCAGCACATACGCCCGGTTCCCGTCCGCGTCCGCCGTCTCCCCGACGACGCGGCCCGGGAGGCTGCGCAGCAACCGCTGCTTGGTCGCCATAAACCCCACATAGGGACCGCCCCACGAGAGCGGGATGCCCAGCGGCTGGCCGTCTCCCACGGCGATATCCGCGCCAAGGCCGCCCGGCTTTTTCAAAAGGCCAAGCGAGATGGGCTCCGCATACGCCACCATCAGCCCGCGGCACGCATGCACCGCGTCCGAAAGGCTCGCGATATCCTCAATCAACCCATAGCAATTGGGGGAAGCCGCGATGAGCCCGGCCGCGCCTTCCGCGTTTGCCTTTACGGCCGCCAGGTCGGTAAGGCCCTCCGCAAGCGGGACCTCCACAAGCTCCATCCCGGCGCAGGGCGCGTAGGTGCGCAAAACCGCCAGCACATCGGGCAGCAAACCCCGGGACACGAGCAGCTTTTGCCGGCGCGTGCTGTCCCGGCACATGAGCATGGCCTCCGCCGCAGCCGTCGCACCATCGTATACGGAAGCGTTGGACGCGTCCATGCCCGTCAGCCTGGCGATGAGCGACTGGTATTCAAAAATCGCCTGCAACATGCCCTGGCTCATTTCAAACTGATAGGGGGTATAGGCCGTCAGAAATTCCCCAAGGCTTGCAAGCGCCGGGATGATCGCCGGGATGAAATGCCGATACGCGCCCGCGCCCCGGAATATGGGCCTGTCCGTCACATTCTCGTCCGCATAGCCTTTGAGGGCGGCAAGCACCTCCTTTTCCGAAAGTCCCCCCGGCAGATCCAGCGGATGGCGCAAACGCACGCCCTCTGGAATGTCGCGCAAAAGCTCTTCCATAGACGTAAGGCCCATGGACGCAAGCATGCGCGCCCGCTCCTCTCGGGTGGCGGGCACATAGCTTCTCATGCCTTTTCTTCCTCCACTTTGACCAGGGCCGCATAGGCATCCTGATTCAGAAGTGTTTCTTCATTTAACGTCGTCACGCGGACGCGGGCGATCCACGCTCCCCATGGGTCGCTGTTGAGCTTCTCGGGCGCGTCCTCCAGCGCCGTATTCGATTCCACAACCTCGCCGGCCGGCACGGAAAGCACGTCCGAGGCCGCCTTGACCGACTCGACCACCGCCAGCCGTCCACCCGCTTCCACGGAATCGCCTGGCTGCGGAAGCTCTACAAACACAATATCGCCCAGCATGTGCTGCGCGAAATCGGTGAGGCCGACGGTCGCCATATCGCCATCAATCATCACCCACTCGTGATCCTTGGTGTATTTGCGGTCGTTTGGAATCATAGGAAATGCCCCCTTTTATAGAAAAGTTATTTATGCGCCGTCTTGTAGAACGGAAGCCCCACACGCCCCGCGGCCAACCTGCGCCCGCGCACCTCAATGAAAAGCTTGTCCTGTTCCGCCGCCTCATGGGTCACAAGGGCCATGGCCATGTTCTTGCCCAGGGTGGGCGCAAACCCGCCGCTCGTCGTGCGGCCCACGGCGCGGCCTTCCGCGTCGAGCACGGGACAGTTCTCCCGCGCGACTCCCCTGTCCAGCAGTTCCAGCCCAATCCGGCGGCGTTGCGGCGGGCTTTCCGCAAGGGCCGCTTTGCCGATAAAGTCCGGCTTATGAAGCTTTACAAACGATTTCAACCCCGCCTCCAGTGGCGTAATATCCCTGTCAAGCTCATGGCCGTAGAGCGGCATGGACGCCTCAAAGCGCAGCGTGTCCCGGCTGCCCAGCCCGCAGGGCAGCGCGCCCGCCGCCACCAGCGCGTCAAACAGCGCGGGCGCGTCCTTAGGCTGCAGGTATATTTCAACGCCTGGCTCGCCCGTATACCCGGTGGTGGAAACAAGGCATATGGCCCCGCCGACCTTCATCTTTTCCACAAAGGCATAGGGCTTGCCGGGCAGCCCGCCTTCCACGCCCACGCGGCTGAGCGCATCGCGAAAGGCCGGGCCCTGCAGGGCCAACTGCGCCACGCCCGCCGAGATATTTTCCGGCACGGCATCTTTATAGGAAGCCGCATGCTCGCGCATCCACGCGCAGTCCTTCTCGCAGTTGGAAGCGTTCACGATGACGAGGTATTTTGCCTCATCCAGCTTATAGACAATCAAATCGTCCACCGTTCCCCCATCCGGATAGCACATGGGGGAATAGCGGCAGCGGCCCGTTTCCAGGCTGGTAAAATCGTTCGTGCAGAGATCATTGAGGAGCGCCGGCGCATCCTTGCCCGTGAGCATGATCTCGCCCATATGGGACACGTCAAAAAGCCCGCAGGCCTCGCGCACCGCCGTGTGCTCGGCAAGGATGCCCGCGTACTGCACGGGCAGGGCCCACCCGCCAAACGCCACCATCTTTCCGCCGTGCCGCAAGTGGCATTCGTACAAGGGTGTATGCCTCGCGTCTTGCATCGTCTTTGCTCCTTTGCGTGACCCGCGCCGCTTTTTGGTTCTTATGATATATTATACAGGGTTGGGGATGGAAGGGCAATACTTTGACGCGTTCCCCTTTAGGCTTTATGTTCGCCAAGCAGCCCATATAAGAGCAGCTGGTAAATATGCTTGATTTTTGCAGGCGCGGCATCAAATCCTGTTGTGCCGCCCATGGCGCCCAAGGCGTCAATAAAATCTAAAATTGTATCCGTCGGTATGGTGCTGTCGATAGCGCCTTCGCGCTTTCCCAACTCGACATAATCGCTGTAAATTTTTCTTTTGCGGTGATTTATATTTTTGAAGAGCAGCTGAACCAGCACAGGATCGCTTAGCGCTTCTTGCGTAAAATAGTTTGAAATCGCAATGGCAAATTCGCCTGTGCAAAGGGAAAGGGCCCTATTGATTTTTTCAGCAAAATCAATATCTTCAGCCAAAATGTCCGCCGCTTTTTGCAGCGTGCCGCCCATAACGATCGCGGCGCATTCCGCCACCAACGCTTCCTTGCTTCCAAAATAGTTGTAGAGTGATACTTGAGACACCCGCGCATGCGCGGCTATTTCCTTTACGCTGACATCAACAAAGCCCTTTTCTTTGAAAAGAGACAATGCTGAATTGACAAGGACCGCCTTTTTATTGGCCGTTGTGATTTGATACTTATTCATGATCAACAGTCGAGCAGACAGTCTCGACACTCCTTTCAAGGTTGCGGCTTCTTCACATAATAGTCCCATATCCGCCGGAACTTGTCCCACTTCATGCCCCGCTTTTGATGTCCGCGGCTGAGCATTCGGCAGCATGTGTACTCAACATATTTCCAGAAATTCTGTATCATGTGGAAGTTGCCACTTACACCGTAGCAGTTGAAATGCCCTGACAGCGATAGCTGAATGAGCTTCATCGTGTCCGCCACGGGCTTTGTTAGCCGTGTGCTCAGCCACGCCTTGACTTCCTGTTTCTTGGCTTTCAATTTCTTCTTGCCGGTTCGTACGCCTAAGCGATTTTAGATTGGTACCTTATTCCCTTCAGTTCTTGTTCCACTTCTTCGCAACCTCCTGTGCTGCCCGTGCTTTGCTTCCGGGAATTGCTGATTTGTTACCCCCCTTTGCTCCGTCGGCTTTCGCTTTATCTAACTTACGGGGCTGAATCGCTTCACGCTTTCGCATGGCGGCTCTCATACTCCCATGCCTACGCTTCAATCCCGCCTCACGGCTTCGACTCCAAGGCTTGGTACCGGCTGCTCGCTACGCTTTGCCGGGCAGGGTCTCCCACCCTGCTATATCTCACGCACCCAACTGGCGCACCCTCCCAAAGATAGTATAACACACGAAACCGGTTTTAAAACGATCAAAAAACATTTCAAAGTTGTTGACGGGGGAAGAGAGGGGGGTGTTATAATGAGTTTGAAATAGCGCCCGTCTGTATGGAATAAGGCAAGCTGGTTTATACAACAGGGATTCCCCCATGCATTCAAAAGCGGTTCACCCCAATAGGCAAACCGCATTCGCGCAGGACAGGGGGAAGGGCCCTTGCTTTGCGCCCTCACCCCATCAACCGCTTGAGCACCGCTTTCTGCACATGCAGCCGGTTTTCCGCCTCGTCAAAAATCTCGCCCGCGTGGCTTTCAAACACCTCGGCGGTAATCTCCTCGCCCCTGTGCGCGGGCAGGCAATGCTGCACCATGCAGCCGGAAGCCGCGCTTGCCAGCAGCGCGTCATTGACCTGATAGCCTTGAAAAGCCTTTTCCCGCGCGGCCTTTTCCGCCTCCTGGCCCATGGACGCCCACACGTCCGTATAGACCACGTCCGCGTTTGCGGCAGCGTCGGCGGGCACGTCGGTCAGCTTGAACTGATCGCCATACGCCCTGGCAAAGGAAAGCACCGTCTCGTCCGGTTCATAGCCCTTCGGGCAGGCGATTGATACGCGCATGCCGGTTTTGAGGCCGCCCGCAATGAGGGAGTTGGCCATGTTGTTGCCATCTCCGATATAGCAGAAATTCAGGCCCTCCAGCACGCCCTTGTATTCGCGGATGGTCATCAGATCCGCCAGCACCTGGCAGGGATGAGCAAAGTCCGTCAGCCCGTTGATGACGGGGATGCTGCCGTACTCGGCCAGCGCCTCCACTTCGGCCTGCTTAAACGTGCGGATCATAATGCCGTCCACATAGCGCGACAGGACGCGCGCGGTGTCCTCCACCGGCTCCCCGCGGCCAATTTGCAAATCGTTCGCGCCGAGGAACAGGGCCGAACCGCCTAGCTGATACATGCCCACCTCAAACGATACGCGCGTGCGGGTGGACGCCTTTTGAAAGATCATGCCCAGCGTCTTGCCCTTGAGGCACGCGTGCTCAATGCCATGCTTGCGCTCATACTTGAGCTGGTCGGCCAGGTTGAGCAGCTCTATGATTTCCTCGCCGGTTACATCCAGCAGCTTCAGCAAATGTTTCATGCCGCAACCTCCTTCAACGCTTTTTCGACCCTGTTGAGCGCCTCGTCCAGATCATCCCACGGAATGGTCAGCGGCGGCAGCAGGCGCAGGCGGTCCTTGGCGGTCAGCGTTAACACGCCGTTTCGGATGCCGGCCAGCACAACGTCCCGCGCGGCCAGGCCGGCAAGCGACGCGCCCAGCATGAACCCGAGCCCGTCCACGGCGGTTACGCGCGGCATCCTCAGAAGCCTCGCGCGCGCGTGCGCGCCCTTTTTGCCGACCTCCCGCAGGAAGGCGTCATCCAGGCGCGCGAGAACGACCTTCGCGCCCGCGCTTACGGCGGGGTTGCCGCCAAAGGTGGTGCCATGGTCGCCAGGCCCCAGCACGTCGGCACATTTTTCGCCAAAGAGCACCGCGCCAAAGGGCAGGCCGCCGCCGAGCCCCTTCGCGCAGGTGACGATATCCGGCTGAATACCGTACTGCTCAAAGGCAAACAGCGTGCCCGCGCGGCCGATGCCGGTCTGAACCTCATCAATAATAAGAAGGATATCCCTTGCCTGGCAGGCTTCGGCGAGCGCCTTCACATACGCCGCGTCCAGCGGTATTACGCCGCCCTCGCCCTGTACCAGCTCGATCATCACCGCGCAGGTGTTTTCATCAAGCATAGCAAGGGTTTTTTCGATATCGCCGGGCGGCGCGTAGGCAAATCCTTCGGTAAAAGGGCCGAACTGATGATGGAACGAAGCCTGGCCCGTGGCGGCCAGTGTAGTGACGGTGCGCCCATGAAACGATTGATCCAGCGTTACAATTTTATGGCACGCCGGCCCGTGGCTTTGACGGCCGTATTTGCGGGCGCACTTGATCGCGCCCTCGTTGCTCTCCGCGCCCGAGTTGCTGAAGAACACCTTGCGCATGCCTGTGCGTGCGCAAAGCGTCTCGGCCACCTCAACGCAAGGCAGCGTATGGATGAGGTTGGACGTATGCTGCAGCGTATGAAGCTGCGCGGCCACGGCGTCCGCCCACGCCGGGTCGGCATACCCCAGCGAATTTACCCCGATGCCGCTGGTCAGGTCAATGTACGCCTTGCCGCTCTCATCCCAGCAGCGCGCGTTCTGACCGCGCACAATGGCCACGGGAAAGCGGGCGTAGGTATTGGCCACATGCCGCGCGTCCCGCGCGTGAATTTCCATAAAATCCATGGTATTCCTCCTCAATGAAACAGCGTCCCGATCCCCTCATCCGAAAACATCTCCAGCAAAATGGCGTGGGGAATACGGCCATCAATCATTACCGCGCGCTTCACGCCCCTTCTGACGGCCTCCACGCAGCACTGCACCTTTGGAATCATTCCCCCGGAAATAATGCCCTGCTTCACCAGCGCCGGCACCTCGCTCACCTGTACCATGGGAATGAGCGTGTTTTCATCCGAAAGGTCGCGCATCAGCCCGCGCACGTCCGTCATCAGTATAATGTTCTCCGCGCCGAGCGCCCCGGCAATGCCGGCGGCGGTTGTGTCCGCGTTGATATTATACACCTGCCCCTCTTCATCCGCGCCGATGGTGGCGATAATGGGGATGTAGCCGTTCGCCAGCGCATTGAGGATGGGCTGTGTATCAATGCCCGTAATATCCCCCACAAAGCCCAGATCGTCCCGCGATGCCAGCTTGCGGCTGCGGATCATCCCGCCATCCAGGCCGCAAAGGCCCACGGCCCGGCCGCCCATTTTCTGGATCAACACCACCAGATCCTTGTTCGTCTTGCCCGCGAGAACCATCTGCACGACTTCTACGGTCTCCGCGTCGGTATAGCGCAGCCCGCCAACGAAACGGGACTGAATCCCCTGCCTGTTCAGCGTGGCCGTGATCTCCGGCCCGCCGCCATGCACCAGCACCACCTTCACGCCCACCAGCGATAACAGCACAATGTCGCTCATAACCGCGCCGCGCAGCTCGTCGCTGATCATCGCGTTGCCGCCGTATTTTACGACCACGACGCGCCCGGCATATTTTTGAATATACGGCAACGCCTGGGTAAGGATGCGTGCCTTTTCCTCGTTTGATATCACATGCATGGCTTGCGCCTCCTTGTTGTGGCGAGTGGAGGGGACGCGTCAGGGGGCTCCGCCCCCCAGAACCTCTGGTGCCCCTCTCCTTATGTCCGGTAATCGCCGTTGATCTTCACATAATCGTATGTGAGGTCGCAGCCCCAGGACGTGGCGCTGCCTACCCCCTGGCCCATGCTGATGTGCAGCGTAATCTCATCCTCCAGCAGCACTTTTTTCGCTTCCGCCTCGAGGAAGGGAACGCCGGCGCCATGCTCGCATACCAGCACCTGGCCCGCGCTTGACCGTATGATCACCTTGACCAGATCAACCGCGAATTCACCCTGCGTATAGCCAATGGCGCAGAGAATGCGGCCCCAGTTGGCGTCCGCGCCGAACATCGCGGCCTTGCACAGCGGCGATAGGATCACCGAGCGGGCGATGGCGCGGGCTGTCCCCACATCCGGCGCGCCGTCCACCCGGCAGGTCACCAGCTTTGTGGCGCCCTCCCCATCCCTGGCCATCATGCGGGTGAGGGATTCGCACACCGTATGCAGCGCGGCCACGAACGTCTCAAAGGCCTCGCCCTCTGTCTCAATGGGCGCGTTGCCCGCCAGGCCGCTGGCCATGATGGCTGCCATATCGTTCGTGGACGTATCCCCATCAATGATCAGCATGTTGAACGTATCATCCGTCACACGGCGGAGCGCTTTGTCCAGCATCGGCGCGGCAATGGCCGCGTCCGTGGTGAGGAAACAGAGCATCGTCGCCATGTTCGGGGCGATCATGCCAGACCCCTTGGCCATCCCGCCGATGGTGCACATCGCGCCGTCAAGGGTGAAGGCCTCCGCCGCCTGCTTGACGAGCGTGTCCGTCGTCATTATTGCCTCCGCCGCGGCCACGCCGCCCTCGGCGCTCAGGCTTGCCACAAGCGCGGGCATAGCCTCGGCGATGGGCTCCAGCGGAAGCGGCTGCCCGATCACCCCGGTGGAAGCGATGATCACATCGTCCGCCTCGATGCCTGTTTGTTTTGCCAGCAGCTCACACATGGCGTTTGCCTTGTGGATGCCGTCCGCGTTGCAGGTATTGGCGTTGCCGCTGTTGCACAGCATGGCGCGCGCGGTTCCATGCTGAAGGTGCGCCCGCGTGACGGCGACCGGCGCGCCAAACACCTTGTTGCGCGTATAAACAGCCGCGGCCGCGCACGGCACTTGCGCCATGATCAAAGACAAATCTTTCTTCAAATGGTTCTTGCGGATGCCCGCGTGCAGCCCGGATGCCATAAAGCCCTTTGGCGCGCATACGCCCGTTGTCATTTCGTCCATACTGCTCCCCTCCGTTCTCTTACCCTCCGGGGATTATCAGGGAACCACCTTCGAGGGCCTTCAAAACCCTGTATCCTCCGGAAGGCCCAGCGCGATGTTCATGCATTGCATCGCCGCGCCGGACGCCCCCTTGCCCAAATTATCCAAGACGCTGACCAGCGTCGTCTGTTCCTCATTGCCGCACACATACAGGTGCAGCTCGTTCGTACCCGTCCACAAGGCCGCTGGCAGGAAACCGTCTTCGGGCGCGTCCTCCACTGTAACGAACCGCTGGCCCGCGTAGTGCGCCGAAAGCAGCGCCTTCAGCTTGCTTCGTCCCATGCGCTCTCGCAGAAGCCCGGCATGCAGCGGCACACTCACCGCCATGCCCGCAAAGAAATCACACAAAATGGGGTTAAACAGCGGGGGAACTGTTAATCCAGCCACGCGCGCCATCTCCGGCAGGTGCTTATGCGCAAGGCCCAGGCCGTACTGACGCGGGATTTTACAGCTGGTGTGACGCTTCTCGCCCTCATACACCGCGATCATCGGCTTGCCGCCTCCGCTGTAGCCCGTCACGCTGTGGCAGGTGAGCAACGCGTCGTTAGGCAGCACTCCAGCCGCCGTCAAGGGATATACCGCCGCAAGGAACCCGGTGGCGTAACAGCCCGGCACGGAAATGCGCTTCGCGGACGTCAAGGCCGCCCGGTGCGTGGGGGAAAGTTCCGGAAATCCATACGCCCATCCCGCCGCGGTGCGATGGGCGGTACTGGAATCTATCACGCAAACCGCGGGGTTTTCCACCATCTGGGCCGCCTCCCGCGCGGCCGCGTCAGGCAGGCACAGGAATGCCACATCCGCTTTATTCAGCAGCGCTTTGCGCGCCGCCGCATCCTTGCGCAGCGCGGGATCGATCGAAAGGAGTTTAATATCCTCCCGTTTCAAAAGCCTTTCGTGGATTTTAAGCCCTGTCGTTCCTTCTTGACCGTCAATAAACACCCGTATCATAGGCCAGCCCCTTGCGCATAATAATTCATTCTATTCTGCATATTATACATATGTGCTTCGATTTGTCAAGCCCCGAAAAATATTCTCAGAGCCCGCTTGACAGATCCCCGCGCGCACGATATGCTCAAGAGAATGAAGTTCCCATCAGAGCGTGTTTGGAATCCGGGAAACATGCGTTTTACGCGTTTTCCATTTTCAAACACACCCTGATAAATTGGAGAGGCCAATGAAGCTTTTTACACGTTATGCAAGGTTCATGCGCCTGGGCTATAAGGCGCTGCACCCCGGCTGGCGGGCGGATACGCGCGGTGCGCCGGAAGGCGCGGCCGTTTATCTGATCCATCACCAGAACATGTTCGGCCCTGTGCATTTCCTTGGCCTGTGGCCCAAGGAAAACCGCATGTGGTCCCTGCACGTTTTTTATAACCGTGCGCTGTGCTTTGATCAATTTTATCGCTATACGTTCCGCGAACGGTTCGGATGGCATAAACTTCCCGCCTTTTGCCTGGCGAAGCTGCTTTCATACATTGTGCCGCCTGTGCTCAGGGCCTTTGCCGTCATTCCCGTGTACCGCGGCGAGGCCAATTTGCTTACCGTACGCGCCTCCATGGACGCGCTGCTCAGCGGAAAAAGCGTGTCGCTATGTCCGGACATCGCCTATGCCTCAAGCGACCCGGCTATGGGGGAAATCTACACGGGCTTTCTCATGCTTGGCGCGCTTTATTATAAAAAAACGGGCCAGGCGCTTCCCTTTGTTCCCGTGTATATCAGCAAGCGTAAGCGCGTAATCCTGCTGGGCCCGCCGGAAACCATGGAAATGGACGCGTCCCTGCCCCGAGCCGTACGGGATGAAATGGGCCGGCGCATCACGGCGGCCGTGAACCGCCTGGGCCAGGCCTGCGGGGATATCGTCAGCAAATCTCAAAACCGGAGTGTGTGAACGAGAAATACAAACGGCAAGCAGCGGGTATTTTCGCTCCCATGAACCCGATTGAGAGTTGCCCGCCATGTCCCCGGCAAAAAAAAGCCTATAGATTTTGAAATTTAATCCCCCGCGCTCATATAATTAAAGGGAAAGCGTAATACTATCCATCAGAAAATCGAAAGGAAGATGCATATGGGTTGGATAACTTGGATCATTTTTGGCGCGCTGGCGGGATGGATTGCCAGCATCATCATGAAGCGTAACTCCAGCATGGGCGCTGTCGCCAACATCGTTGTCGGCGTGATCGGCGCGGGTCTTGGCGGTTGGATCGCCTCACTGCTCGGCCTTGGCACGGTCAATGGCTTCAACATCTACAGCCTGCTGATCGCCATTGGCGGCGCCTGCCTGCTCTTGCTCATCATCGGCGCGTTCACGAGGATGGCCAGAGATCGGTAGAACCCATAGGGGTGAAGCGCTATTCATTTCAATGAGCGCCCCTGGCTGGATTTGTGAGAAATCCAGCCAGGGGTGTTTATGCCCCTTTCTACAAACGGCCCCCGGCCGGACTGCGCAAATCCTGCCTGGGGCCTTTTTGGCCTGTTGGTTTACCGCAGCCGGGCGTTATACGCCTACTTCGCGGCCAAGAAAGCCCGCAGCTGCGCGTTCGCCTCGCCCAATACCTTTCCGGCATGCCGTTCTCATCCAGCTTCGCGAGGAACTCGTCCAGCACCTCGGCGGGGTCTGTCGCGCCAGCGCATAGCTGGAATCCACAAACAAGAATCTGAAGTTCTTCAGCCCCACCCAAGCGCTATGCCAAAGGCTGTTGATAAACTGGTTTGAAAACGCAACCGGCCCCGTTTTGTGTTTACGGCCTTGCCGCTGCCATAGGTTCGCGCCGAAACTAAAAACGGTATTACATGAAATCCCTGCGATTCCCAAGGAGCTTTTGCGCGACAGCCTTCGGTACCTCTTCATAATGCGAGAACTGCATCGTGAACACGCCGCGGCCTTGCGTACGGCTTCGCAAGTCAGTGGAATAGCCGAACATTTCCGAAAGCGGAATGATCGCGTCAATCACCTGTGATCCCGCGCGCATATCCAGATGGCTGATGCGGCCGCGCTTGGAAGAGATGTCGCCCATGACGTCGCCCATATACTCCTCCGGTACAACCACCTCGACATTCATCACCGGCTCCAGGAGGTTGGGTTCCGCCTTGGCGTTGGCTTCTTTAAAAGCCATGGAACCGGCGATCTTAAACGCGAGTTCAGAGGAATCAACCTCGTGATACGATCCGTCCACCAGGGTGGCACGGAAGTCTACGACCTCGTACCCCCCCAGCGAGCCGCTGAGGCTTGCTTCGCGGATGCCTAGGTCAATCGCGGGGATGAATTCGCGCGGGATTACGCCGCCTACCG
>JGI20171J29575_12612597_pt1 | contig 20840 bp, 18 predicted proteins | sample TergutNc150P4_FD_29575 | JGI IMG/M metagenome (IMG submission 29575)
CAAAGAAAACCGGATCCTTCAACGACTGCCACAATCACATCTGATCCCGGAAAACATCCGAACGATCCTGTTACACCTGTCAATGTAAATAACACTCAAGGCGGTTCGCCGCTGACCGGAGATTATTCGGAGATGAGCGGGTACATTTCTGCGGTATTGCTGGCCGGTGCGTTTCTTGTATTCGTCATGAGAAAAAAGAGGGAAGAGAAGGAAGAAGAAAAAAAGATTCATTAATTAAGCTAAATTAACTGATTAAAATGAGTTCCCCGCCCGCGGAAAAACCGCAAATAAGGAGCGTGTTGAAAAACAGCACGCTCCGCTTTGTTTTATTAAGTTTAAAAAGAAACTGAATTTTTATAGTTATGCTCGTTATAGTCGTCTGGCTCTTTTATATCAATGAAGTCTAACAAATATTCGTTCTTAAAAGAACGCACAGCGATTGCAAATGAAAAGGAAAAATCCTATTATCGGAGTTCTACTGAGGGATAAAACCGCAAATGCTGAGCAAATATCAATAGAAACTAACGTTTCTGTTAGAACAGTAAAAAGACTTATTTCAGTATTAAGTGAAAAAGGCATAATAAAGAGAATAGGGTCAAGAAAAACAGGTTATTGGGAAGTGAATATTGTTATATAGAGATTTTGTGTGTTGATATTTCAGTTGGATTTGAACTTTTTAATAAACTATAAATGATCAAATTTGAAAGTTGCACAAAATATTATGTAAAATCACCTTATTCTAGCATATAAATATATTTACACGTAAGTATCCCAAGATGTTTTGACACTGATAATGGTATTCCAACGAAAAATTGCTGCACCCAATAGGAAATTTTAACTTGACAATTTTTATTATATAGTGCTATACTTGCTAAGGGGTTTGGAAACAATAGTTTAATATGACAAAGGAGGGTGGCACAATTGCTTAAGAGATTAGTTTCAATTGCTTTAGTTTTAATGTTTGCATTGTCAGTTGTAGTTATGGGAGTTAGTGCAAGTAATCATCTAGATAAGGATTTTAGTTTTGATTTCACTGCATGGGAAAGAGATACCGAATGGAGATGGAAAGAAAACACTACAAGTGCATATATGAAATGTACAAATACTGGTGCAACATATTGGGGTAAGGTATACGAAGCCTATTATGGAAATTCAACTACTATGTGGCAATATGATCGTTCTCATGGTTATGAGTATTCATTCAATTCAGGAACAGTTCGCTTTATGTTGAATTGGGTTCGTGAAGAGACAAACGTCCCGTATTATGCGGATCCGAGAGCCTTTATTAAGGGGAGAAGTGGTCCAATAATTTATACAGCAGTAGGAGTTTGGAGTCCGGACAGTGTATAAAATAATCTAGAACATTTTAGAATGGTTTGTTTTTTTGTATTATGAAACACGATTAAACTAAATGGGCTTTTGTTTCCAGCCCATGTGATTAGGGACGTGACCTAAATAAATGTTGGACTTTAGGACGTCTAGCGACGGGAGATGTCTAACATTTTTTCTGGACTGGTTCCTTATGTGATTTTTATTGCTAATACGCGTAAATATGAGCAAAGAATTTAAGTAACATAAACGATGTAATAGGAGTTTTTTAATGAAACAAATGTGTACAATTTTATTAATATTATTATTTTCATTAACTGGGTGCTATTATTATACTGACAACGATGTTACCCAGCCGTTTGTTAGTGATAGTAACGATTTTTCAAAACAAAATTCAAAACCTACTCATATAATTGAAGATAATTCTGTTTTCATGGATCCCAATATAAAACCAATAGAAGCTCCTAGGTTGCAGCACGTTGACCCGAATATAATTTATGAAATAGGCGATTCGTTTAATCACAAGAATATGGATTATAGGGTAAATAGTGCAAAAGTAGCTAAAGAGTTGGATTTATTTGCCAACGATGTGATACCGGATAATACTCATATTAAAAGTGATGGCAGCCTGGAAGATGGTTATTCTTATGTGATAGTGAATATGACAATGAAAAACAATTCAAATCAAAAAATAGAAATATATCTTAACTCTTTCTGTATCTGTTCAATTGATGATAATGGCAATTATCAAGCAATGTATAAGGCTGAAATGTGTGCTTTCAATGACAGTAATAATAGTCAGCGGGATATTAATAGTAAGGGATATTTCAAATATGATTTCATTCCAGATAGAGAAACAACATTTGATTTTCTGTATATAGTTGATGAAGTGACCCTCGCTTGTAATATGAACATTGTAATTAACGATGTTGCCTTTTCAGGGTACGAAGACGAAGATGTAAAATTCGTAAAAATTAGATAAGGGAATGCGGTTAAATGCTCCAATTATTAAAAATTGAATTGCGCAGAGCGATCAAAAACAAATATCTTTTTATATCCATATCAATTGGCTGTTTGATTTCAGTAACACATGTGTTGCAAAATATATTACCTTTAACACAATATTTATCAGACACTGGAGATTATGGAATCCCCCCACATTCTGTCTTTAATAAATGGATTGGCGGGGAAGTAATGACATTGCAGCCTTCGATGTTCTTTATTTTGTTTCCAATTTTAGCTTGTTTGCCTTTTTCAGATACATATTATACTGATCGAAAATCCGGATATATAAAAAATGTATTTATTAGAACAAAAAAAATAAATTACTACGTTGCTAAGTATATAGCTGCTTTTATCTCTGGTGGAGTATCAGTTATTGTTCCATTGTTATTAAACCTTATGTTAACTGCAATGGTTTTACCTTCTATTTTACCTGATCCGTCAACCGGTTTTTTTTCAATTTTTTCTAATAGTATGTGGTGTGATATATTTTACAGCGATCCGTATTTGTACATTTTTATGTACTTAGCTATTGATTTTGTATTTGCAGGGTTATTTGCGGCTATTTCTTTGGTTTTTTCGGATATTGTTACGAATAGATTTTTTGTAATTCTAGCTCCTTTTATTGTGTATATTTTTATATTTACATTTTGTAATTTAATAGGACATAATAAATATAACCCATTTGTATTTTTGAATCCAACCCAGCAAACGGTAGGTATTACTTTTTCTTTTATTTTTTCTGTTATGATGATCACTTGGGTGTTAAGCAAAATGATTTTTGTAATTAGAGGGATAAAAAGTGAAACGTTTTAAGGCTATGCTTCAACGGTGTGTAATTTTTAATCATATAAAAACAATAATCCTGTATTGTTTTTATATTTTTATCATGCAAATATTAAATGTATTATTCTGCTTAAATCTGTGTAGACATAATGGTTTCAAGTACTCAATAGCAGATAATTTTGTAATGTTAGCGAGAGATGATTTTTTTCCAATATCAATTGTTAGTGTATCAATATTGTTGTTAGTATCATTTTTTAAATATGATTTTAGAGCTATATCAATTATAAAACAAAAAACAAAAATATCTATGTGGCTAAATCAAGTTAAACAGGTTTTCTTCTTATCTGCACTTTTGAGCATTTTAATGTTTTCTTTTGCACTATTATTGTCATTGATTACGTATGACGAGATAATAAATTTTTCGAAAGAGGCTAGTCTATTTCATTTTTTTACAAAATCAACAAAGAGTTTACCTCTTTATATGATTATACTTGTCTGTTTTTTGAGTTCTATTATTTCATTTATTACCACATTTTTGGTTATTTTATTATCAAAATGGATCTTTAACTCTTATGTAATTGGTTTCATAACCGTTATTATTGTTATTTGGAATGATATCGTAAATGATGAATTTAATATTTTCTTTGGACGCAATTCTTCATTTTATTATCACTGGCTAAATATACCTAAAATGATTTTAGATTTTTTATCTGCGTTATTTATTATTATAATTCTAATTGTGTTAGGTATAATAATAGCACGAAAAAAGGAATTTATAGATGCGAATTAAAAAAATTTTTTTTATAGTCAAAACTGATATTATCGAAGGTATTATCAAGAGATGGTATTTTTATGTAGTTTTAATAATGATAATATCTAGTTTTTGTGCGCTGTTAAACTATCAGACAGATGAATTGAATTCAATTTACTTGTCTGATTTTAAGCCGACTATAACGGATTATTGGCTTCATTTATTTAAAGGAATGCAAATTTACATACCTACTCCAACATCAAAATTTGAGTTGCCGATAATTTGGTTGATGTTGAATTTATATTTGGCTATTATAATAGCCAAATATCCGACGACTGATTTGTATGGATTTGGAAAGTATATTTTAATGCAGTCAAAAGATAGAAGCAACTGGTTTTTAGGAAAATGTATTTGGACAGTTATCTGCGTTTTATTTTTTTATTTTTTATTATATATAACCACATTTGTATTTGCTTTTTTTTCAGGAAATCTATCGTTCGAAATAACAAATGAAATATGTAGTGAGATTTTAAAATATAATTTTATAGCTTTCAATATAACGTCTATACTTTTGTATGTGCTTTTTCTACCAGTCACTACATCTATAGCTCTTTGCATAATTCAGCTTATACTTGAACTTGTTTTGAAACCAATTTATAGTTTTTTAATAATCGTTAGCATATTGGTTGCTTCAGCATATTTTTATACGCCATTTTTAATTGGAAATGCTTCTATGATGTTAAGATCTAGTTTAGTGTTAGATAATGGTTTAAATGGATTTTATTCTTTTACAATTGATATTATTATAACAATAATGGCGATTGTATCGGGATGTGTTTATTTTAAAAGGATAGATATTTTAGATAAAGAGTAGTTCAGATATGAGGGTTTAAAATGTATATTGAAATTAAAAATTTTAATAAAACAATTAAAGGTGCAAGTATATTAGAAAATGTTAATTTAAAATTTAATCAGGGAAAGATATATGGTCTTAAGGGTAAAAATGGTTCTGGAAAAACAATGCTTATGCGTGCAATTTGCGGACTAATACTGCCAACGAGCGGTTGTATTGAAATTGATGGAGAAGTTTTAGGAAAAGACATTTCTTTTCCTAAAAGTATAGGGGCATTAATTGAAAGCCCGTCTTTTATTTCAAATTATTCAGGATTCAAGAATTTAAAAATCATTTCACAAATTTCGAATAAAATTGGTGATGAAGAAATAAGAAAAACCATTACAAGTGTTGGCCTTGACCCTGATGACAAAAAAAAATTCAAAAAATATTCTCTGGGTATGAAACAAAGACTTGGAATTGCTTGTGCAATAATGGAATCCCCTGAAATAATTGTTTTAGATGAACCTATCAATGCACTTGACGAAAAGGGTGTACTAATCGTTAGAGATATTTTACATGAACATAAAAACAGGAATGCGATTATCATTATCGCATGCCATGACAAAGAAGAATTGGAGTTTTTATCTGATGAAATTTATACAATTGAAAATGGTAAAATTATTAATCACAAGATACTAGATGCTAGATGATAGTAACAAGGGGTTGGGTCAATATGAAATATCAAAAATCTAAGATTTTGGCGGTATGCATAGCAGCTTTATTAGTTACCACCTTGGTTGTTTTTGTATATCAATATGATAATATAAATCGAAAATATCCAAATCCCAAAAGAATAACATATAAAATGGATGAGGAATTTTCCTTTTATGGGTTGGAATTGAAGTTTGTTAATATGGAAATTTTAACTTTTGATAGGCTTATTCAAAAATATAAAATAAGTACAGATAATCTACAAGGAATAGAGGGGACAGAAGAAAAAGTTGTTTTGATCAATGTGCAGATTGTTAATAAAACTGACGAGGAAAAAATTATAGAACTATTTCGATTTAGTATTCAATCGGGAGCTTGGAGTAATGATTTAAATTATGAGCTTTTTTTAGCAATTAATAAAAATAGTAGCGTACAACCTACTTTAAAACAAAATCAAAAAATGTCCGTTATTATACCGTATTCTGCATATAATGTGCAATTCACTGAAAAGAACTGGCGATCTTTCACAACTAGAGAATTTGAAGTATCCCTTTCTTCTTATCCTGTAAAGGAAATAGTAAAATTAAATTAGTGTTTCCCGCCACGCTAAATGCGCATCAAGTTGCTGTGCAGAGTGACCGGTTAGAGATGAGTTGAATTGCTGTATTGTGAGATTTAATTAAACTGGTCAATCTGTCAAGCTGCAAATTTAAGAAGTTTTAGGGACACATCCAGAAAAAATGTTAGACATCTCCCGTCACTAGGCGGCCTAAAGCCTAACATTTATTTAGGCCCCGTCCTAAAGTAATAAAAAAAGGTGGTGACGCGGGCATGACAACTCTGCCTTTCATGTGTTTTTGGGGCGCGGAATGGGTGGAGTATCATGCTCCGGAATATGAAGCGATCTGTTGCAATTATACTGATATTTCTTTTGCTGCTGCCGGCAATAATGTTGTCTGGCTGTAAGCAAAACAATTCAAACGAAAAAATCAGTGTCGTTTGTACAATTTTCCCGCAATATGACTGGGTTCGCCAAATCGTTGGAGACAAAGCCAGCGATATGGATCTGACCTTTGTTATAAACAACCGTATTGATCTGCATAGTTACCAGCCGTCGGTTGAAGACATAGCCAAAATCTCCTCCAGCGATCTGTTTATCTATGTGGGCGGCGAATCTGACGAATGGGTGGATGACGCACTCAAGGAAGCGGTCAAAAAAGATATGGTTGCGATCAATCTCCTTGAGGAGCTTGGAGACGCGGCAAAGGAGGAAGAAATCAAAGAGGGTATGGAGGAAGAAGAGCATGACGAAGCCGAAGGTGATCATGAGGATGAAACCGAATACGACGAGCATGTATGGCTCTCTCTGAAAAACGCGCAAATTTTCTGCCAGATTATCGCCAAGGCGATTTCTTCTTTAGATCCTGATAACGCCGAAGTTTATCAAGCCAATTTAACCTCGTACATTGGAAAATTATCAGCTTTGGATTCGCAATATCAAACAGAGGTAACCGCGTCTCCTGTTAAAACAGTTGTGTTTGGCGACCGGTTCCCTTTCCGTTACCTTGTTAATGACTACGGTTTGGATTATTACGCCGCTTTTATCGGTTGCTCCGCTGAGACGGAGGCCAGTCCTAATACAATTATACGGCTTGCCGAAAAAGTAGATGAATTTAAACTAAAAACTATTATGGTTACCGAAAGTTCGGATCAGTCCATCGCAAAAACTATTAAGGATAATACAAAAGATAAAAATCAGCAAATCCTTGTACTGGACTCCTTGCAATCGGTAACATCAAACGATGCGCAGAATGGAACAACATATCTCTCCGTCATGGAGAACAATCTGGAAGTGCTGAAGAAAGCATTAAAGTAGAGGAGAAAATGTATGCCGCAGTTGACCTGTCAGAATCTGACCCTTGGATATGAGGGGAAAACGGTGGTTTCCGGTCTTTCCTTTACTGTGAATGCCGGAGATTACCTGTGCATTGTTGGAGAGAACGGCTCCGGCAAAAGCACGCTGATGAAAACAATCTTAAAATTAAAAGCGCCCATGTCGGGACAAATTCAGACAGGAGATGGTTTGCTGCCGAACGAGATGGGCTATCTGCCGCAGCAGACTGTGGTTCAAAAGGATTTTCCCGCGTCTGTCAGAGAGGTTGTCCGCTCCGGATGCCTGAACCGCTGCGGTTTACGTCCATTTTATAACTATGCTGAAAAGCACATGGCTGAAGAGAATATGAAGAAGCTGGGGATAGGCTCACTCGCGAAACGCTGTTACCGGGAATTGTCAGGCGGACAGCAGCAGAGGACACTTTTAGCGAGGGCGCTATGCGCCACACGTAAAATCCTTTTGCTGGATGAGCCAGTGGCAGGACTTGACCCAAAAGCAGCAGCTGAAATGTATTCTATGATTACCAAGCTGAATAACAGCGGCACCACGATCATTATGATTTCTCACGATATTGCCTGTTCTGTAAAGTATGCCTCTCACGTCCTGCACATCGGAGTGGGGTCAGCTCTGTTCTTTGGGACGAAAGAGGCTTATTTGAAAAGCGAAGCCGGGCGTGTATACGCCGGATTGGGAGGTAAGCAGGCATGACGGAAATCATGGAAAAACTAACCTTTTATTTTCAATATCCATTCGTCAGATACGCCATGATCGTAGGTGTTCTGATCGCTCTCTGTTCTTCACTTTTAGGCGTAACGCTTGTGTTAAAACGCTTTTCATTTATTGGAGACGGGTTATCTCATGTCGCCTTTGGTGCTATGGCGGTTGCCACCGCGATGAATTTAACAAACAATTTCATTTTGATTTTGCCAATAACAGTAATCTGCGCCGTCCTGCTTTTAAGAACGGGACAAAATACTAAAATTAAAGGTGACGCGGCTATAGCCATGATTTCGGTTGGTACACTCGCTGTCGGCTATCTTATTATGAACCTTTTTTCAAAATCCTCGAATTTATCAGGGGATGTTTGCGCCACTTTGTTTGGATCAACATCAATCCTGACATTGACAAAAACAGAAGTATGGTTATGCGCCGTTTTGTCAATATTAGTGATTACAGTATTTTTGCTGTTTTACCACAAGATATTTGCCGTTACATTTGATGAGGATTTTTGCATGGCCACCGGCGTCAGGGCAAAAGTATATAATCTTATTCTTGCTGTAGTGATAGCCGTGGTCATTGTACTGGCTATGAATTTGGTTGGTGCGCTTTTGATTTCCGCGTTGGTTATATTTCCGGCCTTGTCCGCCATGCGGGTATTCAAGAGCTTTAAGGCCGTAACCGTATGTTCGGTTATCGTGTCGGTAATTTGTGCTGCCCTTGGTATCTTGATTTCCATTGTGGCTGGGACGCCGGTCGGCTCAACTATTGTTGCAGTGGATATTGCGGGATTTTTTATATTCAGCGCGGCCGGGATTATTATAGCAGGGAGGTAATGTAAGTGAGAAAATATCTGTCTTTAATCATTCTTGTATACTTAATGTGCACATTTATTGCTGGGTGCTCTGAAAATAATACCGCGCTAACGGACGGCAGCGGCAGCCAGACAGTACAAACCGGTTCCAATTCGTCTGTCGGAGATTATATTGACTTGACGGCAATGAGCAGCACGATGGTTTATGCCGAAATAAATAATATGATGACAAATCCAAAAGATTATATGGGAAAAACCGTAAAAATGAGCGGCCCCTATTATACTGGACATGTTGAGGAAACCGGTAACAATTACCACTATATTATTATTGAGGACGCGACCGCCTGCTGTCAGCAGGGATTGGAATTTATATGGAAAGGCGACCACACCTATCCCGACGACTATCCGCCGGATAATGCAAGAATTGAAGCGGCAGGTGTGTTCGGGAGCTATGAAGAATTGGGCAACACTTATTATTATCTGGCAGTTGACGATATAAAGATTTTGAAGTAATTATTCAAGTAAGCAAAGTAGGGAAACCCACAACCCATTGAATTAATAATTAATAATGATGACAGAGTAGATTTCAATTAAAGATTTATAAGATAGGTTACCTCCGGAAGCTCATTGCCGCACCTCGCTGATGTAGCAGGCAGTTTCCGGAGGTAACCTTTAATTATATTATTCAAGATCTATAAAAAACAAGCAAATGCCATTGATGTGATGTAAAACAACATGTGTGAAATCATTTATACTGTAGGGGCGCATATTATGCGCCCGCGGGCTTTGTTTTTGTAAGATAATTGCGTGCGCCTCAGGCGCTTAGTCATGTGTAAAGTATTTGAATTTTGTCAGATCATACTGCAAATCACCCAGGATTCCAATTGAGTTTCCGTAGTTAAAATTTATTAAACCGGCTTGTGCCACAACAGGACCTAAGGATAACGAATAGGTTTTTCCGCCGCCTTGTGGACGGACTACCTGAATATGATGGTCAAGCGTACCCTTTGTACTATACCATAACGCTAAAGTCGGATACCCGTTATCCGCCCGGTTTTGAGCTTCCTGGGCGCTTACCTGATTCCATCCATAAATTGTTGTGCCATACGCGTCCATCCAATCACATAACTGCTTAGCGGAAGTAACCTCAGAAGCGCCTGCCGTACCTTTGGCCGCGGGAGTTTTTCCGTCACTTAAAAGGTATTCAGGCAGCGGGGCAAGCATTGTTTTCATAACTGCCGCCGCGAATTTATGCGAAAAAGAATTATTGCCGTTAGATTTATAAATAGTATTGCTTTCAACCGCTTCAGCGTTAATAGCCGTATTATAGTCTACAGGGTTTCTTGGCTTTGTCGTAAATTCAAGTACCTCACCAGTTTCTTCACCGGTTGACCCGATAACATAAGCTTTAAAATAATAAGTTGTATTTAATGACAAATCGTTAAGATCGTATTTTATGTCATGAGGTATAGCCGGATTATTTGTGCCAACTGGAGTAAGCTTTGTCAATGAACTTTTTGTTGTTCCGAAATAGAACCCGTATTCCGTAATAGTCACGCCTCCGTTTGAGACTATTCTGCCATGTAAAGTGGCGCCGGTATTTGTAAGAAGATCAGCAGCTATCGTCAAAATAACGGGATATGGCGGATAAGTGGTAGGAGGAACGGTGGTGCTTGTTGTATTGGCAGTAGTGCCTGTGGATGGATTAGTAGGCCTAGTGGTAGGTTCCGGAATAGTAGTAGATGTGGTAGCCCCGGTGGTTTCCGTGGGGTCGGTCCTTCCTGTAGTACTGTTAGTATTGTTAGTACTGCTAGTGCTGTTGGTATTATTAGTACTGTTAGTGCTGTTAGTATTAGCGGTGCCGCTAGTGTTGTTAGTACTGTTAGTGCTGTTGGTAGAGACTGTAGAGCTGGAAGTGCTTGTGGTGCCTGAAGGCTTAGTACTTTCAGAGGGTTCGGTAACACCAACAGAGCTGGAAGTGCTTGTGGTGCTGGTACTGATTGAAGTATTTGTAGCGCCGGTACTGATTGAAGCATTTGTAGTACCTGAAGAAGCGGGAGGATTACGGTAAACCTTCTCTCCGATTTTCAGCCGCTTTAATTCGTCGGTTGCAAATTTAGCCACATGTTTTTGTATCAATGTAGCGCATTTTATGTTTATCTTGAGGGGTCCTTCGGTGATTCCTTTGTAATCTTTAGATTCTTCGGACATTATAGAAGACAACAGCATCTGATCTTCGCTGAAACTCTTTACAACAGTTTCAATCTTGGCTATATATTTTTGAAGCATTGTAGCATCTTTTACGGAAACCGAGCCATTCTTATCTACATCGCCCAATAACCCTATTTCGTCTGTCCCTGGTCTGAACCATTTGGGTGTGTTTGTTGCCGATGAGGCACTTAACTGCGGCAGCATAGGTACCGCCAGGCCGATTATCATAATTACAGATAACATTACGCTGGCAAACTTAGTGCATGATGTGACGCCCGCCCCGCGCGCAAAATGCCGGTAAAAGAACAGGTTTTTTGTCCGTGCCATAATTTTATTAATAATTCCCGCACATTTTTTTATATTTCGCATAAAAAACACAACTCCCGATCTATATATATTTTTACTTCATTATACAGTAAATTTTATCTATTTACAATAGAAATTTTAAAAATTAACTTGTAAACGTTATATTTTTACTGTATAATTATAGATGGGCATATATTTATAAGCTTTTATCATTATATTTAATTAGGAGTGGTTTATCATGAAATGCACAAAACGCTTATTTGTATTTTTTTTGTCATTTATTTTAATTTTCGCCTTTTGTTTTGCCGCGTCAGCAGCGGAAGAAAAGGCGTACGGGCTTGATGTTAATATAACATCTGAAAAGGAGGAGTATGACGCGGGAGAAACTATTCCCTTGGTCATAGAACTGACAAACAATAACGCGTTCCCTCTTACCAATATCAATATTGAAAGTGTTTTACCCGAAGGATTCGTATTTGCGACAACCGGAAACAACTCTATGAGAATTAATATTTTGCCCGCGATGGAAACGCGCAGAGTACATGTCGATGTTTTGTCAAGTGAGGTATTGGAATTAGCGGCAGCACAAGAATCAGGCACCGAAAGCTGTGAAATACGGCCCTCATCCGATTCAGACGAGGAAGCGGCTGAAAGCATCACAGAGCCTTCATCCGGTTCAGACGCGGAAGCAGCTGAAAGCGTCACAGAGCCTTCATCCGGTTCAGACGCGGAAGCAGCTGAAAGCGTCACAGAGCCTTCATCCGGTTCAGACGCGCAGGCAACTGAAAGCGTCACACAGCCTTTATCCAGTTCGGACGCGGACACTAAAGCATCGAAGCCTGTTGTGAATAATGCTGCTTCGCCGTCAAACGGCGGTTTAAAAAGCCCTAAAACCAGTGATTCGTCAAATTTAATTTTTTATGTTTTAATATTAATTGCCGCGTCGGTTTTCTTATGGATATTATTAAAGCATAGAAAAAGAGCAAAGCGTTTATTGGCGCTGATTTTATGTTTGCTCCTTACAGCTATGTCTGTTAACTATTTATATGTTTTTGCCGCGGAAACGCAGGATATTTCCATAGCGTTTTGCAAAGATTTAACCATAAGTGAAGAACAATTTAAAGCGGAGTTTCTTATAACTATGGATCAGCCATCTCAAGAGGACGCGGACATTGACAGTGAGGAAGAAACGGATCCTGACCTTTTGGACAGCGATAGTGACGGCCTTACAGATTATGAAGAGACGGTTTTAGGCCTTGACCCGTATAATCCAATGAGCGATGGAGAAACTCTTGACGCGGAACGTTTGTTTAATCAGCAGTTAAGCGAAACCTGTATTTCCAACTCACTTTTGACTGACGAAAATATTATTCCTCCAAGTTTAAAAGGAAATGTACCGGGGATAATTGACCGTCATGTTTATCTGGAGTATGAAAATAACTATGTACTGAAAGAATGTAACTTCATTATTGGATTGCCGGTACGCGTTGAAACTGATTATACCGGTTTTGACATTACGCTTTCTTTTGACTACAGTGAGCTGCTGGCACAATATGAAAATTTAAGCAGTGACGATTTATTCATTTATGAGCTTTGTGACGGTAATATATCGGCGTCAGAAACAGTAAATAATCAAGAGCTTTCAACGGTTGAAGTATCGGCTTCAAGCAACGGAGTTTACTTTGTGGTAAATAAACCGCGCTTATTAGGCCATTTAGGTGTTAATTCTTCTATATCTGATTCTGAAGAGACTCAATATGATGAAACGCAAAAGGCGCCTGTTTCCAGCGGGGCAGGCGGAAATATAATTCCTGTAGATATTGTTTTCGTAATAGACAGTACCGCGTCAATGTCTATGCCAATACATAATTTAGCTAAAAATGTTAAAAGCTTTGCTGATAATTTATCATCACACAATGTTAACGCTAATTTTGGGTTGGTTCAGTATAAAGATATTACGGTTGAAGGACCGGAAAGCACAAAAGTGGCAAGTAATTATTATGACGATTGGTTTTGGAGTTCCATGCCGTCTGAGCTGGATAGTTTCCGCGACGCTATTGAGAATATTTATGCGGACGGAGGCGGTGACGAACCCGAATCCGCGATTGACGCGCTGGAGACGGCCAGGAATATTGGATATATGCGGCGGAATGTTAACAAGTTTTTCATTTTAATTACGGACGCCAGCTTCAAGACCGGAACCCGCAGCGGCGAAATCAGTATGAGTAAAATGATAGAAGAGCTAAAAAAAGACGGTATTACAACCTTAGTTATTACTACAGAAAGCAAAAAAAGTCTCTATACAGATCTGTATTCATATAAGCTGAACTCAAAAAATCAAAACGGAACTTACGCGAATATTTACGCTGATTTTGATGTTACATTATCAAATTTCGCGGATACGATTACTGAAGAAGTGGATCCCGGAAGCTGGGCATTGCTCGGCAACTTAAAATATGTTAAATTAAGTTCTCTTAACTGGGAAACAAACGGAAATGATACAGACGGAGACGGCCGTACAGATAAACAGGAATTAGGCACGGCAAGTTATACCTCCACCGGACAAAAGATTTATTCTGCCTATGTCTCCGACCCAACCTTAATAGATACGGATTTTGACGGTAGAAATGATAATATTGACGCGGCCCCTAAAAATAATGAATTCAAAACAAAATTTACAACGGATTTCACTAAGTCGGGGTATACTCCGCCGGATACTACGTATAAAATGGATTATAGATGGTTTTTTGAGAGTAACGAAATTTACAATAAAGATTTAAGCAAAACATCTATCCTTTATGCTTCTGATATTTACGTCGGTACCCGTATGCAGATTGATGGTGTAAAATATACAATTGATACTTTAATGCAATATCATGGAATGGATAAAGTGACGAGGTATGACTTAAGTAAAACGTACAGTGACTATCATCTTTCCGAAATGGTTGTCGGTCACAGAAAAGTTGAATATAACGGGCAGGCAAAAGACATAATCGCGGTTTCTGTGCGCGGCACAAATGGCACATTAGCCGAATGGTCAAGCAATTTTGATGTTGGAACTCCGAAATATGACAGTACGTTTACAGATTCGAAATTTGCAAAATACGCCTGTGGATCAGCTGACTGGGCTGACAAAGAAAATCATAAGGGGTTTGATATCGCGTCAACCAGATTATTTAAAAATTTGACCAGTTACCTTACCTCTAATTCTTATAGTAAGAGTAATACGGTAATATGGATAACGGGACATTCGCGCGGCGCCGCGATAGCCAATATAATGGGGGCACGTTTGAAGGATAACGGTTACAAATCCTTTGCGTATACCTTTGCGACGCCGAACACCACAACGAAGTCAGCGACAACCGTCAAAAACAACTACAAACATATATTTAATATTTTAAACGCGGAAGATTTTGTTCCACGTGTACCAATGTCTCAGTGGAACTTTACCAAGTACGGCAGAAATGCTACTGACAGCATAGACACCTCAAATTATAAACAGGAGTGGGATAATTTAACCGGCATCACAGCCGTTGTGGGCAATGGTTATAATCCTATTGATCTTAGCGCTTTAAACACCACAGTACAAAAATTGTCTACGATAGCAAGCAACAGCCCAACCCACCGTGACAATTGCTATTGGTATACCTGCAAGCATAAAACCGCGGTGAAGGATACAGACAATAAAAATCACTCGGGAGACGGCACAAATACTAATGTAACATCAAATTATTTCTTTTCAGCTACTTTAGATAAATTAACAACTAAAACTCCTAACGCTAAGCCATATTGTTCTATAATATTAGTACCGGGCTGGATTTCTCCCCTTGATACTTGGGATGTTTGTCAAATGCCAGCGTTCTATATGCAGGTGTTGTCAGCTTTTATGGCGGAACAAATCAATACTTATGAATTTGCGGCAGGTGACGCCGGAACAGTTGGAACAATAGGTATAGCCAACAGATACGCGGACGCGCATTATGCTATGATACAGGCCGGAATCAGAGGTATTACCCACGCTCATTATACGGAATCCTATGTAATACTATCGAAGTATATAGAAGAAGCAAAATTTAATTAATTGGATTAAGGACTCTTAAGTCCCACCGGTCACGATATAAGCCAAAGGGCACTTTAAAGTGCCCTTTGAACTGTTCATATTAGGATAAATGCGGTGCGCGTCAGGCGCATTAGAAAAATTTTAGCTGTTCTGTTCCGCTGTCTTCATCGGAAAGAAACGCTCCCAGTGCCGGTATTGTTTTTGCCCTGTATCTTTCAGGCTTTTTGAAAAGTAATTCCGGATAAATTACGGCACGGGTTACGGTTTGTCCTTTTTTTAATTTTAATACAGAGATACCTAAAGTTGTTCTTGATGATTTTAAGCTTATACTTTCTGTATTGATTAAAAGACGGCGGCCGGTACTTGAAGTCAAAAGCACGTCCTGATCCTGAAAGAGAAGCAAAATGTCTGTTAAGGGAGAACTGTCTGAGAACGCCTTGGAAAGCTTTTTTCTGTTTGTTTTAGTATAGTACACATCAATAGGTATTTTGGCCAGCTTGCCATTTTCAAAAACCAGTAGCAGCATACCTTGATATTCTTTTGTAGCGATCATTTTTATTACGTTTTCATCTTCTTCCATACCTAAACGCGCAGGTATATATTCACCTAAGACGCTGGCTTTCATATCGGGAAACTCAGAAACTTTAGTTTTATATACCTGACACTTATTTGTAAAGAAGAGCAGATCGGCATTATTAGCGGTTTCAATGGAATCAGAGACAGTATCGTTTTCCTTCAGCTTTTGATCTCCGCCCATACGCAATGACAAAGGGGTGATTTTTTTAAAGTAACCTTCTTTTGTACAAAACAGGTTTACGGAATAATCCGGGATTTCATTCGTGTCTTCCGCTTTGGGCATATCGTCTTGATAAATGATCAGGCTTTTTCGCGGCCGGCCAAACTTTTCCGCCACATTTTTTAGTTCCTTTATAATAATAGATTTAATTTTACTATCGCTGTTAAGTATTTGTCCCAGCTCACTGATTTCTTTTTCCAGCTGCGCGGTTTCCTCTGTTCTCTTTAAGATGTGAGCATGGTTTAAATGGCGCAGCTTAATCTCCGCCACATATTCCGCCTGAATTTCATCTATGTTAAACCCGTTCATTAAGTTAGGAACGACATCATTTTCGTTTTCAGTATGCCGTATAATTTGTATGGCTTTATCTATGTCAAGTAAAATCAGTGCTAAACCTTTTAAAAGATGAAGCTTATCCTGTTTTTTTTGCAAATCAAAACTTACACGGCGGCGCACACATTCGATGCGAAATGTCAGCCACTCCAATAAGAGTTCACGTATACCGAGTATTTTTGGTACAGATCTTATTAAAACATTAAAATTACATCCAAAGGTATCTTCAAGCGTTGTATATTTGAAAAGCTTGGCCATCAGCTTATGGGGATCCGCGGCACGTTTTAAATCTATAGTTATTTTCAGCCCTTCTAAACCTGTTTCATCACGCACATCCGAAATCTCTTTAATTTTAGCTGTTTTTACAAGATCCACAATTTTTTCAATAATCGCTTCGGAGGTTGTGGAGGGAGGAATTTCTGTTATGTCGATGCAGCTGCACTCTTTATCGTAATTGTATTTTGAACGCACTCTTATACTGCCTTTTCCTGTATTGCAGATCTCCCGCATTATTTCAGGGTTGAAAATTATTTGTCCGCCTCCGGAAAAGTCTGGAGCGGGCAATGTAGATAAAATGTCATGAGATTCATCCTGTATTAAAGAAATTGTCGTTAAACAAACTTCCCTAAGATTGAAAGAACAGATATTAGAGGCCATGCCCACAGCAATACCGGTATTTGCGTTTACCAGCACAGAAGGAAATGTGGCAGGCAGCAGCGTAGGTTCCTTTAGTGTATTGTCGTAATTGTCAACAAAATTCACTGTATCTTTATCTATATCCCGAAAGAGCTCGTTACAAATTTCATCAAGCTTAGCTTCGGTGTAACGTGACGCGGCCCAAGCCATGTCACGGCTATAGTATTTTCCGAAGTTACCTTTGGAATCTACATAAGGGTGGAGTAAAGCCTCATAGCCTCGTGACAATCGCACCATAGTATCGTATATGGCGCTGTCGCCGTGAGGATTCAGTTTCATTGTAGAGCCGACAATGTTTGCGGATTTTGTTTTGGCTCCCGTCAGCAGACCCATCTTATACATTGTAAACAGAAGTTTTCTATGTGAAGGTTTAAACCCGTCAATTTCGGGGATGGCACGTGACAAGATAACGCTCATGGCATATGGCATATAATTTTCTTTGATGGTAGTTACTATCTTTTGTTCAACAACCTCACCCGCGCCTTCTATGATTCCGGAAATTTTCGGCGCCGGATTTTTACTTGTTTTTTTCTTAGGCAAGTATAACACGACCTTAATTAAAATTTGAAATAGATCCTATGTTATTATATTGAGATTGACAATCTAAATCAATACATAATTAAATATTTTGATCAAAAAACCTTGTAGTCCTGTACGTCACAACATAATTTTGCGTCTCATGCCATTCGCTGCTGCAGAGCTTAGTTTCATAAAAGAACAGCAATTTATGCTGTACTACTGATTGGCCTTCATCAAAGATATATTGTACTGCCGCTTTAACGTCATCGTTTGGAGAGTTTTTTAAATTAGCGTCGTATTTATATTCCTGCCGTATTTTCTCTACGTCATTTGTGTTTTCATAATGCAGTGTATCGCGGATAGTCTGAGCTACCAGAGCGCATCCTATAAACCCTTCAGTTCCGGCTTCGCCCATCACCAGATGTTCCAGAAGTATTCTGTTTTTCTCGTCCAGCTTTATTTGCTGAGGATTATAGTTAATGTCCGGGTTATTGATTTTTAGTAAATAAGTGTTTTCTTCTTCAGACTCCGCAGACAGTACCTTTTGTATGGTATACTTATTTATGTTTAAATCAGTTGAGCTTGAAGATGAAATTTTAGGATTACGCAGTTCATTTGACTTATTTTGTGTATATGGTATATTAATAGTATCTTTTATAAATCTTTCAGCACAAAAAAACGAGAAAACGGCTTTATGGGATGTTCTGGGTTGCGGACTTTCCACTTTGGTTAATAATGGACAAATTAGAGTTAATGTGACAAAAATAAAAAATGCTGAATAAATCTTTATTTTCATTTTTAAATTCATTTTGTTCCTCCCAGCGCTGTATTTTTATATAGATATATGGGCTAGAAGGTATTATATCCAATTTATTATAATATTATTTGAGAAACTTACATTTCCTTAATAAAAGTCCGCCTTTTTTGACTTGCTGATAAGCAAAATCAAAAAAGGCGGATAGAGGAAATTGTTAAGCTTTTAAAAAACTTTAAATATTTTAAAAAACTTATTGCTTCTTGCTCTTGTATATTTTGTATGATCACATTTCACTAAAATTGCGTCTTCACCGATAATTTCAATGAGCTCCCAGGGAATTACAAAATCATCATGGCGGCCCATAAGACCGAAAAAGCGCAAATTACCATAAATAATAATTGAGCAGACATGTGCTGTTTTTGTATCTATTTCAACATCATCTACCGTCCCGATTTTGCAGCCGTTATAACTGTTAATAACATCCTTATGTTTAAGCTCGGTAACGCGGCAATTCATATTAAAGCACCCCATTTGACATATATAATGATATTTGTTAAAATAAAAATCATTGTATATAATAATATGCTGAGGATGTTTGTTTATATACTTAAATTTTCCAAAGTGGGAAACCCACAGCCCAGAAAACCCCACAGAATCGTTTTCTTGTTTTTTTGTGCTGAAAGATTTATAAAATATACCAAAGCACCTGAGGTGCACGCAATTCTCTCACAGAGAAATTGTGAAAACTAACTTAAGTTACAGCAACAAGGAAAGTTGCTATTCGATATTTTTCTAAAGCATTATCTTGTTTTTTATTGATGTTATTAATTCTTAAGTTACTAATTCAATACATCTTTATCGGAGGATTATTTATGCCATATATTCTTTTTGCCGATGCGTCTTGTGATTTGCCGGTTAGTTTTATTCAGGAAAGTAAAATCGAAGTGGTTCCTATGGAATTTGTAATGGAAGGGAAGAGGTATAACCATTATCCCGATTACAGGGAAATGTCATATGATTTATTTTATCATAAGCTACAGAATGGTGTGTTACCACAAACTTCACAAATAAATTCGGCGGTTTACATAGAACAATTCGAGCCTTATTTAAAAAAGGGAACAGATGTTTTATACCTGTGCTTTTCTTCCGGGATGAGCGGCAGTTATAATTCTTGCCTGATTGCCGTGAGTGAGTTAAAGAAACAATATCCTCAGCGTAAAATTATTGTGGTTGATTCACTGTGTGCATCATCGGGATATGGTTATTTTATATATCAGGTATTTCAAAAAATTAATGAAAATTTAGATATAGAGGCTATAGCGGAATACGCGGAAAGCATAAAATTAAATTGCTGTCATTGGTTTATAGTTGATGATTTAGAGTATTTGAAAAGAGGAGGCAGGATTTCTACTATAACAGCCACTTTTGGAAAAGCACTGAATATCAAGCCGCTGATAAGCTTAGATAACGAAGGCAGGCTTGTCAGTGTAGGGAAGATAAGGGGTATTCAAAAAGCGTATGAAACGCTTATCGAGAAGATGAAGCGTGATGCCGATAACTATTCGGAGCAGACCGTATTTGTAGCACATTCATACGCGCCTGAACATGTACAGATTCTAAAGGAACGTTTAGACCCTATGGTAAAGAAAGTTGTTGTTTGTGAAATAGGGCCTATAGTTGGAACACACGTGGGGCCCAGTTTGTTTGCGATTGTTTTTATGGGCAGAAGAAACTGGACTTGATAAGAGGAAAGAGGGAAGAGGAGGCATTATTTTGAAATTGGAACCGACAAAACAAAGTAAACGGCTGCGGGTTGCCTTATGTGTTTTCTTTTTGATTCACATATATCTGTGCAGCATACCTTTTGTATTGATTTACAACGAAGAAACAAACGAATCACTTTCTTATACAGTAATTGATTTACTGCTTATGTTTAGAATAGGAAACGCGGCGGAGCTGGCACGTCTTTCTATGCTTTCGGCAATTTTTATTATTATTCCCGCAGCCGGATTTTTCTTTGCGGCTTTTGACAAACAGCGCGGATTAAAATTTGGTGTGGGTATAGCGTGTTCTATTTTAGGAGCCACTGTTGTAACTATATTAATAGGACCCGCTATGCTGTCTATCGGGTCACTCCTTGCGTTATTACTATATATAATAACTTTATTTCTTTCAGTTCTGGGGCTTTTCAGCAGAAACCTTCCCGGTTAACGTTTTAGGAGGCGCCCTTTATTTAAGAGCCTGTTTAGAATCTCCCACGCAGCGGCTTTTTGTCCAAATCAGGCAATCTGCTGCGTCAAGAATGCTCGAAAGGCGTCAGCCT
>JGI20171J29575_12612595_pt1 | contig 20717 bp, 11 predicted proteins | sample TergutNc150P4_FD_29575 | JGI IMG/M metagenome (IMG submission 29575)
CAATAGAATAACTCACAATTTTATAATAGAGGCAGCAACCTGCGTTTCATAACCTCGTTGGTGCCTTTCGCGGAAAGGCAGACTATAATCATGGATGAAAAATTTGAATTACTGGAAGATACCAGCAACTATAATGATGTACTTGACAAGGGAATGTTTTATGCTGATTCGTTTGTCAATAAAAATTATCTTATAAACCTTGATGAATACCCCGTTATTCCATTGGCTAATGAGCAAAAAACAGATGATTTTATTCGCCTTTTTCAAATTGAAAGAATTGTTTATGACAAAGATGAAATTGCTAATGACAAATTGATAAGCGTCTATAGTGCGCTTTCCAACATTCAGTCAACAGGTCTTCTTGTGCTGAAAAGCAACAAAAGAGGATTATCGTTTTACTTAGGAATCAGATCAGAGGAAAAAGCCTCGACAGCTGAAGCTGTGATAAAAAACAGTTTAACAGGGAACTTCCCCGGAAGCAAGATAAGACCGATAGAAAAACAGGAAATTGGGGAAATACTTGGTGACATATCACAAAGCTCTCGGTTTGGAAACCAACAAAACATTACATCAGTTTCTATTGTTCCGTCTTCAAGAGATGAAGACAAGCTCAAATATGTACAGGGTATAGAAAAATTTATCGACACCATGAAAGGCGAATCGTATACCGCAATCTTTGTTGCCGATCCTCTTGACAAAGAAATGTTGGAGCAACGGAAAATGGGTTTGCTAAAATTGCAGACCAGTTTATCTCCGTTCGCTATAACACAGTTATCTTATGGGACTAACTACAGCAAGGCTATTTCAAAAGGCATGAGCAAAAATTTTTCAACAACACTAAATGACAGTTTAACTGACACAAACAGTAACTTCCAGAGCAAAAATGTCAGCCGAAACAAAGGATACAGTTTTGGATTTTTAGGTATTGGATATAATAGCGGACGTTCTGTGGGTTACAGCAACGGTAGTTCTTGGGCGCACGCTGTTACTACAGGTAAATCAAAGACAGATGGGACAACTGACACAAATACTGACACGGAAACAACTGGAGATAACCGTACAATCACGGTTACAAGTGAAAACAAAGCCGTTCAATACATTATGGAAAAAATTGAACAACATCTCAAACGAATCAAAGAGTGTGAGGCATTTGGTCTTTGGGATGTTGCTTGTTATTTTGTTTCGGAAAATGTTCAGACTGCCATTGTTGCCGCGAGTACTTACAAGGCATTAATGGCCGGTAATAATTCAGGCGTAGAAAATTCGTATGTGAACATTTGGAATAAAGAAAACAGGCAAAATACACCAATGGTTTTAGATTATTTGCGTTATGGGATGAATCCAAGTTTTATGATCCCTGAAAACGAAGATTCATTTTCAGTTGACGCTCAATTTGTCAATGCGTGCAGTCTGATAAGCGGAAATGAAATGCCTTATATTATGGGATTACCAAGAAAATCCGTTCCCGGTGTAACCGCATTACATATGGCTGAGTTCGGAAGGAACGTAATGCTGACCAGTGGTTCGCCTGATGGCAAAAAAATCGAATTGGGAAGCATATATCATATGGGCGAAGTAGAAAGAGGGCGTGTGAAGCTCAACCTTCAAAGTTTTCGCTCACACTGTTTTATAACGGGTTCTACAGGTTCCGGTAAATCAAATACTACATACAAGATTTTGGATGAAATGATTCAAAATCAAATTCCATTTTTGGTGGTCGAACCTGCGAAGGGTGAATACAAGCGTTATTATGGCAATTTGGAGGGGATAAATGTTTTTTGCACCAATCCTAAATATTTTTCCATGTTAAAAATCAATCCCTTTGAGTTCAACACAGATATTCATGTGTTGGAACACTTAGACCGATTGATTGAAATTTTTAATGCTTGTTGGCCGTTATATGCCGCAATGCCCGCGATTTTGAAAGAATCATTCGAACGAGCCTACATTAAATGCGGATGGGATTTGAACAATTCCATATATATCCCCAATGGAAACCATAAGTTCCCGACATTTGCGGATGTATTAACGACTCTGCCTGAAGTAATCAACAGCTCTGACTATTCCTCTGATTCTAAGGGCGACTATACTGGTGCGCTTGTAACAAGAGTACGATCCCTAACCAATGGAATACTTGGCCAAGTTTTGTGCGATTCATCTGATATTGAAGACAAAGTTTTATTTGATGAAACCACTATCGTTGATTTAAGCCGTGTTTCTTCTCTTGAAACAAAATCTCTTATCATGGGCATTTTAATTTTAAAACTTAACGAGCATCGTATGTGTTGCAGTGAAGAGAATAGCAATCTGAAACATATCACCGTTTTGGAGGAAGCTCACAACATATTAAAGCGTACAGGCGGCGTTGGTGGGCTGGAATCTGCTGATGTCCAGGGAAAGTCTGTTGAAATGATAAGCGCGTCCATCGCCGAAATGCGAACGTATGGCGAAGGATTTATCATTGTGGATCAGTCACCGACAGCGGTGGATGTATCTGCCATTAAGAATACGAACACGAAAATAATCATGCGACTTCCTGATTATGATGATGCGCAAAAAGCGGGAAAAGCGATAGGACTTAATGAAAATCAAATACTTGAAATTGCAAGATTCCCTCTGGGTGTAGCCGCTGTTTTCCAGAGCAACTGGATAGAATCCGTCTTAACAAAAATTGATTTAAGCGATGACATATATCATCTCGAAAATGATGAAATTGTTGTTGGTGACGAAATGGCCATCCTTAAAGGAAAATTAGCTTTATTGCTTATTGTCCAATTTGAAGAAGATTATCAGATTTTCAGAAGCGAGCAAGAAGAACGCAGACAGCAACAAGAAGCATTAGAGCCGGATGACCGGGAGCCAATAGACGATAAGTTTGTATTCGATCACGCAGAGCTTGTTAGTGCGATTAAAAACAGTCCCATACCTGAACACAAGAAAAAAGAGATGATTGCAAAGGTTATTGACGTATGTACCTTTTTCGAGAATGAAAAGATCAACGCAAAAAACTTCTCAGCGCAGCTTGCCAAGATTGTCAGTTGTGATGGTCTGTTTAAAATTTTGTCAATCAGTTTTGAGGGGGATTATTCTCGAAACGAGGCGATAAAAAAAGAAGATATTACAAAGAATGACAGGACGAACATCCGCAATTGGTACAGAAATCTCTATCGGCACATTGATGAGTATGCTTATGTGGAGGATGAAGGGATTAAGAAAAGGTTGGTTCGTACATTGATTTTCAATAAGCGCGAAGAAACCAAAAAAACAAACAAATACCATTTGATCTACAAATGTTTGTACGGCTAACATCATTGGTATGGAGGTATAAAAAATGTTTGAGATATATACAAAATTGATTGAAGTGTATGCTAAACATGGATTGCTATTCGCTATTGGTTTATCAATTTTAATTTTTTTTGCTTGGTATATTTATACTCATTTCAAAAATACAAAGCGCGAAATAAAAATTGATAAAACAAGCAAAAATGGTAAAGCGAGCATACGAAAGGCCGCGAATCAACAATTTGCCGAAAAACAGCTATCCGAAACCTATGCCCCCATTATAACTGCGATTAAACGTTTTCTAAAAGCAAAATCAGTCAATTCAAAGAAAAACATCTTAAACGAAATTGGTTCCATTTTAGATAATAATAAGTGTTGTGATTATGATCTTGTATTTGCATATGACGAGTTAATGGACTTGGAAAACAAATTATCAAAACTAAAAATAGATAAAAATCGAATTTGCAAATATACCGAAAGCATGACCGGAAAATTGTTTGCTTACAAAATAAAAAAAACAATGGGAGCGAAAATGGCTTACTTTTTTAAATATAAAAAAGACCCATATGAATTTGAAAGTTTTTATCTGTTTATCAATATTGCTTATTGCTATTCCAACAACGCAAAGCAAAAACTTCATCCTCATCCGCAAAAGAAAATAATTAAAAAAATTTTCGTATCAATTATTGTTTTAATATTTTCTTTTGCATTGGGGTTCAGGTATGGGATATTAGGATTTTTACCAACAGTCAATCATTCCACAGTGCTGAGCTTTTGCGACACGATAATTTTTACTGGCATTACAATTCTTGCAATCGGCGCTATTAGCTCCATCTCATTTCTTTTTTTAGTAGTAGCAGATTACAAAACAGCAAATAACTTTGACAATTTATCAAAAAGGAATTTACAAGAGCAAAATTCAAACATATTAGGACAAATCGAAAAAAGCAGAAGAAAGGAGTGAACCGGTTGAACAAAGTAACAGTTGATTACAATCCATATTTGCCGGAACTGAAAGTTTTTATCAACGAGCGAACAATTTCAAAGTTCAGCTCCATTACAGCTTATAAAAATATGCCGTTTGTAGAATGGTGTGAACGCTTTTTTTCAGAGATACACAGAGAAGTAAACGATACGTATGAGCTTTTGTTTGTCGGAACAGATTTTGAAGCTGAAATTATACAAAAGCTTGCTGAACAGGATTTTTATTGTAAATCGTTTACTATCGCTGACCCTCAGCTAAATCAATCAATTTTTGATAGGCTGGCTATCATTGAAAAAATAACTGGCGAAAGCAATTGCGAATTAACAGTACGATTGTTCAGCGATGATGATTTGTTGCTTGACGCGATGCTTGATATTTTGGATGAGAATGGGACTTTTTCACGCGAATCGGACGAAAGTGCAAATTGCGCCGATTGTCCACTGGTAAATATTGACGTTAAAAAAGTTCCGCTCCAAGATTTCTTTGAACAAGATAAATTATCCTTGAATCTCGTTGTAACAACCCAAAATCCTGACGACGATATGATAGAGCGATTTGACAATTATGATGCTACTACATTCATTTTCTATATCGGTTCGACTTCCGATTTTATTGGAAAGTCGGGCAATACCTTCATTTATTCTGTAGATGCGGATAGTCTTTCGGATTACCTTTTGAAAATTATTGTGGGTTATAAACTTTGTGCGATTCTTTCTGAAAAGTCATATCAGATTCAAAAAGACATCGAATCTAACAGGCTCACAATAACAGATAACGAGTTTGATTTGTTTGAAAAAGTTTGCCTTACGCAACCGATCTACAAAGTAGATATTCCAAAAGAATTTTACAAAGGTCGGTCAATTGTCCCCAAAATAAAAGAGTGTCCCGAAATAAACGATAATAGCTATTACGCTACGAGCGACCACAATAACGTAATTCAAGTAGACGGGATCAACTTGAAGGCCGTTGACAGCGGTTCGACCGAAATAAAAATATTTAAAGAGAATTGCCCGGAAGCAATCTTCACGGGTGAAATCAAAGTTTCAGACGCCGTGTTAATAGATCGGATTGAAATATTTCCTAAGTATAAGGGCATTAGAGAGCATTCGGAAGATACGGTTGATATTACCACTTACCCTGAAAATGCTGTGAATAAACATGAGATAAAATTGACAACAAGCGATTCAAGCATTGCCCAGATTACAGAGGGAAACACCATATCGGGCGTTTCTTGCGGTTGCTGTGATTTAATTGTTACGGCAGGAGATATAGTCGGGAAAGCACAAATAGAGGTTATGCCACCACTGGAGGATATTATCTGTCCGACAAGCGTGGTGAATGTCACCGCAGGCGAACAAATTGAATGGAAATACGCATTAACCCCTGAAAACTGTTACGAAAGAGATTTAATAAAAATATGGAGTAGCGATGAAAGTGTTGCTGGGTACATGGGTGGGTATATCATCGGCAAGAATCCTGGTACAGCCAATATTTCGATTTACACGCCGGACAATCGAATTAAGAAAAATTGCCATGTAACAGTAAGCAAGAAGAAACTTTTTAGATAATCAAAATAAATGAGGAGGTGTGGCCAATGGGTTCTTTTTACTACAATTCTTTAAGTTCAAATCAAAAAGCTACTTATGACACGGTAGTTTCGGGCTTGAAATCTATGCAACAATCAATTCCGATAAAAAGTAGCACCGGCATTACGGAGCTTATTGAAAATATAACCTACGACTACCCTGATCTGTTTTACATAGATAAAAAATTCAATGTAACAACCAGTTTGCGCCAAACAGTTTTGGCTCCTAAATATCTCTATGGTAAAACTCAGGTGGCTACCTATAGACAGCAAATAGAAGCAATTACAAGTGAAATTATAAAAGGCGTTATTAACGAACATCAATCCGAATATGACAAAGCGTTGGTTTTGCATGATTACTTGAAGAAAAATATCCAATACGATTATGCCGCATTGGAAAGTATGGTTCGCAACGGAAAAGGGTTTGAGGATGCGTTTACTGTTATAGGCGCGTTAATAAAACATAAATGTGTCTGCTCGGGATTCTCAATGGCAATGAAAATGTTGTGCGATAAGATTGGTTTAGAATGCCATATCATCAGCGGAATCGGAAACAGTTCCATATATCATGGCTCACACGCTTGGAATCTTATTCGTATCAACGGATATTTCCATCATGTCGATGTAACTTGGGACAATCAATTTACCGATGACATTAACATTCCGAATTACGGGTATTTTGGTCTTGATGATGAAACCATTTCCAAAGATCATACATGGAACAGAAAGATATATCCGGCTTGCCCGGATTCGCCATATAACTATTTCAAAATCAATCAATCTCTCATGGATTCGCAGGTTCAGCTTGAAAAGTACATATATGAAAGTATGCTTAACGAAGACCCCTTAATCATGTTCAAGATAAAGAAAGGCAGTCCGTTAGAAGCCGAAATATCAGGATGCCTTGAGAAGTTGATTATATTGGCCTCTAACAAATGCAAGCATAGTCGAATGGAGCAATACAGCATTCAATGGATTCCCGAACAACTGGTTTATATGCTCAGCATAGAGTACCGATGATTTTAAAATCTTTTTAACGAGGAGGTGAGTTGCGTGTCTGAATTTGGTGGCGGTGAAGTTAATGATAGCCCGGAAACTTCTACAGATACATCAGCGGAAACTACTGCTGATACTGCCGGAGAAGCGTCTGCCGATACCCAAACCGAGGTTGAAAGCGAAGGTAATGCAGAAGGATTTGAGGATTCCGATGTAGAGGATATGGAGGAAGATGACGAATCTGATGCTGATTTAAACGATGCTGATAGCGAAGGAGAAGCTACCGGCTTTGAAGGCGATGGAAATATTGAAAATGATAATGCCGAAACCGATAATGACACCAACATACAGGATGATAATTCTGCGCCTGATGAAGAAGATAATGGTTTTGGAGATTCCGACATAAATGAAGACGATGACGATTTAACAGATGAATCTTATTCAGACGATGGAATAGAATCTGACAATGATTCATCCGATCCGAATGATGATATTCTTGACGAGAGTGAAAATCAAGACAATCTTGAAAATGACGACGCTGAAATATCTGACGAAAACTCTACCGATGACGACAATAGTGGCATAGAGGAATCAACTACCGATAATGAACAAGTTGCAGAATCGGTTGATTCATCAGAGAATGAAAATTCAGAGGCTAATGAAGATTCTATTGGCGATGATAATCTTGATTCATCGGACGAAAATGATAACGTCGATGAAGAACATTTAGCCGATGAAGTTGATGATGAGAATGCCGAGCCGACTTCCGAAGAAGACGACGGCGAAAACAACGCTGAATTAGCGGAAGAAGAAACTGCTATTGATGATGCTGAAGCAAATGATGAAATTCAAGCGGAAAGCGAAACTCCTGGCAACAATGAATCCGTTGATACTGCGGCTGATGAAAATCAAGATGATAATATTGAAACCACCGACGTTGACAATGCAGAAGGCAACAATGAAAATCAGGAAGATACTGTGGATTCCGATTATGACGAAGGCATTGATAATGACGTAGATGGCGAAAGCCAAAATGAAAATACAGATGATGAATCTGATAGCAGCAATGCTGATTCAACTGAGGAAAATCAAGAAGACCGAGAGGATTCTAATTATGACAATTATAATGAATCCGATAGTCAAGAAACAAATCCCGAATCTGATTCAGAAGAAAATGATGACAATCAATTTGAAACAACGGAAAATGACGATGAGGTTGATGATCAAGACCAGTCTGATAATAATGAGGATTCGGATCAGAATGACGAAAGCGAGCATTCTTCAATAGAAGACGCCGATGATGATAGCCGTTCGGAAGTCAATGAAGCAGTAGAAAATAACACAGACGCCGCTGCGGAAGAAGATGAATCCAACGCCCAAGAGCAATCTCGCGATCAGAGTAACGATGCACAACAAGAACCTAATGATAGCCAAGTTACCAGTGAGCAGGAATCCACAACGCGAGATTCTGAAAACAATACCGCCGAAAACCCTGCTGACGAAAACATGGACGATACGGACAACAATAATGAACCCGCACAAGAATCATCTGACGAAAAACAAAATAATTCGGATGAAGATGATACTGATACTCGTGCTGATGATAATGAAAATGCTTCACCCGAATATACCGAAGAGGAAAACAATCAGCCGGATTCTAACGAACAACAGGAAAGCCAGCCAAATGAAGATGACGCAAACAATGAATCTGCTGATGAGGATTCAGATAAAAACAGCAAGGTTATAGACGAAACCGAAACTGCATCAAATGAAAATTCCCCCGAAGCCGAAAACACGTCGGAAAATGATTCTTCAAAAAATGATTTTAAAAATTGGGTCAATCCTGATAGCTATAATTCCGAAGGTGAGTACACGGGAGATTATAAGCCCGATGGTAAGACAAATGAAGAATATGGAAATCAAATTGACGAGCAGGCCAAAGAGAGTTATGCGGATCATTTAGAAAATCAGCATATGTCGCAGGACGAGCGTAATGATGCTTATGCTGAATACACCGACAGGCTTGACAATTATAAAGATGGTAACGAAAATCAATCTGATGGCCAAAATATAGAGAATGAAGAAAACGAGCCAACAGAAGCCGAAGAAAAGCCAGTATCGGAAGGTGACAACGGTGAAACCAAAGACATAGAGCAGAAACCCGAAGCCGAAGATAATGGTAATACCGATAAAAATGAAATAAGTGAGCAAACGGAACAAGCACTTGATTCATTTAAAAAAGATAATTGGGAAAGCATGGATGATTCGGAGCGTAAGGAAGCTATTGAAAATCTCCGTGATTCCGTTGCCGATGATCTTGAATTAGAAAACAAACCGGACGTCAAGTATTATAACAATCCTGATGATGGGGATTTCGGCGGATACTCCCATGAAGAAAACGCAATATACATAAACGAACACAACTTAGATAATGGTAAAGAAACCGCCGATACCGTCGCACATGAATCAAGGCATTGTTATCAACATGAACGCGCTGATAACCCTCAAAACGAGAGTGATCAGGCTTTTAAAGAAAACTTTGATAATTATGTGCGCCCCGAAGACGATTTTGATGAATATCAGAATCAAATTGTGGAATCCGATGCAAGAGATTATGCTTCTGATGTGACCGGTCGCATTGAGGGTTACGACCAAGAAGCTTCTTCTGAGGGAATCGGTGAGGACGGAGCTATCAGTGACGAAGATAAACGGTTGGATGATAGTGAGCTTCATGAAACCAGTCCACCGGAATCTGAATTGCCGGATGACGTGCAGAGTAAAGTTCAAGAAAGCAAGGGAGATTATAGCACAAAAATTGATAATAAGGTTCGAGAAGCTACACCTGAAGAAACGGATAAATTTAACCACAAAGATGAAGCTAAAAACTTCAAAGATGGTGAATGCCGCGTAGTAGTAACGACTGAGCCAGTCACAGTTTATAGAACTTATGGCGGTAGTGCGACCGAAGGCGGACGATATGCTACCACAGAACCATGCACAGATAAAACCCAAACGCGCAAAGATTTGGCTTTGGCAAGTGATTGGAACAACACTATGGAAAAAGAAGAAAAAATAGAAATTCCAGAAGGTACGACTATTGCCGTTGGACGAACCGAAACTCAATTTGACGAGGGTGCCGGAGAAACCCTTGACGGAAATGGTGAGCAAGTATTACTACCCGAAGATTGGAACAAAAGTTGGATTAAAGACCAATATGATATTTGAAAGGAAAGTTAACCATGTATGATAATTCAAGCGTTATAACGCAGTTTGAAAAGGTTCTTTGTCTGATTGATGATGAACTTAAAACAAACGCCCAGGTGGAGCAATGGAAGCACATTCAAGATGTGTATTCAGAAGCATTATCTTCCGTCAAATCAAACTCTTATGCCACGCTGAAAAGAACGTGCAGATTTTTCTCGGAATTTAGAAGTGATTCTGATTCTGAAATTTATCGGAGTATGTGTGAAGCGGAACGATTGGTTGACGACTTGTTCAACGGTTTAATATGTGACTATATTAAAAAGAATAATCAATTACCGGAAAACAAATTAGAAGCCGCCATCCAAAAACTTTACAAACAAAAAGATGTGTATAAAGAATTTATTGAATTTATTCTTAATGACACATACAAGCAGGATGATTCAGCAATAAAAGTTCAAGGCTATACAGCAAAGAAAATCGCTGATGAAACTAAGCTAACCCCTTTAGGTGTTTTCAACTATCTTATCTATCTGCGCGAGAAACCGCAGGAAGCGTTAGAAAACTTGAAAAAGGGGTTGCCAATTAAAGATTCTATACCCCCTTGGGGGAAACCGCCGACAGGCGGAAATAATCCAATAGAAAGAGAGAAACAACCATTGAGCGAAAAAGAAGAAATCCAATCCGAAGGTGCATTGCCTGTGGATGAAAGCTCTCCCGAATCAGGAGGTGAACCAGAAAAGCAACCAAACGACACAAATACCGCTGTCCTTGAGGAAAAACTTGCGGAAACGCTCAAAGCTCTCGCTGCTCTCCAAACATCGTTTGATGATAAGATTGCGGAAGATCAGCACAAGAATCAACTTTTTGATAATATGCACAGAGAGTTGACCAAGTACCAAAACGGTTTATTGGATAAGGTCATCAACACAATGGCGATGGATATTATTCAGTTTGTGGATTCGGTTAAGAAAAACCTCGGTATATATGGAGAAAAAGAGCCGAATGAAGAAAATTACGGCAAATTATTAAAGGTCGTAAGTGGCGTTGCGGAAGATTTGGACGATATTCTTTACAGGCAGAACATTGAACCATATACCGTGCCGGGTGATGATGTTGACGTAAGACGGCAAAAAATCATCCAAACCATAGAAACGGATAAGGAAGCCAAAGACAATAAAGTTGCTGTCCGCGTTGCTCCCGGATATGAAAAGGACGGTAAAGTTCTGCGACAAGAAATCATCAAAATCTATAAATTCAAGTCTGAAAATAACAATATTAAAGGAGAGTAATCAATCAATCATGGGAAAAGTATTTGGAATCGACCTCGGAACGACCTATTCTTGCATCGCTTATATGGATGCAAACGGAAAGCCGGTGGTGTTGAAAAATGCCGAAGGCGACTTAACTACGCCGTCAGCTGTATATTTTGAATCGCAGTCAGACATTACTGTTGGTTCAGTTGCGAAAGAAAGTGCGAAAATGTACCCCGACAAAGTGGTTACATTTATTAAGCGCAGCATCGGTCAACCCGGTTTCAGCTTAAACATCAATGGCGTTGATATGAAACCGGAGGAAATTTCGTCTTACATCTTGAAGAAGGTCGTAAATGATGCTATCGACACTTTGAAGATGGAAAGCCTGATGGCAGACGGTGAAGAAGCAAAAGATGTTGTTATCACTTGCCCCGCTTATTTTGGCGTTGCTGAACGTGATGCGACGGAAGCGGCCGGAAAGATTGCCGGATTAAATGTGCTGTCTATCATTAACGAGCCGACTGCTGCCGCTATTACATACGGAGTTGCTAACGATTCGCAGACAAAAACCGTTCTTGTTTATGACCTCGGCGGCGGTACGTTTGACGTCACCATGATTAACATCAAGCCGGGCGAGATTCATGTCGTTTGTACAGGCGGCGACCACAACCTTGGCGGTAAGGATTGGGATGACAGAGTGCTTATGTATCTGGCCGATGCTTATCAAACCGAAACCGGGACACCTGATAATATTTTGGAAGACGCTGAAACTTTACAGGAGCTTTCACTTTCTGCCGAACGCGCGAAAAAACTGCTAAGCGCAAAAGAAAAAGCCCCTGTCGCTGTCAATTACGGCGGCGAACGCGCCCGTATTGAGCTTACCCGTGAAAAATTTAATGAATTGACAGAGGATCTTCTGACCAGAACCATTGAACTGACAAAGGATATGTTCAAGGAAGCCGAGAAAAAAGGCTCTAAGCAGGACGATGTTTCTGAAATTCTTCTTGTTGGCGGTTCATCAAAAATGCCGCAGGTGATTAAGAGAATTAAAAAAGAGTTCCCCAACAGCGAAACAAAGATGTTTGACCCTGATGAATCCGTTGCCAAAGGCGCGGCTATTTATGCGGAAAAGGTCAACGACTACAATATTTTCATTGAAGAAGCGGCAAAAAGCACAGGAAAAACCGTTGAAGAATTGAAAGATGATATTGATACTGGTAAGATTGACATTGAATCAGTTGCAGAGCAGGCCAACATTACTCCAAATAAGGGCAAGCGTCTCCCCGGTCAGGAAATGAAAATTGTCAACGTATCCAGCCGTAGCTTTGGTACAATTGCGTATGATTCTGACGATGTTATGAGGTTATTTAACATCATAATTAAAAATTCCGATCTGCCTGCTGTTGCGACAGACACTTTCTATCCTCAGCAAGATAATCAGAAATCGGTTAAATTTGATGTTATGGAATCCTTGTCGGGCGATAGTATTGTTGATCCCGAACTCGGCAAGAGCATTGGTGAAGCTTTTTTGGAACTCCCAGTCGGGGCGACTAAGAATACCGAAATTGAAGTGACATTTAAGCTGAATGAATCCGGTTTGTTGGAATTGAAAGCTAAAGAAAATAAAAACGGAAAAATAGTAGAGGCTTCTTTCCAAACGACCGATGCGTTATCCAAGCAGGAAATGGGCGATGCTATTAGGCGCAGCAAAAACTCTACTATTAACTAATACTGGGACTCCCCTATAAAATGAGGTGGAAAAATGGCGACAAGAGAAAATTATTTCATATTATTAGAGTTATCGTTCGACCCTATTGTGAACGATAGCGCTAAGATTAACGCGGCAATTACAGCAAAGCAGCAGCAATGGTCTAAGGATATGACCAATCCGATTAAAAAGGTAAAAGCTGCTGAGTATTTATCGTTGCTGGATAAAATTAAGGAAGTCATGCTAAACGATGCTTCCCGAAAAAGCGAAGCTGATGCCGCAAAAAAAGTCCGCGATGGTAAGATCAAAGAGTTAGATAATAAACTTCCTCTCTATGCCGCTAAAGGAGATTCAGAGCTTTCTGAAAAAGATTTGAAAATCCTTCTAAAGAACTTCTCGCAATATGGATTTTCTCCAGAGTATATTAAAAAGCGATTTAAGAATTTTGTTGGCCCTGAGGATAAGATTGATTTAGGCGAGGTTATAGATAAAAACCAAGCTAAAAATATCAAAAACTTCATGCAACAGCTTGACATGAAGGACACTACCCTGTATCAATTTTTGAATGCCCAACAAACAGCGTCCTGCAACCAATTATGCGAAGCCGCTGAAAAAATGAAAAAGAAAATCCTTGCCAAAGGTGAGAAAACAGGCAAGGATAATGCAATGCAGTCTTTGTGCGGTCTTTGTGCGGTTATATTTAAGGATAAGGCAAATAAGAAAAAGTATGATAACTATTTGAATCTCACCAAATATGGTGTGGTCAACGATGCCATAGATGAAATGGCTCTGAGCAACAATCGAATTATTGAGCCTAAGATGAAAGAGCGTTTAGTTGACGATGCTAATAGCGAATACAAAATATCACCGTCAGAAGCGTCAACCTACATCAGTAACTATTGTGAACTGATGGGGTATCAGGAAAAAGATAAGAGCATCATTTGTGGGTTATGCAATGCCGAAAATCCCGCAACGTCTACATCCTGTTTTAAATGCGGCAAACCTCTTATTCTTACTTGTCCTGCTTGTTCTTCCGTAAATGGTAACGCCGCAAAATCTTGCGGAAAATGCGGCTTCGACTTAACCAAAATGGAGCAAGCGATTGAGTTGTTGAAAAAAGCGAAAAAATCTTGGTCTGATAGGAATATTGAAGAAGCTGAAAAGACTTTAAAAAAAGCAAAAATGTTCTGGCCAAACCACCTGGACGTTGTCGCGCTTGAAAAAGAAATCGGCGATTTTAAGCAAAAATTCAATGATACGCTATCAAATATTTCGGAAGATATAAAAGCAAAGCGCTTTTATGCCGCTGAACTGAAAATCAATCAAGCAAAAAATGACGGATTCAAAATCAGTTCTGATATTGAATCCAAAGTTTCCAATGTTATTAAGCACACTGAAACTCAGTTAGCAAAAATCAAAGCGTCATCAGGTGATGAAGCCTTTGAGTTGCTGTTTGCTTTAACAAGTGAAATATCAGACAGCATTGAAGTTTTACAGCTCATCGAAAAATACCCACCAGAAGCGTCCGGCAAACTGTCATCCTCCCGAAGTGAAAATATCATTACTTTGTCTTGGGAGCGTACCACATCGCGTGGAAGCATTGAATACATTTTAATGCGTAAAGAAAATACATACCCAAATGATAATAAAGACGGTACGGAGATATATCGCGGAACTGATACATCCTTTAGTGATAGCACATTAAACAAATCAACGGTTTATTGCTATTCCGTTTTTGTCAACCGCGCGGGAGTTATTTCAAACGCCACAAAACTTGATGAACAAATCGTAGTTGTTGACAATGTTGACGGTGTCAAAGCAGTTGGCGGTGATGGGCTTGTTATCTTGTCATGGAACAAACCGTCAACTGTTACAGAGATAAAACTGTGGAAATTTAAAGGCGAAAGCCAGCCGACATCTGTTGAGAATTGTGAAAACGTAAAATGCCATCGTTTAGATGGTGCAAATATATATGATTTAGAAAATGGCGAAAGATATTGGTTTTATATTTGCGCTTATCATACCATCGCCGGGAAAGCCTATCCGTCTGAAAAGAAATTAATTCAAGCTGTTCCGCAAAAGCCGGCAAAGCCGTTATCGAATTTTACGGCGTCATATTCCGGCGATATATTCCAAGCCAAATGGGATGCAGCTGAGTGGGATGTTATCATGTTTTATTCAGAGCAAAATCCGGATTATGCCGAAGGAGTCATATATGATTTAGATACACTGAGGCAAGATTATAAGCAAATTGATTTCTCTTTGAAAAGTATGGCGGAAGCCGAATTTAATATCAGCTTTATTGGCGAATGTTACATCCTCCCGGGACAAATCAATGCTTCCAATGTCATATTAAATGCGCCCGCCTATATTTCAAGCGTTCCGGCAGTCAAAGATATTACGTTTGATCTGAATGCCTCTGGAACAGAAATGTATGTAAACTTTACCTGGCCTAAGAAGATCGAAAAGTCGCTTTTGGTCTATCGCATGGATAATTATCCGTTAAGCCCGGATGATCCGCTGGCGCATAAGATTGAATGCAGTAAGAAACAGTATGAAAACAATGAGGGCGTACTCATAAACAACCCCCCTGTTGGAACGTATCATGCGGTGGTCTATACATATTTTGAAACTGAAGACCATCGTATATATTCATCGCCAGTAAAAACGATAATAAATAATGAACCGCAACGGGATGTTTATTATTCGTTTTCTTATAAAAAGGCCCTATTCGGGAAGAAACGAACGCTAAGTGTATCTGTAAAATCCAAAGGTGCATTTATGTTTCCTCAGTTTTGTATCGTCAGCAAGTTCAAATCTGTAGCATTGAAACGAGGCGATGGAGATATTGTTTGTTCAGTTCAGGAAGAAACGGAGGTTATCGGTTCCAAAACTTTCGAGTTTGAAGTTGCCGATATTAGGGCAGGTTCAAAATTAAAAATGTTTTTTATGAACGACAAGCAATATAAACATTTTAAAATACTAAATGAAGGTTCAAACATCATATAGGAGGGATTTATTTTGGCTAAGTATCTTTGCCCACGATGCTTTGAGGAACAGAATATTGAAGATGTAGAATATCTCTGTATCAACACAAGCAGAGAAAAATCTTGCTCACGAGCAACCGAAAGGCGACCGTTTAAACCGGAAACAAAAACAAAGAATCTCAAGTGCGGCGAATGCGGTCAACCGTTAGTCACAAAGATTTGTCCGCAGTGTAGCTTTGAGTTGCCGTTAGGAATATCTACAACAAAGAATTATCCAATCGCCATTATCGGCGCAAAGGAATCGGGTAAAAGCAACTATGTCGCTGTTCTCATCAATCAACTTAAAAATGAAATTGGCCGATCTTTTGATTGCTCCTTAATGGCATGCGGCGATAATACTTTGAATCGTTATAAAAACGAATTTTATGATCCGCTTTATCGCCATAAGACTTGTGCCGGTGCAACGGACGCTGGCGAAGTCGAGCCATTGATATATTCTCTCCTGTTTCAGCGCAAAGGAAAACTGTTCAGCAAAGCTGTGAATAATGCGGTATCACTAACCTTTTTCGATACCGCTGGTGAAAATTTAAAATCAAAAGCTTCTATGCAAACTCATAATAGATATTTAAGTCACGCATCCGGTATTATTTTACTTCTTGATCCTTTGCAATTGCCAGCGGTTCGAGATGAGTTGGAAGGAAAAATAACACTTCCAGAAGAAAATACGGATGTAAATACAATTTTAACAAGAACCGTTGAAATCATTCGCGAGGGTAGGAATTTAAAAGATTTATCAAAAAAAATAGATATTCCTATCGCAATATCCTTTACGAAAATTGATGCTGTAGATAGCATACTCGATCCAGCAAGTTGTTTAAAAAATGATTCGTCCCATATTCGCAAAGGTGTTTTCGATAAAAACGACTTCAACGATTCAAACGAAGAAATGCAAAGCCTGGTTGAAAGTTGGCTTGGAACTGAATTATATCAGAATGTTTCAATGCAGTTTAATGATTTTGCGTTTTTCGGGTTGAGCGCGCTTGGGAGCAATCCTGATGTAGATAAAAAAATCCCTAAATTTCGACCGTTCCGTGTCGCAGACCCGTTTTTATGGATTCTTTCAAGAGAAGGTATTGTTAAATCTGCATAGGAGGTGACCATATATGAAAGCAATGCAATATATCTATACTTCATGGAAAAACGGCAATCTGCCCGACAAGGGATTTATGATCTATTCTAAATCCTTGGGGATCACCGATAATGAATGTGAAGATATAAAATTCGTCATGCAATACTTGGTTCCCAAAGAGATGATTCCAAATCCCACCCCGAAGGAAATTGCGGATTCATTTCCATATAGTTTTGCCTATTTTGTTTTGTCCAGCGGCAAAGCTTGTGTTGCTCAATCCACATATTTGGGTAAAGATTATTCGGGAAGATACGGCAACTATCTCATTTATGCGCTTGTAATTGACATGGATGATTTAGACGTATATCCTGTTGAATTATTTGCGGAAGATTTTATTAAAACAGCTATGACTGACGATGAATTGAACGCTATTCCACCGATTTCGCCTTTAGATGTTCTTGACATCAAGGATTGCGGAAGCGTAATTAACAATGAGCAGATCATGGAATTTTTATTTGACAAAGAAGATGAATTTGCTTATTTGGTTTCCGCAATGCTTGAAGCTCAACTAAGAGATGTACCTTTTTACCTTAATGATACGAGGGAGAACCTTGTGTTATGGATGGCGGCTATACAAAAAATGCTGCCTTTACATATAGCAAAAAAGATTACCTTTAATACTTATACTGGCAATCATGAAAAATTTAGGCTTGATTCCACAAAGGCCAAAGGACTAACCCTCTGCTGTTATGGAGTAAGGCCAGACGCGAACTATTTTAGCTATTTATCCGGGGCAAAAAGCTCACAGCAAATTGTCATGGACTTCGTTGGCGGCGACATGACTGAAAGTATAAAAGTTTTAGATTTTGCAAAGGGTATGGCTTCCAGTTATACGCTCGACATGGAGGATATTTATGATTTCGGCAACTTCTTGGAGCAAATCGGATATTCAAAATTCGATTCGGAATTAGAATCCGCTTATTTTTCGTATGATTTATATCATTCCGATAATTTGGGCGAAGGTGATGAACGTAAAGAACGGATTGCGAAAATCTTAGACTTTGGCAAAGCATATTGTAGCCAAGATGTAAACTCTGAGTTGGGAGCTAAAATATTAGATAAAATACATGCTCCAAACATTTTGTCTTTGCCTACCTTAAATGCAGTAATTCCATATCTGTATCAGTATACCGGATTTATGATGTTTTCAATTCACGACATTCTGTTCCATGCTTTGTTTGAACATTCGGCGGAAGCTGAAAAAGAGTGCGATGGCCTTATTGCGCTGCTTAATGAAGTACATCAACAAAACCCAACGGAGTACAAAGATTTTCTGGACTATTTTGCTACAAAAGATATAATCGACCAGTCCTTAACATATTTAGATGGCAATTCAAATAAATTTACGAATCTTTTTTATGCAAGATTTATCTTTAAGAACTATAAGCTGCAAAACGGGCTAAGAAGTCATCTTGACATTATAAGGTTGATGTCGTGCTTGTTTGCGAATATTAGAGCAATGCACGATAAATGCGGCATCGTCATTGAATTGCTTAGGTGTTCTCAAAACAATATCAAGCTTATGACAGACATTTTAGTTATTTTCTTAAAATGTTTTTCCGATGCGGAAATACGCACATTTGGCAGCGAATTTGGGAAATGGATGGATGAGCTTCCCAACAATATCAGCGAAGCATTACAGGCCGCAATGATTTCCGACGAACAGATCAGCCCGTTTGCTGTTTATTTAAACTCCATGTATATTCAAGAAACAAAAGAACCTGAACATGCTTTTTGGAATCTTTACAGAACTCAATTTTCCGATCCCGCAAACGATGTGGATATTAGCCCGATGATTGCAGCTTTGCTGAAACGTACTGAAAACACGGCGGCCGCAATAAAGGTGTTAGAAGTAATACCTGAAAGAAATATTGGATCGGAAAAGGCCATAAACATGTTAGTTGACTTGATGGCAGAAATATCAGTTAAAGATCTATTTAAAGTCAAAATTCCCGCATTAACCAAAGTGATTGCATTGGCAAAAAAACAAGCCTTGACAAACTGCATAGAAAGCGTTATAGCCGTTTACTTTGCAAAAGCATTGGAATCAAGCATACGAAATGGAACAAGACAGAACTCATTTGCTTCAACTGTAAATGCCTTACCAGTTCAATTAAGGGCTTTTGAAAAAAAGGATTACCAAGAATACGTTTCAGAATACACACTATTGTTTGTTGAGAGCATTGATGATCTTGAAGATGTCCGGGCGCTCATCAAAATGTGCTATCACGAAAGATATTTTAATTCATTTAGCGATGAATTATCCGGCATCCTTAAAAAACTTGAAAAAAAACAAGAACGAAAATGGATGAGAATAGTCGCTCTTATTTGTATTTACTTAATTGACTTTGAAATAAGAGATAGAGAAGCCAGCAGCTTTATGCGTTTATTCTTCAGGTATTTGAAGAAATATGAGTTGGATGAATTGAAAACAGTTCAATCAGAAGTATTAAGAAATTGTCGCAATCCCAACACCGACTTTTTCGACAGAATTTATGAAAAAGAAGGATTGGGCGACAGATTGGGGGGATTTTTTGGAAAGAACAAATTTTAAGAATACCCATGGAGAAGTTTATTATGTGGCATTCGCCGTGAAAAGGCGGTAATGAATTTGACGGTTAAGCAAAATCCTGTGCATCATGCGGGAATGATTCAGCATAGCTGATGTTTTCCGCAAACCAAAATAAAAAATCTATAATTAAGGAGGAATTGACAATGTTAAACAAACCGAAAAACAGCGTAGGCAGAGATGATGACGGATGGGGATGGTTGATTTATATAGTCATCGTAATCATGGTCGTCATGTCCATCGTAATGCTTGTGGTTTTTGTTGGCGGGCTAATTGGTATGTTTTACTCGCTGAAAAACTACATTACATCCTTCAAGCGGAATGTGATTGATGACAATCGCGGCTTGCAAACGGCGTAACAAAGGAAAAAATAATTTGGAGGTTAGACAATGGCTGAAAAACAACCGCAGCCCGGTAAAGTCAGTTATTTCTTTGGTAAGGGATATACTGATTTGGGAAACACGATTAAAGACGCTTGGAGCGGCAATATGGAATCCGCTAAAGATCAGCTTGGTAAGGCCAGTGAAAAAGGGTTTTTCACATTTGGCGGCGGAATCAATTTGATTGCGGCGATATGTATTTTTGTTTATGGAAGTGTTATTTCTATCTTTACTACTCTCTTACATATCGTAATTTTAGAATTATTTTTTCTCTCAATCTATTTTATATTTGTGATTATATGGTTAATTGACAGGATTTTTATATATATCAATAAAATAAAAAATGCCTGTCCGAATCCATCGTGCCAAGCATCTTTTCTGCTTCCCACATATGAATGCCCTGGGTGCGGAGCAAAACACACAAAATTGGTTCCCGGAAAATACGGCATTCTTAAAAGACGCTGCCTGTGCGGTGCAAAGCTGCCGACTACTTGTTTTAACGGCAGAGGTAAATTGACAGCATTTTGTCCTATCTGCGGATTAAAACTTAAAGGAGATACTGGAAGTAGACAATATGCC
>JGI20171J29575_12612594_pt1 | contig 20654 bp, 16 predicted proteins | sample TergutNc150P4_FD_29575 | JGI IMG/M metagenome (IMG submission 29575)
GATTACTGTTTTTGGAGTGGTTTTTTGTGCGAAAATTATAATATTTTTTTACTTGTCAAAGCTGATATATAGAGTAACGCAAAGCGGCGTATGTGGGCTTTAAATGGCAAAAAAGGGGACGGCTTGCCGTCCCCTTTATTCCTGTACATATCATTTTACCCTGAGACTGCGGCAAAGCCTGCAATCGCACATAAAGTAATCTGTGAAAAGCCGCAAAAAACCGCGTTTAATTGAGGATTTTGAAGATCTATTATTTGTCCTCCATACTGCGTATTGCCGCCTGGGCCGCGGCCAGCCTTGCAATCGGGACGCGGAACGGTGAGCATGATACGTAATTCAATCCTGCGTTGTGGCAGAACTGTACTGATGGGGGGTTTCCGCCGTGTTCGCCGCAGATGCCCAGTTTGATGTCGGGACGTGTGGATCTGCCTAGATCAACTGACATCTTAACGAGTTTGCCTACTCCGATTTGGTCGAGCTTCGCAAAAGGATCAGATTCATAAATCTTATTATCATAATAATCTTTGAGGAATTTTCCGGCATCGTCGCGGCTGAAGCCAAATGTCATTTGAGTTAAGTCGTTTGTACCAAAGCTGAAGAATTCCGCTTCTTTCGCTATTTCGTCCGCCGTTAGAGCCGCGCGGGGGATTTCGATCATAGTGCCTATCTGGTATGTTAAATCCATGCCTGCTTCGGCAATAAGCTTATCCGCCGTTTCGACAACAAAATTCTTAATGAACTTTAATTCTTTTAATTCGCCTACCAGAGGAATCATGATTTCCGGAACGATTTTGTATTCCGGATGTTCTTTATTAACTTTAATCGCGGCATTAATAACCGCTGTTGTTTGCATTACCGCAATTTCCGGATATGTTACTGCCAGACGGCACCCGCGGTGTCCCATCATTGGGTTGAACTCATGTAAGCTTTTGATAACATCTTTAACTTCGTCAACGGTAACTCCTGTATCTCTCGCAAGCTCAGCTATATCTTCTTCTTTTGTCGGAAGGAATTCGTGCAGGGGAGGATCTAAGAAACGTACTGTCATGGGACGGCCTTCAAGGACGCGGTACATTTCTTCAAAATCGTTCTGCTGGAATGGAAGGATTTTGGCAAGCGCAGCTTTACGGCCTTCCGCGGTTTCTGCGATAATCATTTCACGGAAAGCTTTAATTCTGTCCTCTTCAAAGAACATGTGTTCTGTCCGGCAAAGGCCAATACCTTCCGCGCCAAATTTTACGGCTTGTGCCGTATCTTTTGGTGTATCCGCGTTTGTTCTTACTTTAAGCACTCTTTCCCTGTCGGCCCAAGCCATCAGCGTATCGAAATCGCCTACTATTTTAGCTTCCGCGGTTTTAATGGCTTCACCGTATATTTTACCGGTAGAACCGTCAAGGGAAATGTAGTCGCCTTCTTTGACCATTAATCCGCCTAACTCAAATTTCTTTTCCTCTTCGTAGAACCGGATATCGCCGCAGCCGGAAACACAGCATGTACCCATTCCGCGTGCTACAACGGCAGCGTGAGAAGTCATGCCGCCTCTTGCGGTTAAAATACCTTCCGCGGCGTCCATACCCTCAATATCTTCAGGTGAGGTTTCCAGACGTACCAGTATAACCTTTTCGCCTCTGTCAGCCCATTGTTTCGCGTCTTCAGCTGTAAATACAGTCCGCCCGCAAGCGGCGCCCGGAGACGCGGCTAAGCCTGTGCCTATTACTTTTGCGGCTTTTAAAGCGGCAGCGTCAAATTGCGGATGAAGTAAAGCATCAAGTTGATTCGGATCAACACGGAGTACAGCCTCCTGCTCGGTAATCATGCCTTCACTTACAAGGTCAACAGCAATTTTTAAAGCGGCCGCGGCTGTTCTTTTGCCGTTTCTTGTTTGAAGCATGTATAGCTTTCCGTTTTCAATAGTGAATTCCATATCCTGCATGTCTTTGTAGTGTGTTTCTAAACGGTTGGCAATAGCAACAAATTCCTTATATACTTCCGGCATATCTTGTTCCAGCTGAGAGATATGATTTGGTGTGCGGATACCGGCTACAACATCCTCACCTTGAGCGTTAATCAAGTATTCACCGTACAATCCTGGCTGGCCTGTGCCCGGGTCACGTGTAAATGCCACACCGGTACCGGAATTTTCGTTTAAGTTTCCGAATACCATGGGCTGAATATTAACAGCGGTTCCCCATGAATATGGAATGTCATTCTGCTGGCGGTAATAGTTTGCGCGCGGATTATCCCAGGAACGGAAAACAGCCTGAACCGACGCAATCAGCTGCTGCTTTGGATCTGACGGGAAATCTTCACCCTGCTGCTCTTTATAGTAATCTTTAAACAATTTGACGAGTTCTTTCATATCTTCCGTATTTAAATCAATATCATTCTTAACTTCTTTTTTCTCTTTCAATTTGTCAATAATCTCTTCAAAACGCTTTTTGGATATTTCCATAACAACATCAGAGAACATCTGAATAAAACGGCGGTAGGAATCGTATACAAAACGCGCAAAGTTGGGATCAGGATTTCCTTTAATCATACCTGCCGCCACATCGTCATTTAATCCTAAATTTAAAATTGTATCCATCATGCCAGGCATAGATGCCCTGGCCCCCGAACGCACTGAAACTAACAGCGGGTTAGAGGGATCACCGAATTTTTTATTGTTCAGAGCTTCGATTTTTTCTAAATACGCGTAAATTTCAGTTTCTATTTCCGGTGCAATAACTTTTCCGTCATCATAATAACGCGTGCAGGCTTCTGTTGTAACAGTAAATCCCTGCGGAACAGGCATACCTAAAGATACCATCTGAGCTAAATTAGCTCCTTTACCGCCCAGCAGCGACCGCATTGATTCATTACCTTCCGAAAAAAGATATACGTACTTGTTCATTTAAAATTTAAACCTCCTTAAAAATTACTGATATGAATAACAAAATCAATATGTTTATAACTATCACTGGCTTAAGAGCATTAAAAGGCTCCATGATAGTCCGATCTATATTATACCAAATTATGCTATAGATATCTACATGATTTATAAAAAAAAATAAACGACTTTTATTGTATATATACTTTTATATTGTATAAAATGTTTAATTTAAAATTAAAACGAAATTTTCTATTGAAAAAAATCATATTTATGAGATAATATTAATATCTGTAAAATGACACTTAGCGGTTAGTGAATTGTGATTTTATGATTTATATATTTTCTAACCGCTAAAAAAGTTGGGAGGCTGAATCATTGATGAATTGTGCCATAATCTTAGCAGGCGGAGAAGGCAAAAGAATGGGCTCGCAAAAACCTAAGGCGCTTTCATTGGTTTTAGGTAAACCTATGCTTCAGTGGGTTTTAAATGCGGTAAGGGAATCTGAAATTGAAAAGATCTGTATTGTTAAAGGGTATAAAAAAGAAGAGATAGAATTATTTACAGATTCACTTAGCTATCCTGTAGAAACTGTTTATCAGTCTGAACGTCTGGGAACAGGTCACGCAGTTATGATGGCTAAGGATTTTTTATGTAGAAATAAAGGGAATGTTGTTGTTTTAAACGGAGACTCACCTTTTATTGATTCGGAAACTATAAAAAGCGCGCTGTTACTTCATATATCATCAAAAGCGTCAGCGACAGTAATTTCTGCAGAAGTAGAGGATCCGGACGGCTATGGCAGAGTTATCAGGAAAGAGGACGGATCTCTATATGGTGTAATGGAACAAAAAGACGCTGACGCCGGGGTTTTGAAAATCAAAGAGGTAAACTCTGGCTGTTATTGGTTTGATACAGAAAATCTGCTTTCGGTCCTTGATAAAATTACATCAGCTAATAAAGCCGGCGAATATTATTTGCCGGATACGTTGAAGCTTTTGAGTGAAAAGAATGCGAAAATAAGCGTCTTTAAAGCATCCTCACCATACACGGTATTAGGAGCTAACGATCCTGAACAATTGAAAGAACTAAACCGTATTGCACAAAATCTTTAAAACTATAATTTTAAAAGTAAGGATTGATACAAATGAATTTTCATGGGAAAGATCATGGAAAGGATATAAAGATATTTTCATGTAATTCAAACAAGGATGTCGCACGGGGTATTGTGGACGCTTTGGGACTTCCTTTAGGCAAAAGCGCTTGCAGCAAGTTCAGCGACGGTGAAATTACAGTTTCATTGCATGAGTCTGTCAGAGGAAGCGACTGCTTTATTGTGCAATCAACTTGTTCGCCTGTTAATGATAATCTTATGGAACTGCTCATTATGATTGACGCAATGAAACGCGCTTCGGCCGCTAGGATTACAGCTGTCATGCCGTATTTCGGCTACGCACGTCAGGACCGGAAGTCAAAACCAAGAGATCCGATTTCCGCTAAGCTATGTGCGGATATTATTACAACAGCCGGAGCTAACAGGGTATTGACAATGGATTTGCATGCGACCCAGATTCAAGGATTTTTTAACATACCGGTAGATCACCTGCTTGGTACGCCGGCTTTGGCAGCATACGTGAAGAAAAAAATAGCCGGCAACAAAGATGATTATGTAGTTGTAGCTCCTGACTTAGGTTCTGTAACCAGAGCGAGAAATTTTGCCAGCAAGCTTAGATGTAATTTGGCACTCATTGATAAACGCAGGCAAAAAGCTAATACGTCTGAAGTTATGAACATTATAGGTGATGTAAGAGGTAAACGGGTAATTTTACTGGATGATATGATTGATACCGCCGGGACATTGTGCAACGCGGCAACCGCTATTGTTGATAAAGGCGGCGCAAAAGAGGTTTACGCATGTGCTACACATGCTGTTTTATCCGGAACGGCAACTGAAAGAATCGAGAATAGCGTTATAAAGGAAGTTATATTTTTAGATACTATTCCAATTGCGCCGAAAAAGATTCTTAATAAATTTACGATTTTGCCTGTAGCGCCTATTTTTGCGGAAGCTATTGAACGTGTCTACGAAGACAAACCATTAACACCTACATTCGGATAATACATAAAAACTGTTGCAAAAAGTAAATATTTATTGTAAAATTTTAAAAACAGAAAAAATATAAGGAGATGTAATGATGAATTATTTAAATGCGGAGCTTGAACTGCTGGAGAAAGAAAAACTGCTTTTGAGTGAGCAATATGAACAGATTAAACGGAAAAATCTAAATTTAGACATATCACGCGGAAAACCAAGCGAGGATCAGCTTGATATATCTGTACCTATGCTGGACATTATTAATAGCGGCAGCAGCTATAAAACAGAGTCGGGGGTTGATTGCAGAAACTACGGATTAATGGACGGATTGCCCTCTTGTAAGAAGCTGTTTGCGGAGATGATGCAAGTAGAACCAGATATGGTAATGGTGGGTGGTAACTCCAGCTTAAATTTGATGTTTGACGTTGTTTCCGCTTTGATGACAAAATCTATTGAGGAAGAATGCTCTCCTTGGCTGGAAGTAAAAGACAGAAAATTTTTATGTCCTGTTCCCGGATATGACAGGCATTTTGGAGTAACAGAATATTATGGATTTGAGATGATCAACGTACCTATGCTGGAGACCGGGCCTGATATGGATATCGTGGAACAGAAGGTCTCAGAAGACGCATCTATAAAAGGTATTTGGTGTGTGCCTAAATATTCAAATCCTCAGGGCGTCACTTATTCAGATGAAACAGTACGCAGGTTTGCTAATTTAAAACCAAAAGCAAAGGATTTCCGAATACTTTGGGACGACGCTTACTGTGTCCATGATTTAGAAGATGAGACTGTTCGTTTGCTCAGCTTATGGGAAGAGTGCAAAAAAGCGGGGAATGAAGATATCGCTGTATTTTTCAGTTCCACATCTAAAATTACGTTTGCCGGCGCGGGCGTTGCGTCAATGGCGTCTTCTTTAAAAAATATGAAATTTTTCAAAAACAGATATAAATATCAAACTATAGGTTATGATAAAATAAATATGCAAAGACACATTTTATTTTTAAAAGATTACAACGGTGTGCTTGAACATATGAAAAAAAACAGGGAAATTTTAAAACCCAGGTTTGATTTGGTGTTCTCCAAATTAAATGATTTGGAAAAAGACATTGGAGTTATTCGATTCCAAAAACCTCATGGAGGCTATTTTGTCAGTGTAGATGTGCTGGAAGGAACGGCAAAAAAGGTCGTTAGCCTTTGTAAATCCGCTGGTCTTGTTTTAACACCGGCAGGGGCCACATATCCGTATTTTAATGATCCGAAAGATTCTAATATACGTTTGGCGCCTACTTATCCCTCAATTGAAGAGCTGGACGCGGCAATGGATGTATTTTGTATTTGTGTCAAACTTGCGGCATTAGAACGATTAACGACAAATGGTTAATAAAAAATTGACTTTTTGTGGGAAGAAATATATAATAGTTAAGAATGATTAATTGGGAGGTTCAAAGAGTGAAAAGAGTATCAAAACCTGTTTTCTTTATTGTCGCGCTGCTTATTTTGGTATTTTCGTATGCCGCAATATTTGGTGTTGCTTATTATACCGGCGACAATCCTCATGTGATATTTAAAGGAATAGGCGACATTCGTTGGGGAATAGACATCAGAGGCGGTGTAGAGGCTACATTTAAACCGGCAAAAGATGTCAGTGCCTCTAGAGAAGAATTAGATTCAGCCAAAGCAATCATAGAGACCAGAATGGTATCCGGCGGCATTACAGATTACGAGTTATACGCGGACTACGGAACAAACAGAATTATCGTCAGGTTCCCTTGGAAATCGGAAGAAACCGAATATGATCCGCTGGAAGCGATCAAAGAAATATCAGCTACCGCGGAGCTTACATTCCGTCCCGGCAAAAGCTATGCGGATGTAGGTATAGGTTCTGACGGCAAGCAGGTATTTAAGACGCCAACAGGTGAAACAGATACCGTTTTATTAACGGGGTCGGCTATAAAATCAGCCAGAGCATATGTAGATACTTCTAACGGAAGTGTCAACAAGTATGGTGTCGGTTTAGAGTTTACAGCTGAAGGATCCACAGCTTTTGAACAAATTACAACAGAATACAAAGGTCAAACGATTTCTATATGGATGGATAATGTTATGCTGTCGTATCCCACTGTAGAAAATGTTATTTCAGGAGGTTCAGGTTCCATCACAGGTAATTTTACCGCGGAAGAAGCTACAAAACTGGCAAACCAAATTAACGCGGGCGCGCTGCCCTTTGCGTTAGAAACTTCTTCTTACGGAACTATCAACCCCACATTAGGGTTAAATTCTTTGACAGCAATGGCATATGCGGGGGGTATCGCACTTATAATTGTTTCGATTTTCATGCTGATAATCGGAAGGCTTCAAGGGGTAATCGCAATTATTGCGCTGATTGGCCAAATGGGACTTTCAGTTGCGGCAGTATCGCGTTTCTTCCCGGTATTTGATTCATTCACTATGACATTGCCGGGTATAGCGGGTATTATTTTATCGGTTGGAATGGGCGTTGACGCAAACATAATCACTTCAGCCCGTGTAAAAGAAGAAGTAATAAAAGGTAAAACCGTAAGCAGTGCCGTTGACCGTGGTACCAAGAACAGCTTATCGGCTATTGTAGATGGAAATATGACTGTAATTATTGTTTCGGTTATTCTCCTGCTTGTGTTTGGTCCGTCTAACATTTTATCATGGCTCTTTGGCGCCTCTACCGTAGGTGAAATTTATGCTTTTGGATATACGCTTTTGATGGGAGTAATTGCGAACTTCATTATGGGCATAACTTTTACAAGACTAATGCTCCAAAGTATCGCAAACTATAAGTTTGCTAAAAATAGATGGTTGTTTGGAGGTGCAAAAAATGAATCCTAAAGTAATTGATTTTGTTGGGAAGAAAAAAATATTTTACTCTATATCTTTAGGGATTATGGTTATAGGCATTATATTTAATTTTATTTTTGGTACGGAAATGGACATTCAGTTTACAGGTGGGTCCATGATAAAGTACAATTATTCCGGTGATATAGATCAAGACGCGCTTCAAACCCAAATCCAGTCGGTAACGCCTGATGAACGTGTTTCTTTTACCGTTTCGGACGATTTAATTAACAATACACATGTAATTACCGTTGAGTTTTCCGGCAAAACAGCTATTACAACTGAGCTGCAGAACAGCATTACAGTAGATTTGCAGAAAAACTTCCCGGAGAATGGCTTTGAATTACAGGAATCTACATCGGTTGAACCGTATATGGGTGTAAGATTTTTGCTGAAATGTTTAGTTGCCGTTGCTGTCGCAAGTATTTTTCTTGTACTTTATGTTACTGTACGGTTCCGGAAAATAGGCGGCGTGTCCGCTGGTGTGACGGCTTTGATTGCTCTGTTTCACGATGTTATGTTTATTTATTTTGTTTACGTGATTTTCAGAATGCCTATTGACGGAAACTTTATTGCTGTAGTCCTTACGATATTAGGCTATTCATTAAATGATACAATTATTATTTACGACAGAGTACGTGAGGAAAGAAGGGTATTAGGACCTAAGGCATCTATTGAGGAAGTTTTTAATTATAGCTGCACTAAGGTTGTGGCAAGGGCGGTTTATACATCTGTAGCAACTTTATTAGCTATTGCCGTAGTTTATGTTGTTGCCATCATATACAATTTGGATTCTGTAAAAAGCTTTGCGTTTCCTATGATGATGGGTATTATTTCCGGTTGTTATTCTACTCTTTTCATTGCGGGCCCGCTCTGGGTACAATGGAAGAATTATAAAGCAGCTAAAGCTGCGAAATAATGATTTTGCCGTGAGTGAATACCGTCGCTATGTGATATGAAAACCCACTTTGGTATATAGAACCGTGCCGTGTTTTTTAACACGGCACGGTTCTATTTATGAACTGACAAACATAATATTGAGCAAATGGACATACTTGACGCATAATGCGCCGTCCACTCCGCGCACAAAACATCAGGGCACCTCTTTCACACTCTAAAGCAAAGAGAGATAAAAGAAATGGTGAAGTTAAATTTAAAGGAAAGCAAATACATAATATCTAAGGGCAATTTAAAGATTGTTATAAAAAGCGCGATAGCTGTGCTTTTAATAATAATATTTAGTTTTACGGCAGGGGCGCAAAATGGGGAAGAGGAAGATGCTGTTTCCAAGGAAGACGGTGTTTATGAAAAGCTGTTAAATCAAAGCGGGGCGGATAAATTGCTGGACAGCTTATCCGATGAAGCCAAAGATATTTTGAAAAATATCGGAATTACCGGAGTTAATCCTTTTGAAATTAATAATATTACGTTTTCCAAAATTATAAATGTTATTTTGAATGAGCTTTCCAATCAAACAAACCATCCGTTTAAAACCTGCTTTTCCATATTAGGAATAATGATTTTGTATGCCGCGTTAAGTTGTTTTAACGATAGTCTCGCGGAAACATCCACAAAACAGATTTTAGATATTGTAACAACGCTTTGTATAACGTGCGCGTTGGTATTACCTGTTTCGAATGTAATATCGCAAACTATGATTACAATTAATAGTGTATCTAAATTTATATTAGCGTATGTACCTGTTATGGTAGTGGTTATGATTGCGTCGGGCAGCGCTGTCAGCGGTTCATCATATTATTCTTCTATGATTATAGCGGGACAAGGTGTCGCGCAGGTATCATCGAAAATTATTTCCCCCTTATTAAATGTCTTTTTAGGATTAAGTGTTGTGGGAACGATTTCACCGGAAATTAATTTAAAAGGCCTTACGGAACTGGCTGGAAAGGTTATTAAATGGACGCTGGCGTTTGTAATGACTATATTTACGGGTGTGCTGTCTTTTAAAACGGCGATAGCGTCAGCTTCCGACCGTGTTTCTTCCAAAGCCGTCAAATTTACATTGTCATCTTTTGTTCCTGTAGTTGGCTCCGCTTTAGCTGATGCTTATAAAACAGTAGAAAGCAGTATTTCTTTATTGAAATCTGGCATAGGTGTTATTGCGATTTTATGTGTTGGGGTGATATTTTTACCAATTTTATCCCAGTGCGTTATTTGGCTTGTTTCGCTTTATATAAGCAAATCGGTGAGTGATATTTTAAATTTATCTCAGCCATCGGAGCTATTAGAATCAGTTATTTGTGTGCTGACAACATTGTTTGCGGTAATATTATGTGTTATGGCGATATTTATTATTTCTACAGCGGTGATTATGATGATGGGAGGCGGATCATCGTGAATGCGGTTACAACAGCCTCAATTATGATTTGTATTTGTTGTGTTGCCTGTTCGCTTATTAATCTTTTGAAGCCTTCCGGACATATGCAAAAGATATTTAATTTGATTTTGGGGATTTTTTTGATCTGTTCTATCTGTACTACAGCAAAAAACGCTTCCGCGAGTATCTCGAAAGAGATATCTAATATTTTAGGATTAGAAAATATAAATCAGTCGGCGGAATATATTTTTGATTCGGAGATTATCCAGCAAACAACTGACAATCTTGTATTGACGCTGAATCTACTGCTGGAAAATCAAAAAATAAATGTTAAAGATATAGAAATGGCAGTGCATACATCAGAGGAAAATGGAATATCTATTACAGAGATTAATATATTTATAGAAAAAGCTCTTTTCTCAAGAAGAGACGAAATTATAAAAATAACTGAAGAAAATTTTAAAGTTACGCCAAACGTAAAAACAATTGACGATGGATAGTTGACAATTATTATATAACGGTTTATGCCAAAAGCAAAACTAGGCGGAATGGACGGATAAAATGGATAATAAAAAAATTGATTTTTTTAATTTTTTTCAAAGTAAAAAGGCGAGACAAATCACCATTATAGTTGGTATATCAGGTATTTTGTTAATTTTTTTGTCAACTTTTTTTGATGTAGGTAAAAATAAAACTGAGTTACAGGAGCCTAAAACTGTGTTTTCAGTTCAGCAATACAGTCAGAAGCTCCAAAATGATTTGAAGATAATCCTCCAATGTATAGAAGGAGTGGGTGAGGCGGACGTTTTGCTGACAATGGAAAATTCCGCGGAGCTTGTTTATTTAGAAAACAGCGATACGCAAACGAAACAGATTGAACCGGTAATACGCGGTGTTATTGTGGTATGTCAGGGCGGTGATAATCCTGTTGTGGAAAGCAGGGTAATAGCGGCGGTGACAAAAGGATTGAGCATTCCGTCAAGTAAGGTATATGTAACAAAATTAAGGCAGCAATTTTTAGATTCTGGGTAAAGAACAGTTAAATAGTAAATTGATTTATTATTTAACTGTTCCTAAACACAAAAGAAATGTTCCCTCTATGGTCATTATTACAAATATAATTAAAGAAAAGGTGATTTAAAAATGAAACTATCAAAAAAACATGTTGTTCTTTCATGTCTTATTTTAGCATTGGGTGCGGCAGTTTACATAAACTGGACATTTTCAGATGTTCCCCCTATGAGTGTTTCAAAAGAGCTGGGCAAGGCGTATTATGTAAATGGAACAGGAACCGCAACCGAAGATACAGCAGTGCCAACGACCGTTAATTCAGTTCTGACACAGAAGCAGCAGGAATACTTCGCGAAGGTCCGCATTGACAGGAACCAAACTCAAGACAGAGTTTTAGATATCGCAAAAGAGATTTTGAATGAGACAAAATCTTCCGAAAGCACTAAAAAAGAGGCGGTTTTGCAAGCTGCTAAAGTGTCGGAATACTTTTCGCAGCAGGATAATGTGGAAGGTATACTTAGAGCGAAAGGATTTACCGAATGCGTGTGTTTTTTAGCGGAGAACGGCTGCACTATTGTACTGCTTGAAAAAGAGCTGCAGGAAAGTTCATCATTGGTAGTAAAAGATGTGGTGAAATCTCAAACGTCAATCGAATTCGAAAAGATTTCTATAGTGGGGATATAGAAAGTACGGAGTATGCTATCACTTTGTTTTTGCCCTTTTGCTTGCGGTAAAAGGGCTTTTTTGCGGTTTTTTAGTGTTTTAATAGATATGTGGAGCACTAATTTTGCCTGCTTGAATAGTATGCATAGAGGTGATAAAAATGGGCCACAGCGTCTTGCGGTTTTTTTTTGCGGGATGGCAATGGACGTTGCTTAGTGTTGAGCTGATTTCTTTAATCGGTGTTATCTCGTCTATTGTTTGGAGAATCACAAAAAAAAACCGGTTATACGAAATTACCGAATTAGCCGGGTTTGCCTATGATCCGTCAAACGGATATTTTTTTTCATTAAGAGATGCATGGCAAAGAAAATGGGGCCATTGTCAGCTTTATGATGATGCAATGCCAATATGCGGTTTTGTAGTTGAGTGCGAACCTATACGCTTCAAATATGAAGGGAAGAGCTGGCTGATAGAGTTCTGGAAAGGTCAATACTGTATGGCTACAGGAGCTGAGATTGGTGTTTACTACACACAAAAAAATGTCGGGAATTCGGACGCGGCTATATCGAGGGCGTTTTATAGCTGCGTTAAAGATGAAGATATGCTTTTGATATCCTTCAGGCTGATCAAAGATCATCAAGTGTTGATTCACCGCTCAGACACGCATTGGTGGCTTGCCGGATTTGCTATGGGGGAATTCTCAGAAATTTCAGACCTAAAAATGCATATCCGCATAGAATTTCCAAAAGAAGAAATGAGAGATGTGTTTGTGAAAGAGCTAGAAAGTATAGGATATCAATTCAACGAAGATTATTATACCGAAGGAAATGCTGTTGTTATCCTGTACGATAAGCCTTATACCAAACAACCTGTAACGGTACAGGAGACCGCAATTTCATTGCAGCAATGCAACCGCGAATTAGTTGAGTCTTATCAAGAATTAACTAAAAATATTCCGGATACTGAAGAGAAGCTGAACTTTGTTAAAGAGGAAGATCTGCGGTTGTATAAAAATGCCGCAAGGCTCGCAAAACCTCCCGATATATTTAAAATGAATAGTGCGGTGTGGCCGTATTCGTTTAAAGAGATAAAACGTGATTTGCCTAGTGTTTTATCGAGAGTAAATGATAAGTTACCAGATGTGTTTTCTAAAATTGAGCACACATTTTCGGAAAGAGGAGCTTAGGTATAAAAAGGTACCCTAAAATTAATAAAATATAGAGGTGAAAATAAAAAATGAGTAAAGAACTAATTATGGTGCCATCAGTTACTTATGCGAATAAAGGCAGAAATATTTTAAGCAGCTTTGGCATCTTAACTTATATTGAGCGGACACCGAAAAATTTAAAGACAGGTTCATGTGGATATAGCCTAGGATTATATACACAATCAGATATAAATAGTGCGATAGAAATTTTAATAAAAAATGGTATAAAAGTGTTGGGTGTAACTGACCGTGTTGTATTATGATTTATTTTGATAATGGTGCAACTACTTTTCCAAAACCTGAAGCTGTTCAAAAAGCGGTAAACGATTTAATTAAAGGCTATAGCGCGAATCCCGGACGGTCCGGGCATACGTTGTCTATGAAAGCGGCTGAAGCCGTTTACAAATGCCGTGAAAATTTAAAAATTTTTTTAAATGTACCGGATATTGAAAATATTATATTTACACAAAACTGTACTGCCGCACTAAATACAGTTATAAAAGGTATTTTGCGTGAAAATGACCATGTTGTTATTTCATGCCTTGAACATAATTCAGTTGTAAGGCCGATTGAAGCGCTGCGAAGGATTGGTGTTACATATTCAATTGCAAATGTTTATGTAAACGATAATAATAAAACGTTGAATTCCTTTAGAGAATCTATTAATCCCCAGACGAGGCTTGTCGTATGTACACACGCATCTAATGTTTTTGGTATTATGCTGCCGGTCGCCCGTATTTCAGCTTTGTGCCATCAGTATGATATTCCTTTATGCCTGGATGCGGCGCAGACAGCAGGTGTCGTACCTATTGATGTTGTAAATATGGGAATTGACTATTTGTGCGCGCCCGGACATAAAGGTTTGTACGGGCCAATGGGCACGGGAATTATTATCATAAATAATACGGTAATACCGGACAGCTTGATGGAAGGCGGTACGGGAAGTGTTTCGAATTTAAGGCAACAGCCGGATATTATGCCCGATAAATTAGAAAGCGGGACACTGAATGTTCCGGGGATAGTGGGATTAAATGCAGGTATTGATTTCATTAAAAAAAAGGGGATAGACAATATTTTTTCACATGAAATGAAGCTGATTCAGCATTTATACGACAGTCTTGCAAAAATGCATAAGGTGAATCTATTTACAGAAAAGCCTGACAGGGAAAATTTTGTACCTTTGTTATCGTTTTCGGTGACAGGCTACAACAGTGAGGATATTGCCCACATGCTTAATCAGAAATATAAAATTGCGGTACGTGCCGGATTACACTGCGCCCCATTAGCCCACGAATATATGAATACGATAGATGAAGGAACAGTCAGGGTATGTCCGTCTATTTTCAATAATATTTACCAAATAAATATTTTGAGTCAGGCGATAAAAGAAGTTGCCAGCGGTTAGCTAGAAGTCAGCAGGTCGCCGATTATTATATTGGATACCAGAAAACCGGTTTTCGTTAAGCGGATGCTGTTTTTATCTATAATTAAAAATCCTAATTTTTCGTATGGCCCGGCACGTTGAAAATAGATATCAGGTATAGGCTTATTAAACTTCTTTTGAAATCCGTTATTAGTAAGCCCGTTTCTTAAACGCAGCTGCATCATAACATATTCTGTTTGTGGATCTGAATCTTCAAGTATTATTTGATTGTCATAAAATGCTTGAAAGGAATTCGGATAAAAAAAACGTTTTCCGTTTATAAAAGAATGTGATGACGGACCTAACCCTAAATAATCATCACAGCTCCAGTACTTTAAATTGTGGAGGCTTTCAGCCCCAGGCAAACAAAAGTTAGAGATTTCATACTGATGAAATTTTGACGCTTCTAACATATTGGATGCAAATAGATATAAATCTGCCAGTTCATCGTCATTTTTAAAGGGGAGTTCATGTTGCTTTAAGTAGAATGGAGTGTTAGGTTCGATTTTCAACAAATAGGCTGATACGTGAGAAACAGAATATTCGCGGCAAAACTCAATAGATTTAGATAAGCTTTGTTTTGTTTGTCCGGGAATTCCTATTATTAAGTCAAGAGAAATATTTGAAAACCCTGCAGATTTTGCTTCCAGTATAAGATTTTGCGCATCTGAGACAGAATGTTTTCGCTGCAGGACGGCCAGTTCGTTTGAGTCAGCCGATTGAAGTCCGATTGACAGCCGGTTAAATCCGTTTCTATACAGTGATTTTAAATCAACTTCCGTATGTTCCGCAGGGTTCATTTCCAGTGTGATCTCGGAACCTTCAGCAAGTAAAAAGCAGTGTTTTATAGCGGAAATAATTTCTATAAGCATATGGGAAGGAATCAAACTGGGCGTGCCTCCGCCAAAATAAACTGTATTTGCTTTTATAGAACTTTTTGTTCCCCATTCCGCGATTCTTTGAATCAATGCTTTTGTATAAGCGTCAAAGCCGGTATTGACACATGGCACGCTGAAAAAATCACAATACGGACATTTTTGCCGGCAGAATGGAATGTGAATGTATATGCCTGTGTATTCCATGGTAAACCTCCTTTGTTATAAAAAAACAATGAGCAGGAACCTAAAAGGTTTCTGCTCAAAATTTTGGAAGGTATATGAGAAAAAATGAGGTATAAGCATAGATGAGATAATCTTGTAAGATTTTTAAAATCTTACAAGATTATCATACCTCATTTTTAAGACAATGTCAAACACCAAATTTTGTTATGTGTGACGAAGTGCATTTCATCTGTGGAAATTTTGAACAGGTTAAGGAACAGTTAAATCAATTTATTCCTTACCTTTTGCGCTGTAAAGATAAGGGACCAGTACCGTGACGACATTTTGATGCTTGCCAAGCTTACTTTCGATAAAGTATGTCGTTTGATTGTGGAATAATTTATCATGCCAGCCGCTGCCGACAAATTTTGTAAGCACAACTGTCAAACGCAGTCCATGTGCGATATTTGATTCCCGACCGGAAATGTATTGCTCCAAGGGCTGCAAAATGTCGCGGTATGGGGCAGGGATAATTGTCAATGGTACTGTAATTTTAAAATTTTCCCACTGTTTTTTAAGAAGCTCAGTATGTTCTGGTGTAGTGGAAATATGCAGTGCTGTAATATTCGAGGAAATGTCCTTTGCATAATCCAATGTTTTTAATGATGCTTTGTTCATATTGTGAATCAGCACAATACAAGGAAGCTTATCACAGCTTTTGCTTTCTTCATATTGATAGTTATATCCTTCTATACTAATCGCTTTGTTGAAATTATAATAATGACGGTGTGTGTAAGACATAAAAAACATGATTAATGGAATGATGACAGCAAGCGCCCAGGCTCCGCCTGAAAACTTCATAGCAAATACTACAATAGTGCCAACGAAAGTTACAAGAGCGCCAACGCCGTTAATGATGCACTTGTACTGCCATCCTTTTTCCTTCATTTTAATCCATTTGACAAACATGCCCGATTGCGAAACAGTAAACGAAACAAGCACGCCAACGGCATAGAACGGAATAAGCGCGTGAGTGTTTGCCTTAAAGATTACAAGGAGCAGCGCGCCGGAAATAAAAATGAACATAATACCGTTTGAGAAGCTTAGCTTTGTTCCCCGATTTGCGAACTGCAGCGGCATGTACCTGTCTTTTGAGAGAATGGACAACAGTATAGGCAAGCCGTTATATGCCGTATTAGCGGCAAGCAGCAAAATCAGCGCTGTGGTAGCCTGTATCAGATAAAACATAAATCCTGTGCCGAAAACCGCGTCCGCCATCTGGGACATAACAGTGACTGTGGGCAGTGGCACCACTTTCAGCGTGCCTGCTAAAAAACATGTTCCGCCGAAAATAAAGATAATGGTTGTACCCAGCATGTAAAGTACATGTCTTGCGGTTTTTGTAGACGGTTCGCGAAAACTGGGAACGGCATCACTTACTGCCTCTACTCCAGTCAATGCGGAGCATCCGGATGAAAAGGCTTTCAAAAACAGAAGAATCGCTATTCCGGTTTCCTGCGTGGCAAAATTTTGTGATGTGCTGTAATTGATTGGGCTTAGAGTGCCTGTGATAATTCTGATAAATCCGGTGACAATCAGTATTATCATTGTAATAATAAATAAATATGTAGGCACTCCAAATATTTTTGATGATTCGCTTGTACCTCTTAAATTAATTAATGTAATAATTGATATGCAAATTATAGAAATTAAAACTTTATATGGGTTAAGCATAGGAAAAGCCGATACAATTGCGGCGGTGGATGATGAAATACTTACCGCTACAGTTAAAATGTAGTCAACAATCAAACATGCGGCAGCCAATAATGAAGGTCTCCGGCCGAAATTTTCCTTTGAAACAACATATGCCCCGCCTCCATTGGGATAATGAATTATAATTTGAGAGTATGAAAAGATCAGCATGATTAGCAATAGAATTATGGGGATACTAACAAGCCCAACATATTGGACGGCCATGAGGCCAAGCGTTGGAACTAACGCCAATAAGATTTCCTCCACTGCGTAGGCGACAGAAGAAACAGCATCACTTGCCATTATAGGAAGTCCCCATATACGCGACAATTTCTCGTGCTTTAACTGCTCATTTGACAATGCATTGCCAAGCAGAAAACTTTTTAAGCTTTTCATTTAATAATCACCTTTATGCAATTTTTGCAATTATTGATCAGGTTCTTACTGAGCAGACACCAGCTTTTTAATCCTGTTTACTGCCTCAATTGTATCTTCCCGGTTTCCGAACCCCGTTAATCTAAAAAATCCTTTTCCGTTATTTCCAAACCCTTCTCCGGGGGTGCCGACAACGTTTGCTTTCTCTAATAAGTAATCAAAGAAGTCCCAGCTTCCCATTCCGTTAGGACACTCAAGCCACAGGTATGGAGAATTGATACCTCCTGTATAGTAAACTCCGATGTCGTCCAGCATACGGCTTATAATATTTACGTTTTCCTTATAGTAATTGATATTTTCTTTAAATTGTTTCTGCCCTTCCGGTGATAAAACGGCTGCCGCGGCACATTGTACAGGCCATGAAACTCCGTTAAATTTTGTAGCTTGTCTTCTGTACCATAATTTATATATATTTTCCCCATCACGGGTTAGCTCTTTAGGAACCACTGTGTAACCGCATCTGGTTCCGGTAAACCCTGCGGTTTTTGAAAGTGAGCAAAACTCAATGGCGCATTGACGGGCACCGTCAACCGCAAAAATACTGCGCGGGGAGTCATCTGAAATAAACGCCTCGTAAGCTGCATCGTATAAAATAACAGCATCGTTTTCTATAGCATAATCAACCCAGGCTTTTAATTCCGAATGCGTACACACGGAACCGGTAGGATTATTTGGTGAACATAAATAAATCATGTCTGCTTTTATATTTTTATCTGGAAATGATGAAAAATTATTTTGCTTATTGGAATCTATATATATAATTTTTCTGCCAGCCATAATATTTGTGTCAACATAAACCGGATAAACAGGGTCTGCAACCAGGACCGTATTGTCCGGGGAAAAAATGTCACCTATATTTCCTGTATCTGATTTTGCCCCGTCTGAAATAAATATTTCATCAATGCCAATCTCAACATCAAATGTATTATAATAGCCGGAGACTGCTTGTCTGACAAATTCATATCCTTCATAGTCGGGATAGCCTTTAAATGTTTCCTTTTTACTTAAATCTTCACTGCCGCTTTTTAAGGCTTTAACAGCCTCATTGCAAAGAGGCAAGGTTACATCACCTATTCCTAAACGAATTAACTTTTTATGAGGATTTTTACTTGCGTAATCATTCACCTTTTTTGAAATATCCGCGAAAAGATAGTTAGGTACTAAATGGTTAAAATTCTTATTTACTTTCATGTATTTCTCCTTTGAATATAGGTGCCCTGAACATGATCGCTGGATTTTTTGCCCTCAACTTCTTTGTCGTCCTTGCCAGGTGGCAGCCTGTATGCGTCCTCCGCCTCGTTGCGGACAAAAAATCTTCTGCGCTTATTGTCCAGCTTATTTTTTCACAGATCCTAAGAGTCTCCTCAAAATTCACTACAACAATAATTAATGACTGTCAGCCGTCAGCTGTCAATTGCTTCGAGCGCTGCTTTGATAAATTCTCTGAAAAGCGGGTGCGCGTTGTTTGGTCTGCTTTTGAATTCGGGATGATACTGAACTCCTACAAAAAATCTTAGGTCCGGCAGCTCTACCGCTTCCACCAGTAAGTTGTCAGGAGATTCACCGGATATTATCATTCCCGCTGATTCAAACTGATCCCGGAACTCATTATTAAATTCGTACCGGTGACGGTGCCGTTCCATAATTTGATCTTTTCCGTAAGACAACGACAACTTACTTCCTGGTCTGGTTACACAAGGATACGCCCCTAAACGCATCGTTCCCCCCTTTTTAACTATCCCTTGTTGTTCTGTCATCAAATCAATTACTTTATGTAGGCTGTCATCATTAAATTCACCGGAATTCGCGTCTGAAAAGCCAAGTATGCTTCTGGCAAATTCAATTACAGCTATCTGCATTCCAAGGCAAATACCCAAATACGGTATATTATTTAATCTGGCGTATTTTGCGGCAATAATTTTACCTTGTATACCCCGGTTTCCAAACCCGCCGGGAATAAGAATTCCATCTGCGTCCCCTAATGCTTTGGCAGCTGATTTTTCGGTAATAAATTCGGAATCTACCCATTTAATATTTACATAAGCGGCGTTTTCGTATCCGGCATGGCTAAGGGCTTCCGCCACGGAAAGGTACGCGTCATGCAGCTGAACATATTTGCCGCAAATAGCTATTGTCACATTCTTATTTCTGGACCGGATGCGGCTGAGCATAGATTCCCATTCGCTCATATCAATCTTTTCTGTTTGAATATTTAATCTTCTGCAAACCACATCACTGAAATGGTACTTTTCAAGCATGACAGGCGCTTCATAAAGAACGGGAATTGTTCTGTTTTCAATAACACAATCTAACTTTACATTGCAAAAAAGTGAAATCTTTTTATATAAACCCGTATCTAAAGGTTCATCGCACCGGAGAACAATAATATCGGGGCTAATACCGATTGAGCGGAGCTCTTTTACTGAATGCTGTGTAGGTTTTGATTTATGCTCTTCAGATCCTTTTAAGTACGGGACCAGAGTTACATGAATAAATAAACTATTTTCATATCCAACTTCTAACGATACCTGGCGGCATGCCTCCAAAAACGGCTGACTTTCAATATCGCCTACCGTACCGCCAATTTCCGTAATGACAATATCGGCGTTTGACTTTTTGCCTACCGTATAAATAAAAGATTTAATTTCATTTGTGATATGAGGAATTACCTGAATGGTTTCACCTAAATAATCGCCTTTACGCTCTTTATTAATTACATTTGAATAAACTTTTCCCGTGGTCAAATTTGAATATTTATTTAAATTTTCATCAATAAAACGCTCGTAATGGCCCAAATCAAGATCTGTCTCCGCGCCGTCTTCCGTGACATAGACCTCGCCGTGCTGCAAAGGGCTCATTGTTCCCGGATCTACATTAATATAAGGATCCAGCTTTTGCGCCGCCACCTTCAATCCACGGGACTTCAAAAGCCTGCCCAGCGAAGCTGCCGTAATC
>JGI20171J29575_12612588_pt1 | contig 20437 bp, 14 predicted proteins | sample TergutNc150P4_FD_29575 | JGI IMG/M metagenome (IMG submission 29575)
AAGAGGGCCGCCACAACTTGTGGCGGCCCTTCGGTTACCAGTGTCTTGGTTATGGCTGCAGCAGTTTGTTATAGGCAGCCAGCACGTTGCCGCAGCGTTCTTTCTCGGCGGCCAAATACTGGCTGATGTTTGCCCTGTCGGCATTGCCAAGTCGAATGGCCAGTTCCTCCAATTGCCCAAGCGCCACAACATACTGAAGGTACAGCCCCTGCACTGCCGTAATCTGTTCCATGGCCGCGGTGGGGGGCAGCGCGTTCAGCGCCGTGGTCAGTACTTTTTCAAGCGAACCGACCAATGTGTACGCCACGTGCAGGAAGCGAAGCCGCTGTGTTTCCGATTGCATCTCTTCAAGGCACGCATAGATGTCCGCAATAATGGCCTGGGCTTTTTCAATTTCTCTGTCGCTTAAGACCTGCAGCACGCGGCTCATGAGCATATCCACAATGCCCTTGCGATTCTCGGGCAGGATGCCGATGGCGGAGGAGGAAGCGACAACCTTGAACCTGTCACGCAGCATGGTCACCGCGTTGCGCGCGTTGATATCCAGTTCGTTGGCGGGATCCAGCAGCAGGTCGAGTATGCCGCCGACGGCGCTGGCAATAATCTGCAAGGCCTCTTGGGAGGCGAGCGCTTCGTTGGTACAGGCCAGATTGACCAGCATGACGGCATACGCCAGCGCGTAATCCCACATCGCGTCCGCGCGCGCGACGCTGTACTGCGGAAGGTTCCATTCAGAGGGCAGGGGCGCCATCGCCAAGACCAGCATTTCCATAATGGTCATGCTATCCTGCGGGGAATTCGCGCGAATCCCGCCGTATAGATCCTTCACATAGGCGAAAGACTGCCTGCGCTGCTCCGTGGTGCCAAAGGCGGCCTTGTAAGCGTCGGTCGAGAAGGTGGCGCCGGAATAATAACCACTGCCCCCGCTCCCGCCCGCACTGGACCCGCCGCCGCCGGACTTGACGGTAAAGGTGATTGTGCTTTCGGAGGAAGCCATGTCCGACGCGGAAGCGATTACCTTGACCGTATACGTGCCGGCTTTCTTGAGGTTTTCCCCCGGGAACGTCACGCTGTTCGTGTTGACCGAACGCTGTACAGTGGTATTGTCCGGCAGGGTGAGGATCACCGTATACACGGTCGCTCCGGGAACGGCGTTCCAAGTCACGGTCAGGTCCTTGCCGGCCGTATGCGACGTAATGGGCGTGATGACCGGTGTGGCCAAGCCATAGCGCACCTGAAAGACGACGGCCGATTCGGCATAGGTCCCGTTGGCTGAAATGGCCCGGACCGTAACAACATAGGTCCCCGCTGTTTGCAGATAGGAAGCGGCGTAGGTAGCCGTTGTTCCGTTGATAATGCCCGCAACGGAAGTGGTGCCCACCGGCGTATACAGCGTGGAAGCATAGCTAACGGCCCCGTTTACGCCTGCCCACTTTATGGTGAGCGGTTGCCCTTGCGGGTGCGTGGCGAATTGCTCTATCACCGGCGCGGAAAGCGCGCTGCCAACGGACACCGTGAAGGTAATGGTCGCCTCGGACGGCGTATACGCGCCCATGGTGTTATAAGCGCGGATGGTTACGCTGTACGTGCCTGTCTGGATGAAATCAGAGGGCATAAACAGGGCGCTGCTCGCGTTGGCATAGATAACGCCTTGCGCTGTTTGACCGTTTGGCTTGGTCAATGTCGCGGTATAGGAGTTGGCGTTATCGATTCTGTCCCACGTCACGACGAGGGTCGTGTTCGTATAGTGGGAGGCGACTGTCCTGATCACCGGCGCGGGCAAGGCGTTTCCGGCGCTTACCGCGAAAGTTACGCTTTGGATCCTGGGCGCGTACGTCGTGCCGTTCTTGGCGGTAATGGTGAGCCTGTAGTTGCCGGTGGCGGTGAAATTGGAGGCCGAGAGGGTCGTCTGCAAAGAGGACGATACGCTTGGCAGCGCCACTTCCGCACCGCTGGGCAAGGTCAGCTTTATGTCGTAGCTGGAGGCATTTTGCGAGGCGGTCCACTGAACCGGCAAGCTGGTGTTCAGTGGGTGCGTGGTGGATGAAGTCGGCGTGGTGATGGAGAAGCTGCCAACCCCGTTCTTGACCATGAAGGTAGCGGCGGCGGTCTGGTCGTGATACCCTGCCGCCCTGGCGGTTACCTTTATCGTATACGGACCGGCCGACGTGAATAAACTCGCCGGCAATTTTGCCCCCGGGGTGGTGATCGGGTCTTCGTACTTAATGGTGTCCGCGATAGGCTTAAGCTCTTCGCCTCTATAGAGCTGTACGCGGTAATCGGTAATTGCTATGCCCGCGGGCACTGTCCACCGCGCCTCCAGAAGGGTATTAAGCGGATGTTCGGCTGGAACATTGAGCGTAAAGCCCGGCATTCCCTCCTTGACGGCGATGGAAATGGAAGCTTCGGAAGAATATAGGGCGCCGCCGGTATCCTCGGCAATAAGCTGGAAGGTGTATGTACCCGCCTCCCACAGGTTGGAATCTGCTATTGGCTGATTGAGTTCCGCCAGGCCAGCGGTTGGTATAACGGTAATATCGGCCTTGCCGCTCTGCTTGATCACATAGCGGTCCGCGCCCGTTACGGCGTTCCACGTCAAGGTCAGCATGCTGCCTTTGTTCAGGTTTGTATCATTGGTGAAGACCGGCGTGGGCAGCTGATTTTGCACGTTGATAATTTTGGTTGCCGGCGCGGAGTTGCTTATCCCGCTCGCCGTGGTGGTGGTGGTCACCGACAGGGTGTACGAGCCCGGGGCCGAAACGGCGGGGATGGTATAGGTGATGGAGTCGCCGGCGGACGGAATGGTTTGCAAATGCCTGTAGCCCGCGCTGTTCGTCAGCTCGATTTCATACGCGATGCCCGAAACGCCGGACATCGTAACGGCGGAGAAGGAGATATCCATCGCGCTGCCGACAGGGAAGGCGCCGGGCACGCCCGAAAGACTCACCTGCGGGAGGGCGCCGGAAACGTTTACCGTGATCTGCGCCATACCTTCACTTGCCCCGCTCGCCTCCGCGATAACCTTCACGGTGTACGGACCCGCCGCAAAGTTTGACGCGTCAAAGGTCGCCGACCACGGGGCGCTCGTGACGGCCGCTGTGTCCAGCAGCGCCGGCGTGGCCGCTGTGTCCAGCAGCGCCGGCGTGACGCCGCTGCCCCAGAGCTCGACCGTATAAGATGAAGCGTTCTCCACGGCGTTCCATGTAACGGTCAGCGGCAAACCCAGCGCGAGATACGAGCCATTCGCGGGCGCGGTGATCACCGGCGCGACTAGGCTTGATAAGGCTCCCACGGCAAAGACCGCGGACGCGGTGTCCAATACTGCCTCGGTTTCCTCAGCGCCGCCGCTCACTGCTTCCGCCATGAGCCTATACGTTCCAGCGGTTGCCAAATCTTTAGCCAGAATCTTACCGTTTGGCTGGTCTGTCTGGTCTGTATTGATTACTGCATAATATTTGCTACTACCATTCAGACGAAAGCGCACTTTTTTTGTCCCATCGGGAATATTGACCACCGAAAAGTCAAGCGCCGTATTCATCTCATGATACGCGGGGATACCCGAGAGGGAGAAAGGGTTTCCTTTGCCTGGCGTAGAAGCGTTGCCGTCTGGCTCGGAAGTGCCTTCCGGCTCGGAAGTGCCTTCTGGTTCGGAAGTGCCTTCTGGCTCGGAAGTGCCGTCTGGCTCGGAAGTGCCTTCTGGCTCGGAAGTGCCGTCTGGCTCGGAAGTGCCGTCTGGCTCGGAAGTGCCTTCTGAATTGGAAGTACCGCCCAGCCCGGAAGTGCTGCCCGAATTGGAAGTGCCATTCGGCCCGGAAGTGCTGCCCGACTCGGAAGTGCCATCCGGATTGTTGGACCCATTCCCGTTATTCCCGTTGGAGCCATCGGACACAATTTCCGAACCGGGCTCCGACACAGTAATGGTCATCGTATCATAGGCGATTTGCCTTTCCGCGCCCTCTTTGCCGGCAAAGGCTTTTACGGTTATGGTCACGCTGCCCGTGGGAAGCGAAACCGTACAAGATGGATCAGCTTGCCCGTCAATAAAATATGTAGAGACAGCTTCACCTTCAAAATTTTCGCACACAACCTCATAGCGAGTCGCGCTGCTCACCCTGTTCCATTCGACCAAGAGGCTGGCGCCATGCACGGCGGTTGGCTTGTTGATGATTTTGAGCGTGCGGTCTTGAGAACCTTGACCGGCGGATTTTTTCGAATTGTCCTTTTGGTGGTTTGGATCATGCGCATCGTACGAATTTTCTCTGTCGGTACCCTGCCTCACCACACGGAATCCGGTGGTGCCGCTGTCATCTTCAGCAGATGCAGAATCCCCCGATGACTGCTCATTCGGATTATCATCAAGACCTGTAATACGATTTTCGGTGTTCGATTCGGTGTTATCCATCTGAGCGTTCTGACTATGACCGTCTTCAGCCAACACAGTCAATACAGGAGCGCAACACATGCTCCAGAGCAAACAAAACAACAGGACTTTTCCGATGATACGAGCCCCTCTCATAATTCCACCTCCAAGTAGTTTGCCATAAAACCACCGGAGCGCTATCCCCCTCAAAGACACCGCTGACTGTGGTTTTAAATTCGATTACTTTCCATAATATAGCAAACCTGTAGAAATTTGTCAAGAAAAAAATACAAAATTATTACATATCTTGTACGTAAAATAAAAATTGTACACTCTGATAAGCAGTTTTGCATGAAGAAGAATGATGATTTTTAGGTGATTTGACGTTTGTGGAAGGATGACATCGCAAAAATTTCATGCCCGGGCCCGGCGTGCATACGGGCGCTGAGCGGCGCGCCATGCTCGGGACGCGGTTGCGGTGTTCAGCGTGCCGAATGCGCCCGGCGCCGATTGCGAAAAAGCCTTCCATTTTATCTATGGCTGATGATGAGCACGCCTTGCTTGCGTTTTGCGGGAATCAGGACTTTTCCGTGGGTATCAACTGGTCTTTCCTGCGGGCGTGTGATATACTATTGATAAAAACAAGCCGTACCAATACCCAAAGGAGCAGCCGAGGGAGGATTGCTATGGAACAAAACCTAACATTCCCAAGCGCGCAGGTACAGCGAGTGCGGATGAAGCTGGCCTGGGCGCAGGTAGAGATCGTCACCGGCGAGGAGGACGTGCATCAGGTGTTCATCGCGGGGGACGACGAGAGCGTCGCGGAGATGAGAAACGAGCTGGACGGCGGGGAGATCATCGTCGTGCAGTCTCAGCGCGCTTACGCCAAAGAGGTGCTCCAGCGCAGCCGCTGGCTCCAGATTTGCCTTCGGCTGCCGCGGGGTTTTGCGGGCGATATCGACGTGGATACGGTCACCGGGACCATCGGCGCGCACAAGATCGCGGGCGGGGAAATAGCCCTCACCACGGTTAGCGGCGCCATCCGCGCAAAGGGCGTTACGGGCGAGAGAATCTCGTTGCACACCGTATCGGGCGCCGTGGTAGGGGATTCTCTTCACGCAAGACGCGGCGGCTTTAGGTCCGTTTCCGGCATGATTACGCTTGAAAACGTAGCGCTGGACGCCATGAAGGTATTTACCGTCAGCGGCGGGGTGAAGCTATCCCTGCTGGCGGGATGCCGCACGCTGGATTTGCAGTCCATATCGGGCGCGTCGTGCGTCGCGGTCGAAGGGCCGGCCAAAGCGTCGATGGGCTCGCTCAGCGGGCAGTTTGTGCTCAGCGAGGAGGTCAAGGAAGCGCCGGGCTGCCTTGAGATCAGCGCGTCGACCGTGTCGGGCAACCTGGTGATAAAAAGAAAATAAGGGGGGACCTTATTGATTCCCATCTTGGAGGGGGGCGCGCGCCATGTTTGATCTGCTGGTGCTGGGCGGCGGGCCCGCCGGGTATCTGGCCTCCGAGCGCGCGGGGCACGCGGGGCTTTCCGTGTGCTGCTTTGAAATGCGCGAGTTGGGCGGCGTGTGCTTAAACGAGGGCTGCATCCCGTCCAAGGTGCTGCTCAATTCCGCCAAGATATACGACCATGCCCTGCACGGCGAAAAGTTTGGCGTTGTGGCCAGAGACATCGTGCTCGACCACGCGGGCGTGCAAAAGCGGCGCGCCAAGGTCGTTCGCACGCTGGCCGCGGGCGTCAAGGCGAAAATGAAGGCGAACAACGTAACCGTGGTGAAGGCGGAGGCTGTGATACGCGGGCATGAGCGGGGCATCTTTGCCGTAGAGGCGGGCGGCGAAACGTACGAGGGCAGGCGTATCCTCGTCGCGACGGGTTCCTCGCCCGTTGTGCCGCTGATCGCGGGCCTGCGGGAAGGGCTGGAAAGCGGCTGGGTGCTGCTAAGCCGCGAGGTGCTGACGCTTCCCGAGGCGCCTGAAAGGCTTGCCGTCATCGGCGGCGGCGTCGTCGGCCTGGAGATGGCCGCGTATTACAACACCGCCGGCAGCCAGGTCACGGTGATCGAGATGCTGGATCATATCGCCGGGCCCACGGATCGCGAGATTTCAGATTTCCTGTTGAAGGAATACCAGGCCAAAGGCGTGGACTTCCGCCTGGGCGCGAAAGTCGTCTCGCTGGGCGGGGGCAGGGTGACCTATGAAAAGGAGGGAGAGACCGTTTCCGTTCCGGCGGATAAGGTGCTGTTATCTATCGGGCGAAAGGCCAACGCGCACGGCATCGGCCTGGAAGCCATCGGCGTGGAGACGAACCGATCCGGCGTTGTGACGGACGCGCGGGGCAGCACGAACGTGCCAAACGTGTACGCGGCGGGCGATGTGAACGGCCGGTCCATGCTCGCGCACACGGCGTATCGCGAGGCGGAGGTCTGCGTCAACACCATGCTGGGCAAGCGCGACACCATGCGCTACCACGCCATTCCCTCCGTCGTCTATACCGCGCCGGAAGTCGCGTCCGTGGGCCTGACGGAAGAGGAGGCCAAAGCCCAAAGCGTCCCGTATGAGTGCCGCAAGCTGTCCATGCGCTACGCGGGCCGGTTCGTGGCGGAAAATGATGGGGACGGCCTGTGCAAGGTGCTCATGGAAGAGCGCCGGCGCAGCATTATCGGCGTGCATATGATCGGGGCCTATGCGTCCGAGATCATCTGGGGCGCGGCGGAAATGATTGAGACGGGGCTGCGCGTGGAGGAAGCGAGAGAGATTGTCTTCCCACACCCGACGGTGTCAGAGATTATTCGAGACGTGATGTGGGAATTTTGACGCGAATGCAGGAATTTCAAGGGGAACTTGCCATGGCAGTGAAACGGAGAGGAGTCAAGCAAATGGGCGAGGGAAAACGGATTGGGCTGGATGTCAACAACATGATGGCGGATATCATCGGCATGCCATATGGGATAGATTCGGAGGCCGTCGACGCTTTGGCCCCCTACGCGCAAATGGCGCAGAAAAGCGTGCGGGAAAACCGCGGCAAGGGCATGCTGGGCTGGACGGAGCTGCCGTACAACCAGGCGGAGATCGTGGACAAAATTGAGGCGGTCGCCGCCCGGGTGCGGGAGCGGTTTGACGCCTTTGTGGTGTTGGGCATCGGCGGTTCCGCGCTGGGCCCCATTGCCGTGCAGCAGGCGCTGAATCACCTGCGCTGGAACGAGCTGCCGCCTGGAAAGCGAAACGGCCCGAAGCTGTATGTGGAGGACAACATTGATCCGGAACGCATGGCGTCGCTGCTGGATGTCATTGATGTCAAACGGACCTGTTTTAACGTGATCACCAAATCCGGCGCGACAGCCGAGACGATGAGCCAATATCTGATCATTTCAGAGCTGCTGAGGCGCGAGGTGGGCGAAGGCTTTGCGTCGCATATCATCGCGACCACGGATAAATCCCGCGGGAACCTGATCCAGCTCGCCCGCGCCGAGGGGTTTGAAACCTTTATCATCCCGGACGGCGTAGGCGGCCGCTTCTCCGAACTCTCGCCGGTGGGCTTGCTGGCCGCGGCGGTATGCGGCATTGACATCCGCGCGATGCTGGAGGGCGCCAAGCTTATGGACGCGACCTGCCAATGCGGCGACGTGTGGCAGAACCCAGCCCTGCTGGAGGCTGCCCTGCAGTATGTGGCCATGACGGATATGGGCGCGAATATTCAAGTCATCCTGCCCTACGCGGACAGTTTGAAATCCATCGCCGACTGGTTCTGCCAGCTCTGGGCGGAGAGCTTGGGCAAAAACGTCACCCGCAAGGGCATGGCGGTCAATGTCGGCCAGACGCCGGTGAAGGCGCTGGGCGTGACGGATCAGCATTCGCAGTTGCAGATGTATACCGAAGGGCCGTATGACAAGGCGGTCACGTTTATCAAGGTGGAGAAGTTCCGCGCCGAGACGGCCATTCCGCACGGATGCGAGCAGTTTGCGGACGTCGCGTTTCTGGGCGGCAAAACCCACGGCCAGCTCATTGAGGCGGAACGGCAGGGCACCGAGTACGCGCTGTGCCGCGCGGGCCGCATGAACCAGACCATTGTGCTGCCGGAGATCAGCGCCTACACCATCGGCCAGCTGCTCTATTTCTTTGAGATGACGACCGCCTACATGGGCGAGCTGCTCGATATCGACGCGTTCAACCAGCCCGGCGTGGAAGAGTCAAAGCTGGCGTCCTTCGCCGTGCTGGGGGATGAGGGGGAGAAGTTCGCGCGAAAGCGCGAGGAAATGGCGGGACAGGCGGCGAGGCGGGAGAAGTACAGGTTGTAGGTTTATCGCGTGCTTATTGGCTGCGCCTCGCCGTTATGGGCCTTTTGCATCCCATTAGCCCTATCGGTCTGTTTTCCGGCACGCGCCTGATTCACAATTTGGTGAGGCAGACCGTCGCCTCGTTTCGGTTGTGGAAGAGCTGGCGGATGTTTTCCACCCGGTATGCTTTTGCGAGAATAGACCCGGCGCGGGCGACGAGCGGGAACCATTTCTCCGTATTTTCAGGCAGCTTGAGCGTGAGAATAACCGCGCCGCCGGGCCGGAGGCAGGCCGCCCCCTGAGCCGTTAGCGCCGCGGATTCGGCGCTGTCCATCTTCATGTCATTGACCATCAGGTCGCAAGGGGCGGGCGAGCGGAGGTATGCCTGGGCTGTGGCTTTGACGTGGGTGACGCGCGTATCCCTCGCGAGGCGGGGATCGAGATCCGCGGGGTCAACCGCCGTCACATAGAGCCCGCGTCTTCGCAGGACGCGCGTCCAGCCGCCCGGCGCCGCGCCAAGATCCAGCGCGCGCATGCCGTCCGACAGCGGAACGCCGAATACCTCCAGCGCTTCCAGCAGCTTGAATTCCGCGCGGCTGATCTGCCCTTCCTCCCATTTAAAACGGCGCATGCCGCCCGCCCAGTCGCTCAGGTTTTCCGCGGGCGTGGAAAGACCAAGCCATCCCGTGCCTTGCGCCAAGAAAACGGAAAGCACCCATTCAGGCCGCTTGACGCTCAACTCCGCTCCGGTTTGCGCTATGATGGCTGAGGAAAGCGCCTCATTGACGTCAAAGCGCTTATACGCGGGCGTGTATCCCTCCGCGATGACAGACTGCACGGAAAAGCGTGTGCCCGCGTGAAGGCGCTCCAACAGGGATGAAGAAAGCCCCCGTTGGAGTCCTTCCATATCGAAGGGCGTACCTTCAAGCGGTACTTCTATCTCCGCCGGGCACAGATGCCTGAGAAAGATAGGCTTCTTGTGCGGCGTTACACCCTCGCACAGCGCTACGCCGGGCATGAGATATCTGGCTACCTTGGGGCCGCCAGCTTCACGCAGCGCCAGGGGAAGCGCGTCCGCCTGGGCGGTGAGGATATAGCGCATTAAAATTCCGCCGAGCCCGTTGTGCGGGGGAACGGCAACACGTCGCGGATATTGGGGACGCCTGTCAGGTACATCACCAGGCGCTCAAAGCCAAGCCCAAAGCCCGCGTGCGGAACGCCGCCGTACTTGCGCAGATCCAGATACCACCAATAATCCTCCGTGTTCAGATTGCATTCCGTCATACGGCGCGTAAGGGTCTTAAGATCGTCCTCGCGCTGGCTGCCGCCTATGAGTTCGCCGATGCCGGGCACCAGCATATCCGCCGCCGCGACGGTTTTACCGTCCTCATTGAGTTTCATATAGAACGCCTTGATCTCCTTGGGGTAGTCATAGATGAACACCGGGCATCCAAAGTGTTTCTCCGTCAGGTAGCGCTCATGCTCGGTCTGCAGGTCCATGCCCCAGTGAATGGGGTATTCAAATGGCTGGCCGCCGCTTTTCAGGATGTCAATGGCGTCCGTATAGGATACGCGCACGAAATCCGCACCGGCCACATGGGAAAGCCGCTCCATCAGGCCCTTGTCCACAAACTGGTTCAGGAACGCCATTTCCTCCGGCGCCTCGTCCATCACGCGGCGGATGATATACTTGACCATTTCCTCGGCTAAGTCCATGTCCTCCTTGAGCGTGGCAAAGGCGAGTTCCGGTTCGATCATCCAGAACTCGGCCGCGTGGCGCGGCGTAAAGCTGCGCTCCGCGCGAAACGTGGGGCCAAAGGTATACACGTCGCGAAACGCCATGCAAAAGCTCTCCACGTTGAGCTGGCCTGACACCGTCAGGCCGGCGGGCCTGCCGAAAAAGTCCTCGGACAGGTTGACAAGGCCATTTTCATCGCGCGGCGGGTTATCCGGGTCCAGCGTCGTCACGCGGAACATCTCGCCCGCGCCTTCGCAATCGCTGGTGGTGATGATCGGCGTATGCACGTAGACAAAGCCTTTCTCGTAGAAGAAGGCGTGGATAATTTGCGCGGCCAGCGAGCGGACGCGGAACACCGCGTTGAATAGATTCGTGCGCGGGCGCAGGTGCGCAATGCCGCGAAGAAACTCCACGGAGTGCTGTTTTTTTTGCAGCGGATACTCCGGCGTAGACGCGCCGACGATCGTGACGCTCGTGGCTTTAAGCTCAAAGGGCTGCCGCATGCCGGGAGTTGGGACGATGGTTCCCTCCGCTTCAATGGCGCCGCCGACGTTAAGCCTTACGATTTCTTTATAATTGGCAAGCACGTTTTCCTCCAAGACGATTTGCAGCGGCTTGAAGAAAGTGCCGTCGTGCAGCGTGATAAACGCGAAAGCCTTTGAATCGCGCACCGTGCGCACCCATCCGCTGACGCGAACGCCTTCCATGGGCGTTTCCGGCGATGCCTTGTATAGGGCCCGGATCGTCCAGTCCATGCTCTCTCCCCCCCCCAGTTTTGAATGTTCAAACGGTTAGAATGCCTTAGTATAGCACCTGATGGGGGTTTATACAACATTGCGGCGGGAAAAGTCACGCCAAATGTCACGCCAAACGCACGAAAGAGGTATCCGCTCAAACGATACCGGGGCAATGGTTTTTGAGCACGCCCCCAATACAATTACGCTTTCCGTTCAAAATTCGCGTCTTGCGTAAACCTTTTGAGAAATCATATACGACAGCGCCAGAAGCAACGCCGCGCCTATCAACATACATACCGCTGTCCATACGGTGTTTGCGAACGCCCATTCCACAGCCGAAAGCAAAAACTGCTGAAACGCGTCGTTGAAATACCCAAACATATAAACCGCCGACACCACGATCGCAAAACCGATTATCGGGACATAAAATCCAAGCCCCCTTCCTCTGGCGTACCCTATTTTGAATAACAACGGAAAAGAGCACAAATTCATAACCGCATACAGCAACAGGCTGCCGCATATTATCAAAAATATTGCGCTACAATCGGCATGGAAGCTGTGCGCGATGCCAAATGCCGTTCGCCCGTAAAGCAGTCTGGAATATAGAATCGTAATGACAGTCCCCGCGGTAAACCCGACAAGCTGCATGAGGAGCGACAAGCCATAACGCGCGCTGACAATCGCCTTGCGGGTTACCGGCAAAGTCAGGTATAGATTATCGAGTTTTCCTTTCTCCTCCACTGCGAAAGGGTTGACCGAGAACGAGAACATCATGAACGCCATGAGGGGAATGACTATCGGCACAAAGAAAAATCCGTACAGAAGAGTCGTACACGGGATGATGATGAACCTTTTTTGATAACACTTCATGCCTATCCAATCGAGTTTTATCATGTTAAGCATACTTCGACCTCCTCTCCATATAGACAACCACATCATCAATCGTCGCGCGTTCCGTTATCACTTCCGGCGGCAAACCGCCTATGTCCGCTAACGCCATAAGGCACTCATACCCGTTGCTGTGCTCGCGCAGTCCAATCGCCGATTTTCGTTTATCCTCCGGCAGTTTCCCTCCGCGCACAACGCAATACCCGGATGTCAGTTCCTCTTTATCGCCGCAAAACGATACAACGCCGTGGCTGATATACACTATCATATCCGCGATGCGTTCAAGGTCGCTGGTAATATGCGTGGAAAACAGGATTGTCCGCTCATCGTTTACCATATATTCCCGCATGATGTCCAGAATTTCGTCGCGGGCAACAGGGTCAAGCCCGCTCGTGGGTTCGTCCAGCAAGAGCAGCTTCGCGCTGTGTGACAAGTGAACCGCCATCGCGAGTTTCATCTTCATGCCGCGCGAAAAACGCTTAAATTTCTTTTTCGGGTCAAGCTCAAAGCGCGACAGGTATTTGCGGTATTCATGTGCGTCCCAGTCGCGGTAAAAGGGCTTTATACCTTTTTCTACGTCTATCGGCGTCCAGTCCTCTTGAAAATACGGTTGGTCAATCATAACGCCTAAGTTCTCTTTGACGCTTATATCGCCGTCAGGCTTGTCCAGCAGGCGAATTTCGCCGCTGTCTTTGAGCGTCATACCCAGCATCGCTTTGAGCATAGTGGTTTTTCCCGCACCGTTCGGCCCAACGAAGCCGCAGCATAGTCCCTGCGGAACGTCAAAGCTGACGTTTTGAAGCGCAAAACCTGGGTAGCGTTTACACAGATTCTTAATTTCAATCGCATGGGTCATTGAAAGTTTCCTCCAATCTGTTTTGCAATTCGGAAAGCGTCAGTCCCGCCGCCCTGCCCTTATCCGCCGCTGTCCGCAACGCGTCGTCAACGGAACGCAAATACTGCTGACGAACCATGTCCGCGTTGCCCTTGACGAAACAGCCGCGCCCTTGCACGGTATAAATCAGTCCTTCCGCTTCAAGGTCGCCGTATGCGCGGGTCGTCGTAATGACGCTTACCCGTAAATCCCGCGCGAGTTGACGCATGGAGGTCAGCGGCTCATCAGCCGACAGTGATCCTGCAAGAATTTGCGCCTTGATCTGCATTTTGATTTGCTCATAAGCGGGAATCTCGCTTTGCAGGGAAACGATGATAGCCAAGCACATCACCTTGCCTTTTCTGTATATGTATAGTATATGCACTATTGGCGCATTTGTCAATCCCTATGGCCTTTGAGTTATCCCATTATTTCACCGCCAAGCGAAGCGGAGGTCAGGGAGGAAGGATAATTGAAGGTTTTTAGGTTTTTTACGAAGGAGATCAGCAATACCGTGTTTGGCTTTGCCAGCGCAGATAAGAACGGTACGGCGTTTTACTCGCCGCGAATGGCTTCAATCAAGTTCACGCTTCGCGATAAACGCACCGAATACAGCGTGGTACAAGCGACTACCGCCGCTATGATACCGACCGCCGCCGCGATTGAACCAATAGGCATCAACCGCTCGGTATGTGCGGCCATCATAGCGTCCACGCCCGTCGATATGGCGAAATACGCGAACGGTATGCTTATCGCGCCGCCGTAGACAAGCGATTTCAATCCATACAGCAGGCTTTCGGCGACGAACATTTTCAGTATTCCTGATTTCGTCTCTCCGACGCTTTTCAGTATCGCGATTTCCTTCCGGCGGACGCCCGATTGCGTGGCTATCGTACTTATAACACCGCTTAACCCGATAAAAACAACCGCTCCCACGAAGATAAACAATACCGAGCTGAGTACCGTATGAACGCTGTCGCTCGCGTTCTTATCCGCTTCAAGGTTATAATAATACGCGCCTTTGCTTTGCAACTGCGCAGTATAAAATTCCCTAAGCCCTTTAGCGTCCACTGTTTCAAAAAGCCAAACTGCCCGTGCCGGGCTGTTTTTCGGCGCGATAATATTAAGCGGTATATCGGCGTCAAGACAAATTCTCAGTTCAACCGGAAATTCTGTAAGGTGTCCATCCGGCGCTACTGTCAGGGATTGTAAAGTCGTCTGCTGTAACGGTTTTTAGGAGATAAGGCTTCAAAGGGAGGTTGTCAAAGACCATGCTTGCCACATTGCGGACGATAAGGCCATCTGAAACCATTTTGTGGCCGTCAAGATACAATCTTGCTTGCGGTAAGTATAGTGCGTGTTGATCGCAGTTTACTCTTCCGCGTAATCGGGAGTTTACGACAAGTTCCGGCGCAACACCGTCATTGGCAAACATAATGTGATCCAAATAGTCGTCCGGTTCCCCCAATGGTTCCAGACCGATGGGATGCACTGAATAACCTTCTTTTTTCAGCCTGTTGGGGGACTTCAGCAACCCATCGGAAAGTATTTTTTCATAAGTTGGAAGTGTTGTACTATGTATCAAAAAACGAGAGTCGGAGGGCCGTATGGAAGAATCTTTGTAATGCGTTTTGAAGGCAAGGTTCACGTCATCCTTTGAAATGAGAATGATTTTTCTGCTGTGATCGGTTTCATACTGAATGAAATCCGCGAAAAGCTCATTGAAGAAAGCATACTGCGGCGTCATTGAAACGGAATAGCAACCATGTTCAGAGCGCTGTTGAAAAAGCATCCCCTGAACATTTTCGTCAATCGAAAGTATCGTCCAAGTGCGATCGTACTTCCCATCATGGGTAAAGGGGTTATCATCATTCATGTTGTAATCTGGTGGAGCAATATAAATCTGCATCACTGCAACTCCTTCACTCTCTTCGGTGGCGTCACCTCATACGGCCTGTTTTCTTTAAGGATGGTGAAAATGATGTTGCACAACTTCCTGGAGACTGCGCCCACGGTGATCAGATGATGTTTTCCAAGCGCTTTGAGGAATTGGTAATACTCAGGCAGAATCGGATCGCAGAACGCCGCTTGGTTGGCAGCAAGCCAAATAGCCCGTCGAAGATACGGAGAGCCGCGTTTGGATATTTTTTGCTTTGTCCCGGTAAACTCACCGGATTGCGTAACCTTCACATCCAAACCGGCAAAGGCTACCAGTTTACCCGGCGCATCAAAACGGCGAATGCCGCGGATCTCGCTGATAATGATAGCGCTCAACATATCACCGATGCCCGGAATAGTTGTAATGACTTGATGACATACGCGATCCTGGTTCGTGCTGTCGCTTCAATTTCAAGCAAAAGATACAACAGTAGGGATCTCAGTTCAGTGTCAAAATCATGCAAGGCTATTATTTGCTCAAACGTGATATCTTTGTGGAACATGTTGTTTTCGCAAAGGTGAATATGTTGGTTGCTTTGGTGGTTGCGGCAAATAAATCTCTCCTAGCACAAAATAAGGCCCGCCAAATGCGCATTCGACACCCTTGGGTATCAAAGAGGCGTGGCGAGCACGATCAAGCACAGTGTACCGTATACAACAACCAGTGTCAACACATTTTTGCCCGCTTTAATCTGTTTCGACCCAATTTAATCTTGGTTTTCTTTCAGTGCTTCTAGAGAGGCGGCTATAAAACGGATGAAACCTCTCGTTCAGAACCATCAAAGCAGCCACACACGTCATGCCTTTTTCTCCCTGCAAGCGTCACTGCTGATTCTGCTGGGCACGCACAGGGATTCACGGTAGGACTGGCTTGGGCGGACGTACCGTACCGCTAGTGGCTCTCAACGCCGTGGTCGCGGCTATGGCCGCTATGGGCAGCTATGAGCTCACCTTCGCTAAGGTGGACGGGAAACCGCCGGATGGGGCGGACGCTTAAGGTTGATAAAGGCTCCGCTGGCTTTGGCTAGCGGAGCCTTTTTTTTACCGACACTTTACCGACAGTTGCGCGGTATTCCTTAGTTTAGTGAGCGAATATTGTATGTAATGAAAAGTTTATAAATCGTCTAAGAATAGCAAAAACCCCTTGAAAACACTGGATTTTCGAGGGGTTTTCCACTGGTGCGCCATCAGGGACTCGAACCCGGGACACCCTGATTAAGAGTCAGGTGCTCTACCAACTGAGCTAATGGCGCCCGTCCAAATTGACAAAACATATAATACTGCAATCTTGGTCATATGTCAACCTTTTTGGTTTTGGCCCAGGGCAAACGCCGTAACCCGTAACCACATGTAAGGTGATACCGCGCGTTGCAAAGCGTTATAATTCCGCGTCAATGCATTTTTCGCAAAAGCAGCCTCTTCCCGTATTTCACGGCCTCATACCATAAAACCGACACCGCCGCCAGGCCTAAAACGATCAGGAACTGCCCTGCCGAGAGTGGCGCGAGTTTCAGAAAATCATTTAGGGGGGTGTACAAGATGATGAGCAGGCCCAGCAACGTAATGGCATTGGTCAGCCACATGATTGCATCCTTGGAAAGCCGCTTGACAGAAACGATCGCGCTATCGATATTCGAGCTGTTGACTTGAACCAAAAAGGAATTGGCGATCATAATGACGGCAAGCCCCATAGACCGCGCTATGGGCGCGGCGTCTGGATTTTTTGTCAGCACGGCGGCATACGCGCCAAAGGACGCGGCGAAAATCGCCAGGCCTTGCAGCACGTTTTTAAGCATTTGCCTCGCGCCCACCAACATTTCCTTTGGATTGCGCGGCCCGCGTTCCATAACACTCGATTCGGCGGGCTGTCTTTCGAGCACGATCGAGCAGGTCGGGTCAATAATCAATTCCAGCAGCACGATATGCAGGGGTAGAAACATGAAGGATAGGGGCGGTATTCCCAGCGCCGGCGCGAGCAGGGACGTCAGCGCAATGGGGATATGGATGGAAAAAACATAGCCCACCGCCTTGCGGATGTTGTCATAAATCCGCCGCGCGTCCCGCACCGTATCGACAATGGTCGAAAAATTATCATCCATGAGGATGAGGTCCGCGGCCTCGCGGGATACCTCGCTTCCGCGCTTGCCTATGGCAATGCCGATATCCGCGTACTTTAGCGCGGGCGCGTCGTTTACGCCGTCGCCGGTCATGCCAACAATTTCTCCGTTGTCTTTGAACGCTTTGACAATGCGCATCTTGTGCTCGGGCATGACGCGGGAGAAGATGCTGACGGTCTTGACGCTTTCGCGCAGTTCGTCGTCAGTCATGCTTTCAAGCGTTTCGCCCGTGATGATGGTATCGTGGTTCATCATGCCGATCTTCTTTGCGATGGACGCCGCGGTAACGCCATTGTCGCCCGTGATCATCACCACGCGGATGCCCGCCCTGCCGCAAAGGGCGATATCGCCTTTGACGGAATCCCTGGGCGGGTCAAAAAGCCCAACCAGCCCGCGAAGCGTTAGCGTACAGCCCGTAAGGGTGCGGGGAATTTGCGATTCGCTGTCCAGCCGTGCGGCCGCGACAGCGATTACCCTGAGCCCCTGCTCGCTCATCGCGCGAATTTTTGCCTCGGCCGCTGCCCGTTCAGAATCTGTCACCGTACAGAGGGTCAAGACCCTTTCCGGCGACCCTTTCGCGGCAATGATCACTTCCCCGTCGTGGCGCCACACGTGCCCCATCATTTTCAGCTCGTTGGTAAAGGCGTATTCGGCAATCAGATCGCCGCCGAAGAGATGCGCTTTGGGAATCCCCAGCTTTTCGCAGTGCGCGAGCATGGCTTTTTCCATGGGATCATAGGCGTCGGTCTCACAGGCAAGCCCCATGATTTCGTGGAGGCTGTCTTTGTTGCCGTCACACGCCCAAGTATCCCGCACGGTCATTTGGTTCATGGTGATGGTGCCCGTCTTGTCCACGCACAATACCGATACCGCGCCAAGCGTTTCAACGGATGGCAGCCTGCGCACGAGTGAATTTTTCTTTGCCAGCCGCCACGCGCCCATGGAGAGAAATACCGTCAGGATCACGGGAAATTCCTCGGGGATCATGGCCATGGCAAGCGTGATGCCGGACAGGACGCTTTGGATGAGCCTATCGCGAAAAGCATGATCTGGCAGGTTAAGCCAGGTCGCCACGCCTACCATCACGAAAAGGGCGGCGGCAATACCGGCGCACAGCCTGACGATGCCGCCGATTTGCTTTTGCAGCGGCGTCTTTTCCTCCGGCGCTTCGGCTACACACAAGCCGATTTTGCCATATTCGGTCGCTTCGCCTATCTTCTCCACGGCCACAACCGCCGAGCCCTGCGTGACAAGCGTTCCGGCGTAACAATAGTCGGCGCGCCAGCCCCCTGCAATTTCGCGTGAGCTTTCCGCCGCCACCTTCCAGACCCATTCGGCCTCTCCGGTGAGCGAAGATTCATCGACGCATAAATCGCTGCACCGGACGATATGGCCGTCGGCGGGTATTTTCACCCCCTCATGGATCATCATGATATCGCCGGGCACAAGATCTACGCTGGCGATTTGTATTTCCACGCCATCGCGCAAAACGCTGACGCGCGGCGCGGACAGCTCTTTAAGCGCGCTGAGCGTTTTGTCCGTTTTCCATTCCTGTATCACGTCGATGCTGATGATGCCGATGACAAAGACGAGCATGATCAGCCCGTCGAGCGGTTCGCCAAGGAGGAAGTAAATGACCGCGGCGATCATCAGCAGCAGAAACATGGGCTCGCACAGGATATGCAATGCCTTTTTGAAAAAACTTTCCCGTCTCTGCGAGGAGAGCTCGTTTTTTCCGTGCTTCAATTGAAGCGCTTTCGCTTCGCGGGCTGTCAGGCCGCCGCCGTTTGCCGTGCTGGTTGCCAATATGATCCCTCCCATGATTCTTGGCGCAATTGCCGCCGGCGCTCCTGTGCGCCGTTGGCAGGAAAACCGGTTAAAAAACGCGTCTGTGGGACAGTATACTGTCCCACAGACGCGCGTAGCCCATCTGCTGCCGCAAAAGCGGCCCGGCCCCATAAACCCCAAAGGTTTATCGCCTGCTCAGTTTGTGCTGCGGCCTACCGCCGCGCAAAGCATCATTTCTTTCTATGACTATAGCATAAAAAGAAAGTTATGTCAAAAAGATCCGGTATCCAATTCACCGCCCATGGCAAGATCTTTCAGGCAATCGTGCTCTCTTTTATCTCTTTGCATATCTTTCGGCAGCTTTGCCGCCGCCACGTCATGGGCCGTAGCCAATGATGCGCGCCAGGGCCATCCTACCGCTTCCCCACGATCTCCAGCGTATCCCGCGCGATGGCAAGCTCCTCGTTGGTGGGCACGATCATGACCTTGACGCGGCTGTCGTCCGCGCTGATAAAGGTTTCGCGCGCCTTGTTCTTCGCCTCATCCATGCGGATGCCAAGGAACTCCGTGTCCTCCATGATGAGGCGGCGGGCATCGTGGCTGTTTTCGCCGATACCGGCGGTGAAGATCACGGCGTCCAGACCGTTCATGGCCGTGGCGTACGCGCCGATGTATTTGCGGATGCGGTAGGCAAACACCTCGGCGGTGCGCCTTGCCGCGTCGTCGCCCGCGAGGGCCGCGTCGCAGATATCGCGCCAGTCGCTGCTCAGCCCGCCGGACAACCCTAAAAGGCCGGACTGCTTGTTGTACACGGACGTGATTTCATGCGCGGACTTGTCCTCCGCGCCGCACAGGAATTCCGTGATGGCCGGGTCCATGTCGCCCGCGCGCGTGCCCATCAGCACACCTTCCAGCGGGGTGAGGCCCATCGTGGTATCGATTGATCTGCCGCCGTCCACCGCGCTGATGGACGAACCGTTGCCCAAATGGCAGATGACGAATTTGAGCTGCTCTATGGGCCTGCCCAGCAGCTCGGCCGCCCTTTGGGAGACAAAGCGGTGGCTGGTGCCGTGGAAGCCGTAGCGGCGCACCCTCAGGCGCGTGTAGTAATCGTAGGGAAGGCCATAGAGATAGGCGCGGCGCGGCATGGTCTGATGAAACGCGGTGTCGAACACGGCGACCATCGGGACGCCGGGCATGACGTCGCCGCAGGCGCGGATGCCCGTGAGGTTGGCGGGGTTATGCAGCGGGGCCAGGGCGATGTTTTCCTCAATGGCGCGCAGGACCTGATCGTCAATGAGGACGGACCGCGTAAAGCGCTCGCCGCCATGAACCACGCGATGGCCTGCCGCGTTGATAGAGGACATATCGGCGACCGCGCCCGCCTCGGGATCGGTCAGCGCCTTGACCACGGCGTCAAACGCGTCCGTATGGTCTTTCAGGGGCGCTATGACCTTATAGACTTTCCCCCCCGCCTTTTGCACGATGTTGGAGCCTTCGATGCCAATGCGGTCGCACTGCCCCTTGGCGAGAACGGCTTCGGTTTGCATGTCGATGAACTGGTATTTCAGCGAGGAGGAGCCCGCGTTGATGACGAGAATATTCATATGCTTCCTTACTCCTTTTTGGATTACACCGCGCTGGCGGCGGTGACCGCCACAACATCCACGATATCCTGCACGCTGCACCCGCGCGACAGGTCGTTGATCGGCTT
>JGI20171J29575_12612589_pt1 | contig 20437 bp, 15 predicted proteins | sample TergutNc150P4_FD_29575 | JGI IMG/M metagenome (IMG submission 29575)
GCCTTAGCAGCAGGATCAAAGCGGCGGCCAAGGCGAGCGAGGTAAGGGGATCCGCCTTGCGGCGCGCGACGCGCCCGCCCTGCACGGCCAGCAGCATGACGCCGGCGCGAAGCGCGGAATCCCTGAGGCCCGTTATCAGTATATACAGGCTTAGCAGAATCGCCAGCAGCAGCCAACGCGTCCTTGGGGATGCGGGCAAGCGCTTAAGAAATTGATCCAGCAGCATATACCATAGGCCAACGTGCAGGCCGGAAACGGACAGGACGTGCACGATTCCGCTGTCCTGCATCCAGCGATACCACTCGTCTGCCCGGTCCGCCCGGTCACCCAGCAACATGGCCCGGACAACCGAAGACGCCTCTCCAAACAGCACGTCTATTTGCGCTCCCAGCGACGCGTTGATGGAAAGCACCGCGCCGTATATACTCCATTCAGCCGGGGCAATCACCCGTGCCGCGCCGGAGGCGTACAGGCGCATATGGCTGCCGCTTTGCGCCAGCCACATGCGCTGGTCAAACCCGCCCGGGTTGCGCGCGCCGCTGGGCAGATAGCCGGTACCCCGCACGCTCACGCGCTGTCCATGGGCCAGGTTCACATTTTCCACGGCCGGATCATAGACATACAGGTTCGACGCGACGCGCGTCCACGCCTCCTCCCCCGGCTGCCGCACGCGGACATCAGCCAGGGTATACATCATAGCCTTATCGTTTCGCCGCACGCTTCCCTGTATGGTACCCTCCACCATCCATCGGCCCGTATCGGGCAGCGGCGGCGGCTGAAACTCCATCGCGCCGCGTATCATGCCCAGCAAACCCGCCGCGCAAAGGAGCAAAACAAAGCCGCTCCGCCCATGCCTATACAAAAGCGCACAGGCCGCCACGCATACCAGCAGGGCGCCCCAGCTCCATATTCCATAGGGCACCCGGGTAGAGAGCGCGGTGCCGGCACACAGCGCCAGGGCGATATTCATCAGCGGTCGCCTTGCGAAAAAGGAAGGCGCGGGCCATACCTTTCTTTTTGCCCGCGCCGCTTGCAACATGCGGAAGCCTCCTTTACTTGACGCCGAGATATATACAACCTTTTTTGCTTATACTATATACTTATTGATCAGCTCGCGGCACGACTGGATCAGCCCCGCTACAGCCTCAAGCCCTCCGCCGGGGAGAAAGGCTTCGCCCACCGCTTCGCGGCCAAAGGATAGGGTGACGCCTCCTTCTTGCGTTTGGTTCAGCGCCGCCACGCCATCTTCCGCCCGCAGCGCGCGCAAAACGCGACTTCTCTCCTCTTTGGGCACTTCCAAAAAAGCGGCCGTCTCCCGCGCGGCGCGCCGAAGCGCGGCGCCCTCCAGCGTTTCCAGCGCGCCCTGGCGCAGAATGCCCGCGCCAGGCCACCCAAGGCCGCTGGCGCGCACCGCGCCGTCCGGCAGGCTGCTCTGCGTGACCAAGACCGGACGTACATCCATGCTATGCAGGGCGTCTACCGCCGCGGGCACTTCCGGCTTTACCAGGTCGCCCATGCCAACCACCCCAAGGAAGATCATATCCTCCTCATAGGGGCCGGGCGCTTCCAGCCATTTGGTGGCGAAGCCCAGCGTCAAGAGGCCTTGCGCCTCCATCCGGCGCGTGGAGGCGAGCGCTCGCTCCCGGTCCGCGCTGTCCAGCGGCCGCGCCTGCCCGTCCAGCACCTGGGCGCAACGGTTCAGCACAGCCTCCGGCTCGCCTTTGGCGTACGCGCGCAGGCCGCCCGCGTCGCGATGCACCGTCGTCTCGATCCGCCGCGCCTCGTCATAGGGCAGCGCGGATACCTTGGGATACTGCCTCGCCATTCGCTCCCGCGCGAAATTCAGCTCCCGCGCGAATTCCTCCAGCGGCGCGTAGTCGTCACACCCGAGCGCCACGCCGGCCGTCAGCATCATCCACGAGCTTTGCCGGCGGAACCTTTCCAAATCGCACGGATCCAGCGGCGCGGCCACCATGCGCACGGCGTTCCAGCCCTCCATAATCATCGGCGCGTCGATCACCAGCTTCCGGATCCCGGCGATTGCCTTTGGCGCGTCCCTGTCGCGAAGAAGAACGCCCCGCTCCGCGTTTTGCTGCAGAAAGGCCCGGGTGGCTTTCGTGAAGCGCCAGCTTTGTACGGGTATCCTCCAACCTTTCATTCCTTTATCTCCTATTGCCGTATGAGGCCCGTATGGCGCATGAAACTGCCCGTCATATACAAATGGCCCGCGAGCTGCCGCTGTTCGCCGTTGATATAAAAAAGCACGCGCATAACGCCCTCAATCTCGGTGAGCGTGTTGACGATGGCGTATACCATGTCCCGCTCCCGCGTGTCCGTCATGTCCGCGCAGGCGGAGGCAAACGCGGCGGACAGGTTCAAAAGGGCGGTATCCCCTTTGATTTGCACGCCAAGGATGTCCGCGTCCGTAATGCCCTCCGGAAGCGCCGCGGTAAGCTGCGGGCTTGGCGGCGGCTTCATCAGCTCGCAAAGCAGCACGCGCGGCTGGGTACGGAAACGCTGCTCAATCGGCCGGGTTACGGCGCTAAGCCCGGCGCCGTCCGCCAGCGGATAGTACACAGTGCATGTATCGGCGGTCAAAGACGTGAACTGATCGCGCTTCATAAGCCCGTCTTGCGCGGCCCACTGGCTACCGTCCATCAGCTCCATCTCCGTCACCAGCGTATCGCCCACATAGATCGTGATGCCGTCCAGGCCCGCGATAAAGCCCGCGAGCGTATAGCAAATAGACGAGAAAAGCATGCCGCGCGTGGCGCCCAGCACCGTGAGGTGATCATCGACCGTCGGGTGGAAATAAATCTGCAGAACACGCTCCCCCTCTTTGTACACAGGGTAGCGGTCAAAATACGCGTCGGAGGGGACGAGCCTGCGCATGCCCGCCAGCTGAAGCGCGCCTTTGGCCATCTCCTCCAGCAGTACGCGCGCGTATTCCGCCGCGTTCCTCTCTGGATAGGCGTCCGGGCCTCCATCGGAAAATATCTCGGGAAAGGTGACGTTTCGCACCTCCGCCAGCATGGCCGTGCCGTCCTGCGTGACGAAGTACAGCGGAACGAATTTCTGCAGTTCCAAGTCCATGGACACCTGCTCCGTCTCAATTTGCCCCCAGTAGCTGGAGATGCTGCCGCTCGGGTACCGCGCCAAAGCGCCCGTGGGCAGCGTTCCCATCAGGTTCAGGCCCGTATCGCGGCCGCTCACAAGCACCTGCACGAACCGGATGCCCCCCATTTCCGTCAGCGTGTTGGTGATCGCCACACGAAGGGCGAACATCTCGCGCCGGCCCAGGGAGCCCGCGGCGCCGCCTAGGTTCACTGTCACCAAATCGCCCGATGTTTCCACGGGGTTGGATACCAGTTCGAGCTGCAGCGGGAAGGCGCCCGTGTAGAACGGGCTTTCGCTGATCTCCTTGAGCAGGGCCGCCACGCAGGCCTCCTGCTTGGTCTGTCCAGATTGCACCTGGATGGTGCGCACAACGGTAGTAAGCCGCGCGGCGTCCGCGTCGGGCATGTACAGGACAACCTCCGCGTCGCGGGTGGATTGGCTGTCGCCAATGGGCGCGCTGGGCACGGGCTGCGCCGGCGGAAGCGTTTGTCCTGTATACTGATGTTCTTCGGCCAGATTGCCCATGCAGCCTGTCAGCAGGCAAAGCGCGAGCCATATGGCCACAAGCTTTCCTCTGCGCTTTATATCGCCAAACGGCATTCGCATCAAACTACCTCCAGCATGCGCAGCAGGGTCTCATAGGGGATTTTCCAAATGCCCCGCTCGCGGACAAAATCAAGGGGATACGCCTCCAGCGCGATCACATCGCCCGGCACAATGAAACCCAGCCGCGCGACGATGACGGCGCGGTCCCCGCCCGGTGAGACCATGCCCGGCGTCAGCGTAAAGGACACCAGGGAGCGGGTGACGCCCGCCATTTCCTCCATAAACGCCGCCTCCGTGGGACGGCCTTCTACAAAGCGGTACAGGCGCGTGAAATCCTTTTCCATAAAGCTATTGAGGATGAGCATGGCGGTATTGTAATGGGTAAGAATCGCTTCCTCATCGCGCGAGACAGGGGTGAGCAGCAGGCTTGCGTCCGCATCTTCATAAAGGTACGCGCGGGCGATGCGCTCCCCCCGCGGGTAATCGGGGTTGAACTGTACCAGCAGCTGTACGGAGGCGCACGCGGTTTGCTCCGTCACCGTATTGACGATGGACGCGAGCGCGAGCTGCCGCCTGATCAGCACCTCTTTGCGCCACACGGCGTCATTATTCCAATCCGCGGGCGCGTCCACCGGCGTGCCCAAAAAAGTGCGGCTGAGCGTGACGGTCATCATCTGCCCCTCAACGTTTACCTCCACCACCTTGGTGCCGGGGATGAACAGGCCGGTCAGATCCATGGAGCTTGCGCTCGGCCCCTCAATCAGCGACTCGATCAAAACCTGTTCAAACTGCTTGTCCCTGGGAATGATTAGGCCGCGCGTTTCCTGCGCGAGCATGCTTTCATCGCGCATGCGGAAATAGAGCGCCACCGTTTGCTCATCGCGCGTGTACTCATCCGCGTGCGGGCGTATCTCCGGCGCCTGTCCGGCAACCTCCGCGCTCTGCGCGGCCGCCGTGGGCTGCAGCGCGCCCGCGGGGGATGCCGGGGAACAGCCGCCGAACATCGCAATTCCGGCACAGAGCATGAGAAGAATATCCCATCGTTTGCTGAAAAATAATTTCATTTTACCTCCACAATGATTTTCCGCCTCGCGTCATCCCCGCCCTGAAAATCCGCGGATTTTCCGGGGACGACGTTTCCAGCCTTCGTCTTCCCGCCCCAATGTGCCGCGGTTCATTCGCGCGCCGCCCTACAGCGGCAGCTCCACGCGGAAGGTCGCGCCCCTGCCCTCTTCGCTGTACACGCTGATATTTCCGCCATGCATCATGACCGCCTGATGCACGATGGAAAGCCCAAGCCCATTGCCGCCAGTCGCGCGCGCGCGCGCTTTATCCACGCGATAAAAACGATCGAAGATGTGCGGCTGATCCTTCGCGGGGATGCCGGGCCCCGTATCGGAAACCTCAAGAACGGCGAATTTGCTTTCTTGGCTGACCGTAACCCGGATTCTTCCGCCTTTGGGCGAGTATTTAATCGCGTTCTCCACCAAATTGTAAACGATCTGCTGCAGCTTTACGGGATCGGCAAAGATAGGGATTTCAGCCGGCGCGATAAGGTTGAGCGTCTGCCCCTTCTCCCTGGCGAGCGTATGCAGCCGGCGCAGCGTATCCTCTACCAGCGCGGCAAGCAAAATATTCTGCCGCTTGATCTGATAGTGATGGGCGTCAGATTGTACAAGCGTGAGCAGGTCGGAGACGATCTGGCTTAGCCGGTCCAGCTCGCTATCCATGTCCGTCATAAATTCCGCACGAAGCGCCGGGTCCATATCCTCCTGATAGAGGACAGATTCCAGCAAAATTTTCATCGTGGCCAGCGGAGTCTTCAATTCATGCGACGCGTTGGAAATAAACTCGTTGCGGGAGATGTCAAGGTTTTCGAGCTTTTCGCTCATGCGGTTAAACGTCTCGCTCATGCGCGCCATTTCATCCGTCCCCTTGACTTCAACGCGGCTGGACAGATCACCCCGCGCCATGCGCTTGATGCCCTCTGTCAGCGTGGCGATGGGCTTTGTGATGATCTGGGAGAACACCAGGCTGATGCCAAAAACGGCAATGGCCGCGGCAAAAAAGCACAGCAGCATCTGATCCTGGATCACGCGCAGATTCTCCATCATATCCTGTACGCTGTTGGAATACAGGAGCGCGCCGTAGCGGGTGCCGTCCAGCTCGAGCGTGGACGCGAAATACCCCGCCCACATCTGATCGGTCTGGTCGCTTCGAAGAAAATCAAAAAACGCGCGGGAGCCAATCTCCCGCGTGCGCGTTACCAAATGAAAGCCATAATCAAAACCGCCGCCGCCCAGCACGGCGACCACCTCAGGGTGCGCGATGCGCTGCCCGTTCAGCTGTGAAAACGTATCAATCTGCACCTTGCCGTCCATGTCCACCACAAGCAGCCGTCCCTCCAACTCCTGGCTGGCTTTGAGCGCCTCTATATATAGTTTTGCCGCGTCCCCCCGGCTGAAAAGGGGGGCGAACTGCCTTGCGAGCCTTTCCACGGTGGCCCGTTCCGCGTTAATTCTTGTCTTAGACATGTAATCGCTCACCAAGCCAATCAGCGACGTGGCGACCACATAGAAGGACACGCCCAGGATGAACAGGAAAGCGATTAGAATCTTCCAGCGGATGCTGAAAAAGAATTTTCTATTTCTTCTTCTAGTCTTTGTCCGTGAAATAATAGCCAACTCCCCACTTGGTGAAGATGAATTCTGGCTTGGCGTTGTCGCGTTCGATCTTCTCCCTGAGGCGGCGGATATGTACGTCCACAGTGCGCATATCGCCAAGGTAATCGTATTTCCAAACGGTCTCGAGCATATTTTCACGGCTGAAAACCCGGCCGCGGTTGGTGATAAAAAGCTGCAGCAAATCAAATTCCTTGGCGGTCAGCTTGATATCCCTGCCCGCCAGCCTGACCGCGCGGTTGACAAGGTTCACCTCCATATCGCGCACGTGGACAACTTTGGGCTGCACGCCGGCGGGCGCGGCCTGCGCGCGCCGCAGAATGGTCTTGATGCGCGCCTTTACCTCCAGAATGTTAAACGGCTTTGTCATATAATCATCCGCGCCATATTCAAGGCCGAGGATCTTGTCCATGTCCTCGCCCTTGGCCGTCAGCATGATAATGGGCACGTTGGACCGCTCGCGGATGCGCTGGCACACCTCGGTGCCGCTTACCTTTGGCAACATGACGTCCAGCAGGATCAGATCGTACTTGCTCGCGTTAAATTTGGCGATCGCCTCCTCCCCGTCGGAAGCTGAGTCGACCTCATATCCGTCTTGCTCCAAACTGAAGCGAAGCCCCTTGATAATCAACGGCTCATCGTCCACAAGCAAAAGCCTTTTCGCCAAATTCAAACACTCCCTCGCATTTCTCCTCCTATTATATTCGACCTTCGACTAAAAATGCAAGAGGAATTTCTTTCTTTCTTAACATTTTTCACGATATTTCGTACGTTATCTATTTAATACGTCATATTGCGTTATAGAATTGAGAAAATAAGGGTGCCGTTCCAAGGGATTGTCTGGGAATATACAAAAGCATAAACCTGTGATAAAATAATTCGCCGGAGTATCAATCCGCGAAAGGAGGAGCAAGGCGTGCCAATGCCATTTGGTATCAGAAAGCTGGCGCTGTGGGCGCTTGTAGCCTTGTTCCTGACGCTCCCGCTCTGCGCCCTGGCCACGGAGGACGAAGCCTTCGTGAACCCCACGCGCAATCCCAACGCGCCCAAGTATTTCAGCGAAAAACCCGGGGATTTGCAGCCGGACCAGATCGTCGCCTCAAGCTTCATCCTCATGGAACGCACCAAGAAGCAGGTGCTGCTGGAGAAGGATTCCGAGGTGGCGCGTTTTCCCGCGTCCACGACAAAAATCCTCACGGCGCTCATGGCGCTGGAGTTTGGCGATTTGAATGAGTATATTAAAATGGAGCCGGAGGATCTGGACATTCCCAAAGACGCCACCAGGGTGCCGTTCAAGGTCGACGAATCGGTAGCCCTCAAGGACATGCTCTACGGCATGATGCTCAAAAGCGGAAACGAGGCGGCCAACGCGGTGGCCAGATATCTGGGCGGCGATGTGGATACGTTCGCGCGGTGGATGAACGATACCGCCGCGATGCTGGGCTGCACGAGCACGCATTTCACAAACGCCAATGGGCTGCATGAGGAATCGCATTATACCACGGCGTACGATCTGGCGGTCATCATGGACGCCGCGCTGGACAACGAGACGTTTCGGGAGATCATTCGCTCGCCGGACTATGATCTGCGCGCGACAGGGATGAATCCTTCCCGAAAGATCGAAAACAGCAACGTGCACATCCGCCGGGGTGAAGACAATAAGAATTACTACCCATGGTCCATCGGCGGAAAGACAGGCTTTACCACGCCGGCCGGCTACACGCTTGTGGAAGCGGCTGAAAAAGACGGCGTGGAACTGATCGCCGTGGTCATGTATACAAGCCAATCCGGCCGCTGGGAGGACACGAAACGCCTGTTTGAATATGGGTTTTCAAAGTATGAATCCATCACGCCCGAACAAGTCTACAAGGATAACCCGACCGTGCTGCAGATCAGCGGCTTTGATCCCGTGCTTGAGGGATATTCAAACAGCAGCCTGCCCGAGGACGAGCGGCAGGGCCGCCTGAGGCTGGATATTCGCCCGGTCGATCCAAGCCGCACGGCGCGCATTACGGACCTGAAGCCCGAAATTGAAACCATCCGCCAGAACTTTTCGATGTACACCAACGTGCGGTGGCTGAAAGAACTGCGCGCGCCCATTGAAAAAGGCGAGGTCATGGGCCATCTGACCTTCTATCCGGACGGGGAGGATGAGGTGGTCTATGAGCTGATCGCCACCCGCGGCATCCCCGCGCGCGAGAACGCGCCGCCTACGCTGGAGGAAATCGAAAGGCGCGTGGCGGAGGATCCGTCGCCCTTCCCGCCCTTTGGCTGGGACTGGGTGCTGCCGCCTATCCTCAGCCTCCTCGCCGTGCTCGCGGCCTTGCGCGCGCTTCTGCGCGCCGGGCTTCGCCGGCGCAGGAGCCGGAAGCAGATTCCCAAGCCAAAGCGGCGGTATTTTAGCTGACATCCTCCCTCGGCTGCCTTTTCGCCGCCAGCAGATACCAGGCGAGCGAACATGTGCCGCGGAGCGCCGCGGCCAGGGAAATGCCAAGCCAGATGCCGCTGAGCCCAAGCGCGGTCTTGGCGAGAAAATACGTGATGAACACGCGCAGCACGTTTGCGCTGACGCTCACGATCGAGGGGGGCAGGGTCTTAACTCTTGCCGTGAGGCAATGGGGCCGGAGGATACAATCCCCCGGCGGGGTCAAGGGGGCTGAACCCCCTTGACCCCGCCCTATCTCCGCATCTCCGCCCCAAACTGCGTCTCGCAGCTCCGTACAATCTTATCAAACACCTTGCCCACTTCCTCATCCGTCAGCGTGCGATCCTCCGCTCGCAGGCGCAGGGTGAAGGCCACGGATTTTTTGCCCGTTCCCAGCTGTGTGCCTCGGTAGACATCGAACATGTCCGCGTGCTCGAGGAGCTTGCCGCCCGCGCGGCGAATGGCGTCCAGCACCGGGCCGACGGGCTGCACGTCGTCCATGACGAGGGCCACATCGCGGGTAACCGCAGGAAAGCGCGGCAGAGGCCTGATGCCGGTCATGGGGGCCTGAAGCCGCGCGAGCGCTTCGAGATTTACTTCCGCGAGGTATACGCGGCAGCTAATGTCAAAGGCTTCGGCCGCGTCAGGGTGAACCTCGCCCAGCCGCGCCACCGCTTCATCCCCGGCGGTCAGGGTGGCGCTGCGGCCCGGGTGATAGTATACGTCCGCGCCCGGCGCGAGTTTCGCCTGAATGCCCAGCACGCGGAAGAGCTCGAGCACCACGCCGCGCATGCGGTAGAAATCCCAGCCCGGGCCGTAGGCGCCGAGGCAGAGCGTCTGCGTTTCTACGGGCAGTTCCCCCTCCTTGCGGGTATGCCCCTCGAACACCGCGCCGCACTCAAAGAGCAGCCCGCCCTCGTTTTGGTGGCTCAGGTTCAGGGAAAGCGCCGTGAGGAGGGCCGGGGCCAGCGTGGTGCGCATGACGCCCGTATCCTCGCCCAGCGGGTTGCGTATGAGCACGGGATCAAGCCGCGCGTCGTCCGCCGCAAGGCCCAGCTTTGCCGCGGCTTGCGCGCTGGTGAAGGCGTAGCTCATGGTTTCATGGCCGCCAAGCGCGGTCAGCACACCCCGCACCTTGTCATGCAGGCGCATGCGGGGGGAGCGCGCGCCCGGCATGGCTTCGCCTTGCGGCAGCGTGGAGGGCAGCGTGTCATAGCCGTAAAAGCGCAGCGCCTCCTCCGCGAGGGCGGCATCGCTGTCCACGTCCTGGCGGAACGGGGGCGGCGTGGCGGTAAGGGTATCCCCCTCCAGCGCAACGTCAAAGCACAGCTTTTTCAGGATGGCCGCGATGTCCTCGGCGGGAATTGTCACACCCGTTAGCTTTTGAATGCGTTTTACGCTAGCTTCAATAGAACGCGGCGGCAGCGGGTTGGGGTAGATATCGATCTCGCCGGACACGGTTTCCCCGGCCCCCAGCATATCCACAAGCTGGCAGGCCCGATGCAACGCGTCCGAGACGGTGGCGGGCGCGACGCCCTTTTCAAAGCGGGCGGAGGATTGCGTGCGGATGCCCAAGGCGCGGGCCGTCAGTCGGACGGACGTGCGGTCAAAGGCGGCGCACTCAAAGAGAAGCTCCGCCGTGGTCCCGGCAATCTCCGATTCCTCGCCGCCCATGATGCCCGCCAGGCCCGTGGCGCGCTCCGCGTCCGCGATGACGAGCATGCGATCCGTGAGCATATGGTCCTTGCCGTCCAGCGTGCGCAGGGTTTCGCCCGGCGCAGCGCGCCGTACGATGATCCGCCGGCCCTTGACGCGGCTGAGGTCGAACGCGTGCATGGGATGGCCGGTCTCGAGCATGACGAAGTTGGTAATGTCTACGATGTTGTTGATCGAGCGCATGCCCGCGCCGTGCAGGTACGCGCGCAGCCATAGCGGCGACGGGCCGACGCGGACGTTCTTGACGACGCGGGCGGCATAGCGCGGGCACAGGGCCGTGTCGAGCACCTCCACCGTGACCTCCTCGTGTACATCCCCGCCGTGTTCCGCAAAGGCGATGAGGGGCATTTTGAACGGCACGCCGAACGCGGCGGCGGATTCGCGCGCCACGCCCCACACGCACTGGCAGTCAGGCCGGTTGGCGAGAATGTCGTACTCCACGGCCGTATCGCCAAGGCCCAGCAGCGGGCGCACGTCCACGCCCAGCGGGTGCTCCTCGCGAAATATCAGGATGCCGTCCACCCCCGCGCCGGGGTACAGGCTGTCGTCCACGCCCAGCTCGCTCCCGCCGCAGAGCATGCCGCGGCTCTCCACGCCGCGCAGCTTGCCGGCCTTGATGGCCTTGCCGCCGGGCAGCGCAGCGCCGTCCAGGCATACGGGCACGATTTCACCGCCCGTAAGGTTCTGCGCGCCGGTGACGATCTGCAATGGGGCTTCCCCGCCCACATCCACCTGGCAGATCCACAGGTGGTCGGAATCCGGATGGCGTTCCATGGACAAAATGCGGCCGGTGACGATGCCGCTGATGCCCTCGCCGATGACCTCCGTGCCCTCCACGGCGGTGCCGGTCATGATCATGCGCCTTGTGTACAGGGCCGCATCCGTGGGGATGTCGGCGTAGTCGCGAATCCATTGCATCGGTACTTTCATTATCAATGCATCCCCTTTCTTAGCGGAATTGGGTCAGGAAGCGCAGGTCGCCCTCATAGAGCGCGCGCATGTCGTTGATGCCGTATTTCATCATCGCGGTGCGCTCCAGGCCGATGCCAAAGGCGAACCCCGTGTATACGGAGGCGTCCACGCCGCACAGCTCAAACACCTTGGGGTTGACCATGCCGCAGCCCAGCACCTCGATCCAGCCCGTGCCCTTGCACACGCGGCAGCCCTTGCCGCGGCAGGCCACGCACGTCATGTCTACCTCGGCCGACGGCTCCGTGAACGGAAAGAACGACGGGCGGAAGCGCGTGGCGATGCCCTCGCCGTACAGGCCCCTGGCAAACGCGTCCAGCGTGCCCTTCAGGTCCGCCATGGTGATGTTCTTGTCGATGAGCAGGCCCTCGATTTGATGGAAGTTGGGGGAGTGGGTGGCGTCCGCCTCGTCCGCGCGGAAGCACCGGCCCGGGCAGATGACGCGGATCGGCGGCTTGCGGCTGAGCATAGTGCGGGCCTGCACGGGCGAGGTGTGCGGGCGCAATACGATGTTGTCCTCAATGTAGAACGTATCCTGCGCGTCACGCGCGGGGTGGTTTTTGGGCAGGTTGAGCAGTTCGAAGCTGTAGGTGTCCAGTTCCACCTCCGGGCCTTCGACGACCTCAAAGCCAAGCCCTACAAAGATATCCACCATGTCGCCAAGCACCATGGATATCGGATGCGCCGCGCCCAAGGCGGGCTGGGGGCGCGGCTCGGTGACGTCCAGCCTCTCAGCCTCCAGGCGCAGGACGCGCTCCGCCTTGCGCAAGGCCATGCCGCGCAGCTCGATCATTTCCGCGATGGTCTCGCGCGCGCTGTTGATCAGCGCGCCAAACGCGGGCCGCTCCTCCGCCGGCAGCCGGCCCATGCCGCGCAGGAGCGCGGTAAGGCTCCCTTTTTTCCCCTGCAACTGCACGCGCAGGGCCTCCAGATCGGCGGCGGATTTGACTTCGCCAATCGCGCCGCGCGCCTCCTCGAGAATTTGATGGATGGTTTCCCGCATGGTTTTCCCTCCGTTCAAATGGGGATATACCGTTTTGCACGCAAAATGGTATAAAAACGCGCCTGCATCCGCAAAGGGACGCAAGGCGCGTGCGTGGTACCACCCTTCTTTGCCGCGGGGCAGCCGCCAGGAACAGCGGCCGTGTACGGCCTCTACGGGATAACGGGCGCGTTCCCGGCCCCGCCTACTTATTTTCAGCGGAGCGGCTCCGGAGTGAATTTCCCGCCTGCGCGGTAAAGCAGCTTTCAGCCGGGGCTGCTTATCTCTTAAAAGCACAGGGGACGCGGGCGTTGTCTCCTTCATCGCTGTTGGTTATGGGTATACCATGGAAAGGGAGGCTTTGTCAAGGGGGATCGGGTGCTTTTCCGCAAACGCCGCTGCCGCTGCCCGGGCAAGGAAACTTATCGCGCTGGTAAAAAAACCGCTTGGCAGCCAGGCATACGGTTCACCCCCGCGCGTCGCCCGGTCCCGTCTCAACCCGCCCAAGCCAATCCATGACAAGCCGATTGAAAACCGGCACGGCCTCAATTTGCAGATTATGCCCGCTTCCATCCAAGACGGCAAAGGTCGCCCGCGGGAACCTGTCCAGCATTTTATACGCGTCCGCGTAGCCGACGACATGGTCTTGCCGCCCTGTGACAATGCAGGAGGGTTTCTCGAACACCATGGCTTCCAAATCCTCCACGAAAGCATCGCTGTACGCCGCGCCAAAGTGACGATACAGAAAATCGGTATCCGCGCTCCGTATGCCTGGCAGGATGTCCCTTCGATACTTTTCATATGTCTCCGGTGTGGCGATGACAGCCATCTCCAGAAAGGCCGCCATGGCGGACGCGTCCGCCCCCGCTTTCAAACCGGGTGATTGATGCAGGACATGCCTGGCGGGCGGACCAAGCCGGCGGGGAAGAATCCGGCCCGGCGCGCTGCTTGTATAGGCTACAGCCGGACAGATGAGCATAGCGCCATTGATTCTCTCCGGCAGGTCATGCACAAGGCCGAGCGTCAAATATCCGCCGTACGATTCGCCCGCAAGCAGAAGATTTTCCCCGGGAATGACCGTGTCAATCCATTCCTTGAGCAGCGCAAGCATATCCTCAGCGGTGCGCAGCCACCGTGCGGAGGGCGTTTTCCCCATGCCGGGCAGATCCAGATAAATCCTTTTGTAGCCTTGTGTTTGTTCAAAAACAGGCTCCAGGCAGCCCGTCATCAGGCGATGGTCAACCGTATACCCGTGAATGCACACGACGGGTTTTCCCTCCCCATACACCTCATAGTAGATGGGGATATCGCGAACCATGCACTCCATACCAAACCCTCCTTGACGGTCATCGCGTCGATGTCGAAAAAGGGTATACCATGGGAAGAAGGAATTTGTCAACGAGGAATTTGTCAAGGGCACGAAAAACAGCGCAAGCCATTGATTTACGCGAAAGGTTGGTATATAATTTCCCGCAAAGGAATGTGGTAAGTTTATTGAACAGGCAAGTGTTTTATTTATGAAAAATAAAGATATTATTGTTATATTCAACCCGCAGGGTTTGATGCTTGATACGCAAGAGACATCCGGCAAGGCGTATTTCAATGACGCGCTGCTGGCTGATTTCAAATCAGATCCTTACAAAGCTCTGTTTTATTTTGGTTTTGAGGACAAGCATCCCGATATGTCAGCCTCGCTGTCCTTTTTGCACGGGGTTTGCCAGCGTTTCATCGGCGGCCTTTCCCATGACCCGGATATAGAAATCACCAGAAAAGTCAAAACGCCGGATATAACCGTTTTTTTGGACATGCTTCGCGGCGTCCCGTACGCCGTGGGCGTTGAATATATCAGCACGGGTTGGTTTGCCGGCCTGTGGGCTGAACTATCCGCCCTGTTTGAAAAGGAAATATCGGCTTGGGACGGAACGGTCGCTTCCTTTCTGACCACACACAACGCGAAGCTGCATGTGGTTGGCAGGGTATTTTTCCACCTTGTGGAAAACAAATCCAAAGAATATCCATTTGCTTTTTTAGCGACATATTCCACGCAGGCGGAGCAAAAGGCGGAGCATGTGCCGCTTAAAAACGCGCTCCTCGAATATAAAGACAGGCAGGATTTGCTTTTGAAGCTGTTGACCACAGTGAGCAAAGCCGCCGCCGGCAGCGATTTTATCTCCGAGCTGGTGGAAAGCGGGGAATTGTTCTCCCCTTTATGGTTCAACGTCGATGAAGCGTATACCTTTCTAAAGGAGATTCCCTTTTACGAAGAATGCGGCATCATGTGCCGTATGCCTGACTGGTGGAAAAAAAGAAGCGGCAGCTTGAAAATGTCCGTTTCCATAGGCGGTAAGGAACCCTCACAAGTGGGAATGGACGCGCTGATAAGCTGTACGCCCAGTCTTTTTCTGGACGGCGAGAAAATCTCCAGGGAAGAGCTTGAGGCGCTGATGTCGCAAACGGCGGGGCTGTCCTTCCTGAAGGGCAAATGGATTGAGGTCAACCATGAAAAGCTGAAATCCGTGCTGGAAGCGTATGCGAAAGCCGAATCCATGGGCGATGTTACGTTCGCGGATGCCATGCGCATGGAACTGGGCATTTCCGAAAGCGGTTTTGCGCGGGACCTGGGCGACGCGGCGGAGATAACAAACGGAGAATGGTTACAGCATATCAGAAACAGGCTGATTGACCCCAGTCTGCTGGGCAGCTTGGAGCCTGGCGATGGATTCAAGGCGCGGCTTAGGCATTATCAGCAATCCGGGTTTAACTGGCTGGCGTCTATGAAAGGCATGGGCTTTGGCGCGCTGTTGGCCGATGACATGGGACTGGGCAAGACCGTACAAATTTTGGCCCTGCTTGAGTACATGCGGCAAAATGGCGGTTTCAAGTGCCTGCTGATTATTCCCGCGTCTCTGATTGGCAACTGGCAAAAGGAAATTTCCCGTTTCGCCCCCGGCATCAGGTACTCGGTGCTCCACGCGAAAAACACCGCGCTGAACGACGAATCCGATTTGTTTATCACAACATACGGCATGGCACTCCGTTTGGAACATCTCAAGGCCCGCAAATGGGACGTCGTCATTCTGGACGAGGCGCAGGCAATCAAAAACCCGGCCGCAGGCCAGACAAAGGCGGTAAAGCAGCTGAACGCCTCGTTCAGGGTCGCCATGACCGGCACACCCATTGAGAATAAACTGGGCGATCTGTGGTCGTTGTTTGATTTTCTCAATACGGGCCTGCTGGGTACCGTAAAGGAGTTTTCCAATTATGCCAAAACCATCAAGGACAGCGGCTCATATACCAGGCTGCGCGGCGTGGTAAGCCCGTTCATACTCAGGCGCCTCAAAACCGACAAAGCCATCATCAGCGATTTACCCGACAAGATTGAGATCAAGGCGTATACCGCCCTTACCAGCAAGCAGGCGCTGCTGTACCAGCGGCTGACCGAAGAGTTGAAGCACAAGCTGGAAACCACCGAAGGAATCCAGCGCAAAGGCATCGTGCTGGCGGCGATCATGAAATTCAAGCAGATATGCAATCATTCCGACCAGTATTTGGGGCAGTCCGCTTATAAAAAATCCGGAAGCGGCAAATTTGAGAAATTGCAGGAAATCTGTGAAACCATCTATGAAAAACGTGAACGGGTGCTTATTTTTACGCAGTTCAAAGAAATGACGAAGCCTCTCGCCGAATTTTTGGGCACTGTGTTCGAGCGCGAGGGGCTTACGCTGCACGGCGGTACAGAGGTCGCAAAACGCGCCGAGCTGGTGGACCGCTTCAACGGCGCGGAATATGTGCCGTTTATGGTGCTGTCCCTGAAAGCCGGGGGCGTGGGGCTCAACCTGACTTCCGCCAACCATGTGATTCATTTTGACCGCTGGTGGAATCCCGCCGTGGAGAACCAGGCCACCGACCGCGCCTTCCGCATCGGACAGAACAAAAATGTAATGGTGCATAAATTCATAACGGCCGGTACCATTGAGGAAAAAATCGACGTGATGATAGAGGAAAAGCAAAAGCTGTCCGGCGATATCATCGCCGCATCCGGCGAAAACTGGATCACCGAAATGAGCAATGACGAGCTTATGAAGCTATTCGCGTTGGAGGGTTGAGCTGTGTGGGGGTATTATGAGTATGTGCCCGTGGCGCAAAAAAAGGCGAACGCGCAAAGGGCGCTGGCAAAACTGAAAAAGAAAAACCCCGGCGTCTGCCCCGTGGTAATAACCGGGAACAAAATCGCCAAAACCTGGTGGGGCGGCGCGTGGAACAAGAATCTGGAATCTTATGCCGATTACTCGAACCGGATAGGGCGCGGCCGCTCGTATGTCAAAAACGGTTTTGTGCTGGATCTTAAGATAGAAGCCGAAACCGTAACCGCGATTGTCGCCGGCAGCGGGCGAAACCCTTATCATGTAAAAATATCTATAAACGCGCTTTCAAAGACAAAATGGCTGAAGATCACGAACCTATGCGGGCGGAGTATCGAGGGCATCGACCAGCTTGCGCAGGGAAAATTTCCCAAGGAACTGGAAACGCTTTTCACGCAAAAGGGCGAAGGGCTGTTTCCCTCGCCTGAAGAAATAAAGTTTTCATGCGACTGCCCCGACTGGGCCTCTATGTGCAAGCACGTGGCCGCCGCCCTATATGGCGTAGGCGCGCGGCTTGATGAGGACCCGACATTTTTCTTCAAGCTCAGGAACATTGAGATTGAGGCGCTGATCAAGAAATCCATTGAGGAAAAGATGGAGAACATGCTGAAAAACTCCGGGAAGAAATCGAAGCGCGTCATTAAGGACGCGGATTTGGGCGAGTTGTTTGGCATATGAAAAGGGTTCCTTCCGCCCACCGCATGAACCGCGGTTCATGCGGTGGGATCATCCACCACCTCAACATGCTCCCGCCCAAAGGTGTCAAACACGCTCTGCATCAGGCTTTTCTGCCGGGGGGTGGCCGCCTTTGATTCAGACTCCACCTCCAGCGTAAGCGTCATGGGCCTGCCTGCGGCCTCGGTGAGCATGGCCTCGATCTTCTCCTGCCTGCCTGCCTGGCGGATCATGTTCAGATAAATCTCACCCTCTTTAGGGTACAGGATGCGCGCGGTGCCGTTCTCAATGCCGGCAAACCGCCCTTTCGTCACCGGCGCGTATAGGTACGGCTCCTTTTTGATCAGCCTCAGCGCCTTGTCCCAGACGCTTTTCTCCAGCGGCGGCGCGGACGCGGCTTCCTTTTTTTCATCGGATACGGCAGGCGCTGTTTGGATTTCTTCTTTTATTATAGCGGATGTGTCGGGCGCGGCATACGCGGCGGATGGCGCTTCCATCCCTTTGAGGGGCATATCCGCCGGCGCGGCCTTAGCTTCCCCCCGGTTCGCTTCCCCCCGCTCCAGCCTCTTCTCCACCAACTCCATACGGGACGCCAGCGCTTCCAGCCGCAGCGATTCCTCTGGCAAACACGCGCGCACCGCCGCCAATTCCAGCACCACGCGCGGCTGGCCGGACCATTTCATGTCGCTTTCCGCGTTTAGAAACAGGTCGAGCATGAAAAGCAGCCGCGCGCGCGTAACGCGCTCGGCCTGGCCGATCATCAGCGCCGCGTCTTCCTCCGTCGTCTCAAGCAAGCCGGCCAACGCTTCCGCGCAGGTCTGCGCCAGCATCAGGCCGCGCAAATGCTGCGACACGTCGCGGCTGAACACGTGCGGCTCCTGCCCGGCGCGTATCAGGGTGTCGATATCCATGACGGCCCGCGCGGCGTCGCCGTCCAGCAGGTGATCGGCAAAGCGGAACAGAAAACCCCGATCCGCCGCGCCCAGCACCTCGCGCACAAGGCCCAAGTCCGCCGAACCGCCGCCAAAGGAGATGCACATGTCCATCAGGCTGATGGCATCACGCATACCGCCCTCCGCGGCTTGCGCGATCAGCGCGAGCGCGTCCGGCGAGACATCGGCGTGCTCCCCCTCCGCGATCTTCCGCAGCCGCCCGATAATATCCCGCAGGGGGATGCGGCGGAAATCATAGCGCTGACAGCGCGAGAGCACGGTAGCGGGCAGGCGCCGCGGCTCGGTTGTCGCCAAAATGAACAGCGCGTGGCCGGGCGGCTCCTCCAGCGTTTTGAGCAGGGCGTTGAACGCGCCTGTGGAGAGCATGTGCACCTCGTCGATGATATACACACGGTAACGCCCGTGCTGCGGGGGATACTTCACCTTCTCGCGCAAATCGCGGATCTCATCCACGCCGTTGTTGGATGCGGCGTCAATCTCCACGATGTCCAGGCTGTTTTCCGCCTCCAGGGCGCGGCAGGCCGCGCACACGCCGCAGGGGTCGCCGTCCTTGGGCGAAACGCAGTTGACCGCGCGGGCAAAAATCTTGGCCGAGGATGTCTTGCCCGTGCCCCTGCTGCCGCAAAACAAATAGGCATGCGCCACACGCCCCGACGACACCTGGTTTTTCAGCGTCGTAACAATGGCGTCTTGGCCGACCACATCAGAAAACGTCGCGGGACGCCACGTGCGGTAAAGCGCCTGCGTTGCCATGCAATCCCTCCGTTTCAACGGGAGTATTATCCCACACAAAAACGGGTTTTGCAACGATAGCGTTGAATTGACGCGCTTACGCGCAAATGCTATACTGCGTGATGATGAAAACAGTAAGGAGGCAACCCCATGAAACGCGCCATTTCCTTGACTTTGGCCCTTCTGCTGGTATGGCCCGCCTTGGCGCTCGCGCAGGAAACGGATCGCATCCAGCTTGCGCAGGACATCATCACCCGCCTTTTCCAAGGGGAAACGACGGTATCTATGAACTGTTTACGCCTGAAATGAAAGAGATCCTCCCGGCGGAGGATTTCGCGGCCTTGCCCGGGCAGCTTGCCGCGGCCTACGGCGCGTTTGAGGGTTTGGGCCAGGCGCATGTGATAGGCCCCGCCGTGATCATGCAAGCGAAGCTGGCACAGGCCAATGTGCTATTTCAGCTGGTCATAGATGATAACGGCACACTGCAAGGGATTGGCCTCCGGCCGGTGGAGGAAAAGGCCTTCACCCTCGCGAAAAATGAGGAAGAGGTCGTTGTGGGGCCGTATCAACTGCCGGGCATATTGACCATGCCGGAGGGGGACAAGCTGCCCGCCGTGGTGCTGGTGCATGGCTCCGGCCCCAATGACCGCGATGAAACCGCCGGCGGCTCGGCCATCTTCCGCGACCTGGCGCAGGGCCTGTCCAGCCATGGTATCGCGGTGCTGCGCTATGATAAGCGGTCGTATCAAATGGACCGGGGCCTATTTATCTTGCCGGCTGAGGAATACGAAAAAATGACCATGACCCAGGACACCATTGAGGACGCGGTGGCGGCCGTGAACCTCCTGAAAGCGGATCCCCGTATCGATCCGGACCGCGTATTCGTCATAGGTCACAGCCAAGGCGCGATATTGGCCGGCCGTATCCAAGAGGAGGCGAACGCAAGCGGGCTGGTGCTGCTCGCCGGCACCATGCGGCCCTTGTGGCAGGTAGTTCTGGAGCAGCTGGAGGCGGTAGATTATGAGGCGTTAGGGTTGGATCAAGAAATCATCGCGGGCGAAATTGCGCTGGCGCGGGCGATCCCCAATATGACGGAGGCGGAGACGTATGGGCTCACCTCGACGACCATAGCCCCATACCTCCTCTGGGAAGCGGCCCAACACGACCTGAAGGCGGTGTATGACGCCTGTGACGCGCCCATGCTGATCCTGCAGGGAACGGAGGACAAGAATGTTTTCCCGGACAGGGATTACCCCCTGTGGGAAGCGTTTGCCAAAGATCATCCGGAGAAGGATATTGAGCTGCACCTATACGAAGGGCTGGACCATCACTTTACGCGGGGAGATGAGGTTGTCTTCTCCGGGGAAGCGCTTGCGGATATCATCGCGTGGATTCTCGTGCGCTAAACCGCGCACGAATCGCGGGGGCGCGCTTTACCCCCCCCTTCCAAACCCTTTACAGCAAAGCACCCCCGATACACCCGAGAGGAGATTGACGAT
>JGI20171J29575_12612586_pt1 | contig 20287 bp, 24 predicted proteins | sample TergutNc150P4_FD_29575 | JGI IMG/M metagenome (IMG submission 29575)
TGTTTCCGACAAATCATATTTGCCATATTTGAACATAATTTTTCGCACATCAGTAGCCGACATTAAGCCCTCATTATTATAACTCAAAAAAATGTATTTAAAATTTGCATTTTTGATTAAATCTTCAAATACTCTTAAAACACCACTTTTATAACAATACAGTGATTTAGCGTAATCCCGCAGACCTGTTTTTCCTTTCGGAATAAAGTGGTCATATTTTGCTATTGTATTAAGCAGGTGATAATTAGCGCCATATTGACGGGCATTGTAGGGCGGGTCTAAATACAGAATATCCCCCTCAATCCGTCTAATCAGCAGATTGCTGTCCATATTGAAAACCCTGTGTGCATTCTTGTTAATGATGAAATTGGCAGGCGATAAAACCATTTCTTTTTGCGCGTTCGGCTTAAAATGTTTCAGGAACGCAGAATATACCGAAGCCGTATTTGCTACTTTGTCCGCGCTTTCAAGCAAACTTGCAAGCAGAAAGTAATACATATTATCCTTGATTTTGCCCGACCGTTTCCAATATTCAATCTTCTGGCGTATGGCGTCAATCCGTTTGCCGTTACTGTCAGAGAAGTATTGCCGGGCATTACCACCGCCTAGACAGTAATTGTGGTAAATAATACCTTTTGAAGTGAGTGGAATGGCGTTTAATTCTCCTATATAGCGTTCTTTGTCCGCTATTTCGATGTGGTTTTCAATATAGTTTTTATTCAGGACAAAACTGTAATATTCACAGTCGTTTGCGATAACCTGACGGACTTCGCTTTTGAAACATCGCCCGACAATCCCTGTTCCTGCAAACATATCACAGAAAATCATTTGCGAAAGGTCTGTTCCTGCAACACCATAAACGGCTTTTTTGATAAAATCGCGCAGTTTGTATTTTGAGCCAATGTAATTCATTTCATAACGCTGTTTTTGTTAAATGGATAATTTTCTCTTTTTAGTTGGAGGTATTTCATTTTGTGATGCAGAATTACCGAATTTTTGATTTGCCATTTTCAGTATTTCCAAAGAGCGATATTTTTCAGGAATAAATCCCAATACCTTTTCGTCGGCATTCGGACTTTGCATTGCCAGACGGCAAAGGTCTTTTGTTAAAAGCCTGTCAGGGACGAGTTGCAGACAATAGGCATCGGCTTTGACGGCGTCCTTTGCCATTTGCGTATCCTGTATATTCGCAAAACTGTACAGAACAAACGCCGGAGTATCATTTGTAAATTTTGCAATACCCTCTTTCTGAATATCCGAAAAAGGAATTAAGGGAAGAACGGTACAGTCCACATCCGCCGACTTCAAAGCCATACGGCATATATCCCTGTTGATAACAGCTTCCGGTACATATTCCAGATTACCGGCGGAAGCAAAGACGGCTACCAGAGAAACAGCAGCCGTCCTGTGGCGTTCAGGCATCAAAGGAAAATGGTTTTTATCTTCCAGAATTTTCAGAATGTCCCATTTTTCCTTTTCTGTAAGCGTGTTCATTCCTCTGTATCTTTATTTTCACCGGAAAATGAAAATGTTTTTTGCACTACCTGTCCGCTGTTATCAACAATATAAACGTCAAGGGTTTGCTGGTCGGTAGAGCGGGAAGTATAATACAGTCGGAAAACATCCTTTGTGAGTGGGAAAAGGTCGTTGGGCGTAAGCAGCGTACCGTCATCCAAGCGCAATTCGCCTTTTCCGTCGGTTTGAAAGTAACGGATAAAATACTTTGTTCCAATGTAATTTCCCTGTTTGACTAACTGACAGCGGATTTCAACCGTTTCATTCTGCGCAACCGTTTTGGGTACAGGCAAAGTCTGTAAATCAAAACCGTAAACCTGTATAATATCCAGAGAGTCATTACAGGCACAGACGATGCAGGCAACGAGCATCGTGTATAAGAAATAAGCCAATGTTTTTTTCATCTTTCTTTGTATTAATTGATTATAAATTTTATACCCAAACCGAACAGCGTATTCAGTTTTCCGACGGTAGAGCCGGCTAAAAACCGCTCGCGGGCGCTGGCAAGCAGTACAATCCGGTCAGTCAAATATGCTTCCATTTCAAGCGATAAAGCCCCGCCATATATGAATCCATCCTTGTTATTGACGGTTGCACCGTCATATAGAATTTTGTTATTCCAATTGACGGTTTCATATCCGCCGACAGCCGAAGCCCCGATGGAAAAAAAGAATGTTTTACGCCGGTCGGAGAGGAATGATAAATAATATCCTGCATCGGCGGTAAACTGCGACTGTGGAATATATATGTCTTTATACGGATACCGTTTTTCAAGGTATTCCACACCGAATACCCACCTGTTGGAATGTTTTGAGTATTGCGTAAAGGCAACGCCGACGTGAAAGCCGTCCTGCGGATTCAGACCGTTTACCGTGCCTGCGGTTACTTGCAGCCCGCGCTGACCGGACAAAGCCCGCTGTGCGGATATACCATACGGCAAAGCGAAGCACAATATTGCTGTTGATAGAATAAAAGCCCATTTCATTTTACTTTCACCGTTAAATTGTCAATGACTTCCGCCCGTACCAAATCGGCATTCTCAACCGTCAATGTCTGGTTTCGTCCGCCGTCCTTTTCAGTCAGTTCAATAGCAAACTCCTTGTCGTTTGGCAATGTAAATTTCGGCAGCACAAATACTGTCCGTTCCTCTTTTCCGCCTGCAACCGATATTATTTGATTGTACGACCGAAGCGGTATGATAACCTGTTCCTGAATAGCGGTACGTTTGGCTACCTTTTTATCCACAATTTTGAACGTGATATAATCCGTATTAAATGATACGGTAGAAGTGTTTTTGAGTTGCAGATGAAAGAAAAGCAACTCATTGTGCGAGTAAATTCCTTTGAGCAGATACTGAATACCAAAATTCCGGCTGCCGATATGCCTGATTTTTGTCCGGTTGTTTTTGTAAATTGTTTCCATAATCAGTTTCACCAGAAACGGCGATTCGTTTCCCAAATCGGAGAGATAGACCGGAATTTCATTTCCCGGCTGGTTTTCGATATTTCCCGCGTGAAGGAAATCCGCCATTTCCACCGATAATTTGACCGGCTCATCGGCATACTTTACATTGAAAGTAAAGTAACTGCCATCGTCGGTAATGACCGACAAATTACATTCTTTTTTAAATCCCTGTGTAGCCGCCTTGACACGCAACACATTTTCTGCGCCGTCCGCTTTTGCTGCCAGAAGGTCAATAGAACCTAAATCCACATACCGGATTGCCGCCGGAAAAATAATATGCGTAGTTTTCGTGAATGTAACTTCCAGCGCATAAGGCGGAATCATACGGTTGAACGTTAGTGGGCGGGTAAAACCGTTAAACAAATCCCCTGTCGTGGGGCTCTTCTCCTGCACACTGTTCTGTGCATTTACTGAAATTGTGCCTGCAATGATTGCAAGCATTAAAAAAATCTGTTTCATCTTATTTCTATTTACTGTTTTTTAACTTTCAACTTTCAACTTTTAACTCTCAACTCTTATCTTTCCACTCTCAACTAAAAAAACCGTGTATCCGGCTTTGAGATGTACTTTTACCTCGCGCATTTTCTTGGAAAAGAATTGCGAAACACCCTGAATGACGCTGCGCCCCATATCGGCAGCAAACTGTTTACCTGCATCATCTGCAAGCGAAATACTTGTGCCGGCGTTTGTTCCCATATTTGCCGCTACTTCTTTGGCTGCGTTGATTTCCCTTGTGTCAGGAATAAAAATACCCCTTTGTCCGTCGGCATCATAAACTGTCAAATCAACAGGAATTATCTGTCCGTCGAACTCTATCGAACCGATAGTAATATCAAGCCTTTCGTCCTGTATTTTTGCCGTACCCGAAACAGGCGTGTTACGCGGAATCAGCGTTTTACCCGCACGGATATTTTCCAAAAGGCGCAATCGCACGCTTTCGCCGTCCATCACGGTTTGGTCAGCGCGTACACAGGCAATAATCGTGTTTTTGACTGACGTATGGCTTTCCGCACAAACGGTAATAAATCCCATATTGCGCGGTTTGCTGTACGCTTCCATAAAGTCCGCATTGCTCATATCCTGCTGTAAAGCGGATACTGTTTGCGTATATACCGTTCCTACCGGCACAATCGCCGTTTTTCCGGATGCATTATTATTCCTGTTTTTTGCAGATTCAGGAGTGGAAGCCTGCGTTTCCGGCATAGACTCACCGGTATTGTTTGCTGTCATCGGCAGGTATTTGGATGCTATCTGATACGACCGTTCCATAACAGCCATTTGCTCATCAACGGCATTTTTCTTTCGTTCCTGTTCATCAAGTCGTTCGCGCAGCTCGTTTAACTCACGCTGTAACTTTTCAGAATCGGTTTTTGGACTTTCGTAAAAATTGCCAAGCGTTCGGTTAATATCCTGATAGGCTTTTGCCGAGTTTTGAATCGACGACCCGGAACGGCTTTGCGAAACGTTACCGGAGGAGGACTTTGCCGTTTTAGGCTCATCATCCTCTAAAACCAAGTCATTAACCGGCTTTGGCGCTTCCTCGCCTGTTATGGCTGTAAAATCATCTAACGAGCGTATCCGCTCGGTTTGTTTCTGTTTCATTTGTTCCTTCTCGTAGGCATCGCGCTTGTCGCCAATAAGCCCTTCCTCTTTTGGCAGTGGAATATCAGTATTAAAGCCCGCCGTTTGTTTCTGCTTTGCTTTTTCGGAAGCTGATGGCGCGAAAATCAGCCACATAGAGCCTGCACAGATAATACCCATCAATGCAAAAACAGCATATTTTTTTAGTTTTTGCTTTTGTTCATTTGAAAGTTTGGGTTTACTTTCATCTTTCTGTTTGTCCGTACTCATAAAAATTTTGTTTTATTTGATTGTTAATACTGTCATTTTTAGGAAATTCCAGCGATTCAATATGATTTATCCTTAAAAAACTGTTTTTTGAATCTCCTTCAAAAATTGAATAAATACCCCTTATGGTGATATACATATTGAGTATTACGAAAAGGATAAATAATACCGAAACGGTTATAATCCGTATTCGTATCGGCATTGAGTAACAAAGGACGCGGAGAGAAAAACCTGTTTTTTCCGCCGCCTTGCTGAATAAATAACATATCTTTTTCATACACAATACTTTTCTATCGTTCCGTTACACGTAAATCTTTGTTTTCAATAATTTCAAAATTTTCCATTATGAAACCGTGCGGATTATTATCGCTTCTGACGGAATTAATCAGGTTGCAGCGTGTTACCAGACTTCGTTCGGTGATATTTGATTCCCTGATAATCAGTTGCCTTGCGTATGTTACCATCTTGTAGGGGTAAGCATCAAAATTACATTCGATGCTGTCCACCTGCAAGGTCTGGCTGATATTTCCGGAAATGATACGGTTGTAATATCCTTTTTCCTGCAAATCCTTGTAATAACCGAAAGCCGATTTATCCACAAGGAATAATGCTCGACGTATATTACTTTCAATCGCATTCTTATCCGGCGAAAGCGTGAAAAACAGTTCGTGAAAACGTTTTACGTGTTCCCTTGCCTCGACCGGACGGTTTTGTGTCAAATCCTGCGAAAGAGCAAGGATAAGCGATTTACCGCCGTCCAGCACATAGATTTTTTGCCTTTGCTTTTCTGCAAAACTGTATGAACTCCACAGGGAATAAGCCACAATTCCCGCACACAGGCACACAAACACAATCCCGAAAAACCGGATTTGTTTGAATGATGTTTCAATATTTTTTAAACTCTTAAACTCCATAATTATAATTATTAATGTTTAATGATTAATGATTAATGGTCAGTGAATTAACGATTTATCATTAATCACTAATCATTAATCATTACTTTCTTTTTAAAAGATGTCCGGCTATATTTCCTGCTATAGCGCCCGATACCGCCCCCGCTGTAGCCCCTGTTTGGGCTGCCGCCGACTGTAAATTGCGATTGTAAGCGCTCATACCTCCGGCAGAGATTATCCAGTTAGCTACCGTCGGTATGGTAAAATACCCTATTATACCAATCAGTAAATAAATTACATATACCGTATTGGATGCGTCTATCGAAAAACCGGCATTGCTCTGCATTTCCGCTATATCTTTCTGCAACATAAGCACTTGAATCCTTGCAAGTACAGACGAAAACAAATCCGACACGGGCAACCACAGGTAAACCGATATGTAACGGCTTATCCACTGGGTAAGCGTGGACTGGAAGCCGTCATAGACAGAAATCGCAAAGGCGATGGGTCCGAGAATTGCCAAAACAATAAGAAAAAATGTCCGTATAGTGTCGATAACGAGGGCGGCTGCCTGAAAAAGTATTTCAAGCAATTCTCGAAACCAGTCGCGAATGTTCTTTTTCAAATCGTACAAGCCGCGCTCTACAAACATACCGGCAATTGCGGGCGCTTTCAGTATGCCCATTTCCGACATTCTCCTGTTAAACTCTGCGTCATCTACAAGCCACGCCGTTTCCGGATTGTTCATCATTGCCTTATATTCGAGTTCGTCTTTCTGCTGCCGGTACTTGTTCATATCAAAGGTTTGCGTTTTCAGCATATCGTTGCATCCCCTGACAACCGGCGACATCACTGCATTGATTGTCCCAAGTACAAATGTCGGGAAGAACATTATACACAAGCCTATCACAAAAGGGCGCAAAAGCGGATACACATCTATCGGCTCGGCGCGTGAAAGGGATTGCCACACACGATGGGCGACATAGAACAGCGCCCCCAAGCCTGCCATCCCCTTTGCAACGCCTGTCATATTGGAACAAAGCGGCATCATATCCATATATAAATTACGGAGTATCTGATGCAAATTATCAAATTCTATTGCTAACAACATATTCTTAAACAGTTGAGAGTTGAGAGTTAAAAGTTGAGAGTTAAAAAAACTTTCAACTCTCAATTTTCAACTTTCAACTGATTTTTTTACCAGTACCTGTCGTTAGCATTCCCATAGAGGGCGACTACCCCTTTGGCATCGCCGGCTTTTTTTGCACGCAGGTAGGAAACGGAAATCGTTTTGCGCGTGAAATAATCAACCAGATTGAGATGTTCCTTCAGCCGGTCATAGACATAGTTGATAATATCCATCCGTTCGTGGTCGGTCATCGAAAGCCCATTCACGTTTACCACATCTTTCAACTCTTTAATCATATCCGCACCCTCTTGCAGCATAACCGTATAACCATTCGAGATGGCGATTAATTCCTCATAATGAAAATAAGGGTCAGAAAGCATTTTCCCGAAATTATTCACATAGATTTCGCCGATTTCGCCAACCATCAAAATACAGTCTTTCACTTTTTTTGCATCCTTTACCAAGTCATTGATAGACTTTAATTTATCATAATATTCCTTGTCGAGTAGGTCAGCCCCCTTACGGAGGCTTTCCCCTCTAAGAACCGTACATGATACTTTCGCATCATACGGCTCAAGCAATTCAAAATTTCTAAATAGAAACCGGCTCATATTCTTCTAATTTATCAGATAAAACATTCGTTCTCCCACAATAAAGATGTGCAAGTATCCTTTCGGATTTGCCGTTAATGGCTTGTTGCATAACTCGCCACGGTGTGAAACTTGTTATCTTTTGTTTACAGAATGGACACATACGCTCTTGCCTCTCCCAAATAAAGCGAATAGTTTTCTTGCTTTTGGCTGTGCTTAACATCATTCGGGTTTCCCTTTCTTCAAAATAGCCTTTCCAATCAGCATCATAAGGGTTTGCATCGTGTTTGATTTTGGCATAACGGACAATTTTAATATCAGACAACCATTGGACAGGGAATAGTTCGGTCTTGCCTTTCCTTATAATCGGCGAAGCAAAAATCCATGTCCTGCCATTATGGTTGTGAAAATATTTATTAATTACCCATTTTTTGCCTTTTGCAGGATGACGCCTTAACGACCACTGTAAAAGTTTTTGATAAATATGAAAATCCATTTTCTGAAATACTTTTGCCGAAGAGCAATGTTGATAATAATTTCCCCATCCTCTGATTATCGGGTTTAACAGCCTGACAAGAGATAACTGTGGAATAGATTTGTTAGTCTTCATTACCTCATTAATCTTTTCCTGAAATTTCTTTTGACTGTCCTTTGACGGTTTGATGATTAGTACCCCATTATTGTATTTCCTGATATTAAAACCGAGAAAGTCAAATCCTTCGCTGATACGAGTTATCTTCGTCTTTTCTTCTGACAGGGTAAGCCCTCTTTCTTGAAGAAACTCTTTCAGAAATGGTATGATTTCCAGTTCTAATATTTCTTTACATTCTGCTGTGATAATAAAATCATCTGCATAGCGTATAAGATTTACTTTGGGATTATAATGTTTTCCATTTATTTTCCTCATCTTATATTTTTGGTTGAGGAAATTCTGGATGCCGTCTAATGTCATATTAGCAAGTGTAGGAGAGATTATTCCACCCTGTGGAGTTCCTTCTTCTGTAGGAAAGAGTTGCTTATTGAGAATGAAACCACTATTTAACCATTTTCGCAAAACTGTTTTGTCTGTTGGAATGTGTTTTTCCAGCCATTCGTGGCTGATGTGGTCGAAACATCCTTTAATATCACCCTCTAAAACCCATTGGGCTGCGTCTTTACGCGATAAGGCGATAAAACATTGCTCAATTGCATCCTTTGTCCCACGTTCCTTGCGAAAGCCGTATGAATGGTTGTCGCCTGTTGTTTCGGAAATAGGGTCGAGTGCAAACAAGTACAATGCCTGCATTGCTCTGTCTTTCATTGTTGGGATTCCCAGCGGTCTTAATTTCCCATTCTTCTTTTTAATATGTACCCTTTTGAGAGGTTTAGGAATATATCCTCTTCGATTTAATTGTTTGATAGCGTTCAGTTTGGATAATGGCGTTGACCACTGCACATTATCTACTCCCGACGTATGCTTTCCTTTATTAGAAGTCACTCGTTTCACGGCTAATGCCTTAGCCGCAAACGAATGGGTCAGTATCCACTGTAAAGATTTAACTTTACCGTATTTACCTTCCTTTTGAGCCTTTACAATACGTGCTTGTAGCTTCCTAACCTTTGCCTGACATATGTTCCAGTCAATACTTTCCCAATTATCTGTTACCTGGTCAGCAGGTGCACACGAGATTTTAATTTCGTTCATTTGCTTTTCCTCCTTTAAAAAGTTCTATAAGTTTCTTGTAAAGAATTACCTAACGTGGAAGTCTGCCTGCTTTCGCATGGGATAACGTTTAAATCCCTATCCGCTCCATTACAGAGCGGCATTCGCTTTCTCCACAATCCTCTACCCGCACTCCGTTCGGCTTGCCTTACGGCTCGCTTACCCCAAAACGGGGAGAAATACGGGTTTACTGTGTTCTGTGCAAGTGATAATAGATGACTTAGGCTCTGTCTATACACCGGCAGTCCCTGTGTCCGTGTAACCCCACAAGGTTCGAGGTTATCCGACTGCATACCTTTTGGTTCAAGCCCGGTATCATTTGGCTTGTTTATTACGTTACGATGCGTCATCGACAGTTCACTTACGTTAGCCATATCATTTAGCCAAGCTCCCCAACCATTTGATACTAACGGTTGTTGTCTTTTCCTTACGGTTAGGACTCCTCCTTTCAGAAGGGTTACCTTGTCAGGACAGCTTCGCACAATACAATTACTCGTAATGCACGTGTCCATAGGCTTTATTGACGGAACAATAAGTTTAATCATACAATTATTATACTGCTGTTAAACAATCACTTGCATAGCTTTCACATCACACGCCTTGTTCATATACTTTTTTGACCTCTTTGAAGTTGTTAAGCATATTTGCTGCCGTTGATGATGTGTGTATAATCTGGTTTGCCGTATTGATAATACCCTGCGCAAGGTTTGCAGGATCGGCAACCACAAACTGCGCTTTCATACTACCTGTAAAACCGCATAACATCACGGTCATTACCAATAAAATTATCTTTTTCATTTTCTTAATCTTTTTATTATTAATTATTAATTGTTAATTCTTAATTATTTATCGTGTACCTTTCACCGTTCACCCTTTGCCTTTTCCGCCAGCTGTTTAATAGCCAACTCTATGTTTCCGCCCAATTTCTCTGTAAGACGCATCACTTCCAATTTTTCCGTTTCTTCCGTTGTATAGGTGAGATACTCCTCAGCTGAAACTTCCGTAGCATAAACCGCCGATTGAACGCCGCCCAGACTTACCCAAACTTCCTTATATTTCCGATTCGGGTTGTTCGCCATATTGATGGAAAGCACCTGCGATTTTTCCTTTTCAGTCAGTCCCAGCAACGCCTGAATACTGTCGAATTTATTCATATATTTCCGCTGGTCGAGCAGTATTTTACAGTCAGAATTATTGATAATGCTCTCTTTCACAATCGGCGAGTTGATAATATCATCTACTTCCTGTGTTACTACAATCGCTTCGCCGAAAAACTTCCTGACGGTTTTATACATATATTTTAAATATTCAGCCATATTAGCAGAAGCGAGCGCTTTCCACGCTTCTTCCACAATCAGTTGCTTGCGAATCCCTTTCAGCCGGCGCATCTTGTTAATAAATGCTTCCATAATGATGATTGTTACAACAGGAAAGAGGTCTTTGTTATCCTTGATTGAATCTATCTCGAAGACAATGAAACGTTTGGAAAGCAAGTCTATGTTTTCTTTTGAATTGAGCAGAAAATCAAACCGCCCACCACAATAGTACTGCCTCAAGGTAGTCAGCAGGTTGTCAATGTTAAATTCATCCCTGCTTACCTTGATTTCCCTGTTATCCAATTCTATCCGATAACAGTCCCGTAAATATTCATAGAAAGTATTAAAACAGGGAATAATGCGTTTGTCATTCTGTATCATTGATATATAAGCAGATACTGCACTTCCCAGCTCTCCCGATTCGGTCTTTGTAACACGGTCGTCATCACTTTTCCAAAGTGTTAACAGCAGCGTTTTGATGCTTTCCTTTTTTTCGACATCAAAGACATAATCGTCTGTAAAGAAAGGGTTAAAAGAAATAGGGCGTTCTTCCGTATAGGTATAATAAATTCCATCCTCGCCGCCGGTTTTCCGGTTTATCAGGTTACACAAACCCTGATAGGAATTTCCTGTATCGACAAGTAATACGTGCGTACCCTGTTCATAATACTGCCTCACAAGGTGATTCATAAAGAAAGATTTTCCCGAACCGGAAGGACCCAAAACAAATTTGTTCCGGTTCGTGATAATCCCTTTTTTCATCGGCAAATCGGAAATATCCAGATGCAGGGGTTTACCGGTCAGTCTGTCCACCATTTTAATACCGAAAGGAGACAACGAACTTTTGTAGTTGGTTTCTTCCGTGAAAAAGCAGACAGCCTGTTCGATGAACGTATAAAAACTTTCCTCTGCTGGAAAATCCGCTTCGTTACCCGGAATACCCGCCCAAAAGAGCGTTGGCGTATCCACCGTATTGTGGCGCGGTTTACATTCCATCAGCGCTAACTGGCTGCCTGTATCATTCTTGATTTTTTGCAACTCCTCGCGGTCGTCCGACCACGCCAAAATATTGCAATGGCAGCGAACGGAGGTCAGTCCCAGACTGTGCGCCTCATTCAAATACTGTTCAATCCACTCCTTATTTATCTGGTTTTGCCGTGAATACCTCGAAAGCGAGTGCATATTGCGGGCTTGTTTTTCAAAACGCTTCAGATTTTCCTGACTGTCGTCTATAAAAATCATCTGGTTATAGATATGATTGCACGAAAGCAGTACGCCCACCGGTGCAGCAAAGGACAACCGGCAGTCGCTGCGGTCTGTTGACAGTTTTTCGTAACGGTTGTCAGTTGATGCTTTTCCGGGCAGCTCGTCGGCATCCGAAAGGGTATGCAGGCAAAGGATATTGTCGCCGATTTTCATTTCGCCAGCGCCCAGAGTTACATCCTGCAGGCAGGCAGTATTTTCCATCGAAAGCGAAAAATACTTTTCAACAAGTCCAGCACTCCCGCTCTCTTTTTGTAAGGACTCCCCTCCTTTGGAGGGGTTGGGGGAGGCAGGGGGGCTACCTGTTATCTCCTCATCTTTCATACGGATAAGTTTGACAAAACCGCTATCATTGACAATCCTTTCAAACTGTCCGACTGCTTCTAAAAACTTCTGAACAGTTTCCCTGTCCCGTATTTCTTTCGGGACAAGGAAACCCCTGCAAAGCGTGTTGAAATTGCTTTGCTGGCGCATCCGCTCTTTTGTCGTTTTCGTCAAAAACAGGAAACAGGAGTGATTCAAATAGGGACGTTCGTTAAAGTGCCGTTCAAAACTCCGGCTTAAAAAACTTAAATCATCTTTCTGAATGTCAGGTGTATATGTTTCTTTAATGAACCAATCCTGCTTATGCACTGTCGAATAGTTGGGCAAAACCTTGATTGCCTTTACCCAAGCCGAATGTATCGCTTCGTATTCAGTAGAAGTAACGGTAAACAGTTCGGGCAGTTCTACCCGAAAAGCTATCGTTATGTCCGCATCCTTTGAAACGATACAGCCGTTTTCCACGCTCAACAGGGGAAATTTGCTTTCAAGCGTTGCCGCTTTCATTACGTTCCTCATAATCAATTACGAATGATGAATAGTCGAAATATACGCTTCCTGTTGATGACATAACGCGGATGGTTGCGTCGTGCCTGTTGTTTCATCAATCCGTGTTCGCCGTATTTGCCGTTCAGGTAGAACGTACCGTAAATAAGCAAAAGAGCGGAAGTAACGCCGAAGCCAATGCAAACCCACTGATTGACTCCCGCCATAAACATCACGACGAACACGATGAACAGGGAGAGTAACCCGCCTGCAAAGATGAACAAGTACTGCGTTTTCAAACCTTTAAACTCAGCATTTCTACCGATGCCTTTGTTAATCGAAAATTCCATATCTGTCAATTATCAATTAAAGGAAGAAGGAACGTAAAATCGTTGCAGCCACAATCAGGAAAATACACGCCCCAAACCACGATGCCGCCGTTTTAGATGTATCGGGGTCGCCGGAACTGAATTTGCCATAGACTTTTACGCCACCAATTAAGCCTACAACGGCTCCAATGGCGTAAATCAACTTGGTGGCGGGGTCAAAATAGGAAGTTACCATACTCGTGGCTTCGGTAATGCCTGATACGCCGTTGCCCTGCGCCATTGCGTTTGCGGCAGCCAGAAGGATTGCTGCTGCCGTGAAGAATAATTTAAAACTGTTTTTTTTCTTTGTCATAATGATTTTTTATTTATGCCGTGAAAGGGGATAACTCTCACGGCTGTTAATACTGTTTTTTGAATTTTAGTGGCAAATGAATCAATTAAGAATTAGGAATTAGGAAACAAAAACGACTCGTAATTCCTAATTCTTAATTCCTAATTGAATCTACCCATAATCTATTTTTTTCATATCAAATACTTTTAATTATTTTACTAAACACTGTTCAATATTAAAATCTATCAAATCCTTATCATCCGTTTCGCCTTCGTCGTGCGCGAGGTTTTTTTCGCTGCGGTTGAGGACGGAAGCAATCTGTGCGAATCTGCCTTCACCGGAGGAAGCCAGCTGCTCGAACATATCCGTTTTCAAAATGCTGCGCAGCGTTTCGATAGTAGCATCCTTCATTACTTTCGGATGCTTGCCGGCATCATCCAAAATTTCCCTCAACTCATCGTATGTAATGCCTTCCGCATATCCTTCAATAACACCCACACTTTGACGCAGTTCTTCGGCTTCCTCGTCGGCATCCAACTCCTCGTCATCGACTGTTTCACTTTCGTCCGGCTCTATTTCCAAATCTTCGGGATTGACTTCTTCGCTGAAAACCCCATCCAATTCGTCGTTTTGAACAACGGAAGTATCCGGTTTGCCGTTTTCGGCTGCAAATATAAAAGCTTTTTCATCCGGTTTATCAGAATCCGGCTTGCTGTCGTCATGTTGCGCCGAGTTGCTTAGGGAAGGCAGGACAAAACGGTTTTTTATGACTGCTTCATAACCTTCCAATGCTTCAGGCGGAAGCGTTTCCTTTCCCTGCGGTTTTTCCGCCTGTTTCGGAAAACACAGGCGGTACAACAGATACAGGGAAAGAAAAATGACTGCCAATATGAAAAGTTTCATAATTCCTTTATTTAAAAATGATATTCTTTTTGAAAGACTGCGTAATTTCGTCGCCAAAATTTTCAAAGTGATGCGTCAGGACATTATCTATGTATCCAAAAAGCGACACTTCATTTGAGCCGATAACGGAAATAATCTGTGAAATACGGTCGTGGTACTCCTTACGTATATATACAGACTTTCCAAATCGTGCGGGCGGCAGGTCGGATTCGAGGATAAACAGCGATTCGTATTCCTGCTGTTTTGCCCGTTTCGTGCGAATTTCCTCTTTGGGTTGCTCTGTTTGTACAGTTTCCCTGTTGGGATTTTCAGACTGTTCAGTTGTTTTTGCCTGTGCCGGACTAAGCAGCCGTTCCGGATTTTCAGGAACAGAAGACTTATCTTTTTTGACTGCTGCAACAATGAAACTTTCGTCTATTTCATCCAGATTGATTTTCTTTGCCATAATCCTATTTTTTTACGATGGTACATATTTCATCTACTAATTCCTCAATATTACTGCCTTTGACAAGACTTTTGTCCACAGGCAAAAGCGTTGAACGGAAAACAGGACGGTTGGATTCGGTCATTTCACGGCGAAAACGCTTTGTATCCGGAATAACAGTTTTCATTATCTGCAATCCCAATTCGGCGATGGCATTGTCGTAGGCTTCATACAGTTCTGTGCGTTCCCGACCATCTACCATATTCCATATCAAATACAATCCTTTAATGTTGCTTTTCCCTGTGGTAATCAAATTGTCGTGAATGGTTGTTGCAAATTGCAGGGTACTTTCCAGAACGACACGGTCGGCGCTGACGGGGATAAACACATAGTCCATCATTGCAAGTGTTTTCACAACGCCCTGCGTGTTCAGCGTTCCGGGCAAATCAAAGAAAATAAAATCCAAATCGTTTTCCTGCTGCAAACGCCCGGCGAGGGTAATCGCATCGGCAGCATTGGATTCTTCTACCTGATAGGCTTTCTTTTGCAGATTTTTAAACTGTATATAAGCCAGCTGTTTGTAATACAGGTTGTTTTTAACCTTTTCCACATCCCGCTCACGCATTTCAACAATACTGTGTTGCGGATAGTCGCAGTCAATCACGGCTACATTGTAGCCTTTTACATAATGTAAATAACTTGCCGACAACACGGTCAGCGATGTTTTGCCCATTCCGCCCTTTTGGGTAGAGAAGGCGACAAATAATGTTTCCTTATTCATTTGAACATTTGTTTAAATTGTTATACATTAGGTTATTAAACCCGTTAATTAATTATTTGTTTATTTATATATATATTCATTCCAACACTCAACTAACTATACCAATAAATATTTCTTTGTTCCAACATTCCAATGTCCTAACATTCCAATATCCCAATATTCCAACATTTTAATATTTTTCAGAATATCGGTTTGACAAATTACATATTCAATCCAATTTCCGGTTATCCATATAATCCTGCATTCAATCATTACTTCATTCATTTGCTTGTATATTCATTTTTAAAAATGCAAATCGGATTATCCATACCAATAAATATTCATACCTGATTGCCAACATACGAACAATCCAACTGCAAAAGAATATATAAAAATCCGTGTATTTTCCACGTTTTTGTATGCTGTCCTCAAGTTGCTTCGGTAGTGTCCTCAAGTTGCTTCACTCATTTGATAAACCTGCGGAAAATCCCCTCTAACTTTGCAGCGCAGTTGACTTACATTCAATACCGCCCAAGCGGGATTTTGATTGCTCAAGCAATCGGCAAGTTGTCTTTTTGTCCGCTCACAAGTTTGCGAGCCGACAAAAAGCGCTTGCCCTTCAAAGAAGGGAGGGATGCACCTTCCGAAGTCGGGCATCCTTTCAGTTGATAGTTGATAGTTAAAAGTTGAGAGTTATTTTAAATGGTAATTGGTAAATAGTAATTGGTAAATAATAAAGGTATGGAATCAAGAAAGAAACCCCAACAGTTAAGCGGTCGTCCGCCGAAGGATGACCCTGCCGTATTCCGCTGTTACATACGGCTAAACGCAGTGCAGTATGCCGAATTTTTATCCCTCTTTGAGCAGTCGGGACTGCCGGACAGAGCAAGTTTTATCACATCCTGCATCTTCAAAAAAGAATGGAAAGTGGTAAAAATCGACAAGGCGGCAATGGATTATTATATGCGATTAACGACTTTTCATTCCCAATTCCGTGCAATCGGCGTTAATTACAATCAGGCAGTAAAGGCAATAAAAACCGCTTTTACCGATAAAAAAGCCCTTGCTTTTCTCTATAAATTAGAACAGGCAACGCGGGAATTAGCCGCCTTAAATCAAAAAATCATTGATTTAACAGCCGAATTTGAATCAAAATATCTCAATCGTAATTCGTAATTTCTAATTCGTAATTGAAAGGATGGTAGCAAAAATCAGTTCAGGTAATAATCTCTACGGCACACTTGCTTATAACCAGACAAAGCTGGATAAGGAAAAAGCAAATGTCATTTTTACAAATAAGATGATTGAAAATGCAGACGGAAATTTTGATATGCGCACCTGTTTGCAGTCGTTTGAATCTTACCTTTCTGCAAACAGACGAACGGAAAAACCGGTATTGCATATCTCGATAAATCCCGACCCGAAAGACAGATTAACCGATGAACAGTTGTCGGAAATTGCTCAAATTTATATGCAGAAAATGGGCTACGGCGAACAGCCTTTTATTGTTTACAAACACGAAGACATTGAGAGAAAACACATTCATATCGTGTCGCTGCGTGTGGATGAGAACGGCAAAAAGATTAACAGCAATTTTGAACATCGCCGTTCAATGGATGTCTGTCGAGAACTGGAACAAAAATACGAACTTGCCCAAGCCGACAAAAAACAGCGTCAGGAGGGTTTACCGCTTAAAAAAGTGGATTATGAAAAAGGCGATGTGAAGCATCAGATGGCGAATGTTATCCGCCCGATAGCCGAAGGGTGGTATTTCCAAAGTTTTAACGAATATAAAACATTGCTATCCTTATATAATATAGGAGTGGCAGAAGTGAAAACCCCCAAAGGCAAACTATATGGAGATTTTCGTGATTTGGAGGTAAGCTATGAGGTATCCGGACTTGCTTATTCCGCCTTGAATGAAAAAGGCGAAAAAGTGGGTAATCCGTTCAAATCCTCACTGTTTGGAAAACAGACCGGCATTGAAGCATTGGAAAAACGCATTGTAAAATCGAAAGAAAAAATAAAGGAAAAAGGATTCAAAGAGCGCAGCAAAAAGGTTATTACAGAAGCGCTCCACACCTGCAAAAGCCGTCCGGAATTTGAAAAGGCTTTGGAAAAACAGGGCATCTCGGTCTTGTTCCGCGAAAACGAACAGGGCAGGATTTATGGCGCTACTTTCATCGACCACGAACAAAAATGCGTATTTAACGGCTCACGTCTGGGCAAAGAATTTTCGGCAAATGTATTCAATGATTTATTCAACGACTCCGATAATAAAAATGCTGCGAAACAGGAAAATGAATCATTTAATCACGAAAATCACAGTAATCACGATAATCACAGTCCGGACTTTGGCGGAATTTTCGACATTTTTACACTTGATAATGACAGTCCGGTAAACGATGAAATAGAGGAACAGAATCTTACACGCCGTATGAAGAAGAAACGTAAACAACTGAGAAATAATTAATAATTAATAATTTAAACACTATGCAAAACGAAGACGATTTAAGAGGCTTGGCAAAAACGATGGAGTTTATGCGGGGGGTTAGTATTTTATTTTGTGTGATTAACATATACTGGTTTTGTTACCAAAGTATTGTTGATTGGGGTATTAACATCGGGGTTATAGACAAAATCCTGATGAATTTTCAAAAGACAACAGGGCTTTTTTCGTCCATCCTGTGGACGAAACTCTTTGCCGTTGTATTTCTGGCATTGTCGTGTTTGGGAACAAAAGGCGTGAAGGAAGAAAAAATCAAGTGGAGAAATATCTATATTTTTCTGTTTTTCGGCTTTATATTCTTTTTTCTCAACTGGTGGTTATTGGATATTCCAAGCGACATAAGCCTATTAAGTTTCTTAACTGCCTTATACGTCCTCACCCTCGCTTTGGGCTATGTTCTTTTATTGGTAGCCGGAATATGGATGAGCCGTTTGTTAAAAAACAATTTGCTCGATGACGTTTTTAATTTGGAAAATGAATCGTTTATGCAGGAAACGCGGCTGATAGAAAACGAATATTCGGTCAATTTACCTACCCGATTTTTCTACCGCAAGAAATGGAATAAAGGCTGGATAAATGTGGTTAATCCTTTCCGTGCATCCATAGTACTGGGAACGCCGGGTTCAGGAAAATCATACGCGGTAGTCAATAACTTCATCAGGCAGCAGACAGGGAAAGGTTTTTCGATGTATGTGTATGATTACAAATTCGATGACCTGTCAATAATTGCTTACAATACAATGCTCAGGAATATGGATAAATACAGCGTTAAACCTAAATATTATGTGATTAACTTCGACAATCCCCGCAAGTCGCACCGCTGCAATCCCATTGCGCCGGAATTTATGACCGACATCAGCGACGCCTACGAATCGGCATATACGATAATGCTCAATTTGAATAAAACGTGGATTCAAAAGCAGGGCGATTTTTTCGTGGAATCGCCTATAATCCTTTTAGCAGCAATTGTGTGGTATTTGAAAATCTATAAAAACGGCAAGTACTGCACCTTTCCCCACGCAATCGAATTTCTAAACCGCAAATATGCCGATATTTTCCCGATTCTTACCTCTTATCCGCAGTTGGAAAACTACCTTTCCCCGTTTATGGATGCGTGGGAAGGGGGCGCACAGGAACAGTTGCAGGGGCAAATAGCATCCGCTAAAATTCCATTGTCCAGAATGATAAGTCCGCAACTCTACTGGGTGATGACCGGCAATGATTTCACATTGGACATCAACAATCCCAATGAGCCTAAAATCCTTTGTGTAGGCAATAATCCCGACCGCCAGAATATTTATTCGGCAGCGCTGGGATTGTACAACAGCCGTATTGTGAAACTGATAAACAAAAAGGGACAACTCAAAAGCAGCGTGATTATCGACGAGTTGCCGACGATTTACTTCAGAGGATTGGACAACCTGATTGCTACAGCCCGAAGCAACAAAGTCGCCGTATGTCTGGGCTTTCAGGACTTTTCGCAGTTAAAACGCGATTACGGCGACAAGGAGGCAGCCGTTGTGATGAACACCGTCGGGAATATCTTTTCCGGACAGGTGGTTGGCGAATCGGCAAAAAACCTCTCGGAACGATTCGGGAAAATATTGCAGAAACGCCAGAGTATGACCATTAACCGGCAAGATACCTCAACGTCCATTTCAACGCAGTTGGATTCCTTAATCCCCGCATCAAAAATCAGCAACCTGACACAGGGGATGTTTGTCGGCTCAGTCAGCGACAACTTTGGCGAACGCATCGAACAGAAGATTTTCCACGCCGAAATTGTAGTTGATAACGAAAAAGTGGCAGCCGAAACGAAAGCCTTCAAACCTATTCCTGTTATTGCCGAATTTGTGGACGATGACGGAAACGACGTGATGCAGCAAATAATTGAAAATAATTACAACCAGATAAAAGCCGATGTGAAACAGATAGTTGCAGATGAACTGGCGCGGATTGCGGACGACCCGAAGTTGCAACACTTGGTGAAAAAAGAGTGATTTTTCCCAATCAAAATTAATTTGGGGAAAGAGAAATCTATATATTTAATAAAAACAATACAAAAATCGTTTTAATTTTACAAATTACAACTGAAAACGATAAAAAACGAAGGAGTGCAATAATATTGCATTTTTTTAACTTATCTTTGTCGGCATTATGCTATCAAAGAAACAAGAAATAGAACTTTATTCAAAAATGTATCTCTATGCTTTCGAGAGAGATAGATTGTTTTTTTATAACAATGATTCCCCGACTATCTACACCTTTTTACGTGAAAATTATTGGGGCGACAGTTTGGCGTTAAGAATGAAAGTGCTTGTGAATTTGCTTGATTGCGATTCTTCCGTCCACCCTCGAAAAATCAAAAAGGAACTTATCAGAAAGTCAAAAGAATTAAACACATATCTCAGTCAACTTCAAGAATCAGACCTATCGGTTTCACATTTTTGATGGAAATGGAAGCATCTTTCGACAAATATTTCCTCAATTTTGTGATAAACACG
>JGI20171J29575_12612584_pt1 | contig 20195 bp, 20 predicted proteins | sample TergutNc150P4_FD_29575 | JGI IMG/M metagenome (IMG submission 29575)
ACCCTTTTCCGCCCCGCGGGGGGAAAGGTCGGAAAGATCCACCTCCACCGGCGGGAAGCCGTCGCTGTTTACGCGCACGAGCGTCCCGCCGCCGTTTGGCAAGGCCGCCGCGATGGTGTCCATGTTGATGGACGCGGCCAGCACCCGTCCAGATTGATGGTCTGTATGATTTCCGCCAATCTCCGCCCTGCCAGGAGCGGAAAAAAACCGCACGCCTGTTTGATTTGCGTATAGCTTCTCAAATCGGGCCGCCAGCCTTTCATACCGGGCCGCCTGCCTTACCTGTTCCTCCCGTCCATAAAGCCTCTCCAAAGTTTCCGCTGAAAAGCGCATCACGGGGCCTCCTGTCTTTATTTCCTCACATAGTATTCTTTCATCATTAGCGATATTTGTCAAGGTGAAGGCAACCATTTTCTATTGTGACGGCTGCTATATACCCTTATACTCTACATCGCGGAAAGGTGTGATCGTTATGGCTGTTCAATCAGAAAGGGCTGTTCTCGGCGCAATCGAAAGGCTCTTGGCCTTCACGCGGGTAAGCGGCCTGCTCAGCGCCGCCGATATGAACTTTGCCCGAAACCAACTGCTCTATGCCCTGCGCCTGAGCGAGCCGATGCCGGAGATTCTTCCGAATGACACACCGCTTCCTCCCACGGCGGCGCCGATGCTTTCCGTGCTTGTGCAGGCGGCGGCGGAACGGGGGCTCATAGACGACGACGCCTTTTCCCGCGAGCAGTTCTGCTCGCACCTGATGAACTTACTCACGCCGCCGCCTTCGCGCGTGCAGGCGCTCTATCGGGCCAAGCTCGAAGCCGAAGGAGCCGAGAAAGCTACCGATTGGTTCTACGCCCTCTGCCGCGCCAACGGCTCCATTCACGCGGATGAAACCGCGCGCAACGTCGCGTTCTCCGCCCCTTCTCCTTATGGCGCGATGGAGATCACCATCAACCTGTCCAAGCCCGAAAAGGATCCGCGGGAAATCGCGAAGCTCAAGACGGAAAAGGCGAGCGGCTATCCTCTCTGCATGCTCTGTGTTGAAAACGAAGGCTATGCGGGAAGGCCGGGGTATCCCTCGCACGAAACGCTTCGCACCGTGTCCGTTTCGCTGTGCGGTGAGGCTTGGCGGCTTCAGTATTCACCCTATGCTTACTATCCCGAACACTGCATCGCGTTGAACGAGCGCCATATTCCCATGTCCATCAATCGCCGCAGCTTTTCGCTCTTGCTTGATTTTGTATCGCAATACCCGCACTATTTTATGGGCAGCAACGCGGACCTGCCGATCGTTGGCGGTTCCATCTTGCATCACGACCACTTTCAGGGCGGCAGGCATGTGTTCCCCATGGAGCTTGCCAAGCCCTATCAAACCGTTTCGCACCCCGCGTATCCCAGCGTCCTTATCGAACTTGTCCGCTGGCCGATGACCTGCATACGCCTTACCTGCAAGGAACAAGAGCCGCTCATCCGTCTGGCGGACAGCCTGCTTACCGCCTGGCGCGGCTATGACGACGCATCGCAGGGCATTCTGCACGAGACGGAGGGTGAGCCGCACAACACCATCACGCCCATCGCGCGCAAGGCGCGCAATGGCGCGTATAGACTGAGCCTCGTCCTGCGCAACAACCGAACCACAAAAGAACATCCGCTGGGTATCTTTCATCCGCATGGGGAACTCCACCATATCAAGAAAGAAAACATCGGCCTCATCGAGGTGATGGGCCTTTTTATCCTCCCCGGCCGTCTGCGGGAAGAGTTGGAAGACATCGCCGCTTACCTTACCGGCGGCCGGCCTCTTGTTCCGTTTGAAGAAAACGATCCGCTCTTCAAACATTATCCGTGGATTACGGCGCTTGTGCGCGCCCATGGCACCTCTCTCACGCCGGATGAGGCGCGCAGGGCCTTGACAGACGCCCTGGCGGACAAGTGCGTGGCTGTGCTGGAGCAGGCCGGCGTGTTCAAACCCACACGGGATGGCGACGCCGCACTCCTGCGCTTTCTGGCCACAACCGGCATTGCGGCAGGATAAAAGCGCCCTCCACAAAAAATTTTTTAATAAGAAGGTATTTGGCTAATACCCTGTGTATCGGCGGATTGCTTGGCCTCCAACTCCGCCACCCATTCAGGCTTTGGCGCGTGCATCGCCTCAATCAGCCAATCGACAAACCGGACGGCCGTACCCTGGTTTCCGCTGTATGCCATCACACAGATCACCAAATCGCGGTTATCAACACCCCGGTCCATAAGCCCATACAGGGACTCCGCGGGTATGCCGCATATGCCCCGGCCGCCGCCTTCCACAGCAACGGCGCACCGGCCCGCATCAATCCCCCTCAGGTCTATCTCACCGCTGTCAATCGCACCGTCCAGGTTCAAAAACACACCCTCGCCCTTCAGGGCGTCAAAGCGCTCAGCCGTGAGAAGATAGACGTCTCCCTCGCCCGCGCCAATGTACGTCGATATCTGGACACTCCCATAGTAATTATCTTCGCCTGTGTAGACAATTGAAACGCAGGCCGCGTCCTCCAATTGCGGATACATTGCCAGAATTTGTTCGCGAATCCACTTTGTCGTCTCATCCGGCAGGCTGTAGGTGACGAAGTAGACATCCAGCCGCTTATCCTTAGGCGCGCGGTAGGCTGTGGACGAATAGATCAGATTCCACCCAAAGATCGCGAACACAGCCAGCAGCGCGTACTTCCAAAGGCTGTATGTGAAGTGGTTGCGTATGCGTTCCTTTGTAATGCGTGTGTCATACATGTCAGTTCTTCGGCTTCATTGTGGGGAACAGCAGCACGTCACGGATGGTGGCGCTGTCGGTGAGCAGCATGACCAGGCGGTCCACGCCGATGCCGATTCCCCCCGTGGGCGGCATGCCGTACTCAAGCGACTCACAGAACTCCTCGTCGATCACCATGGCCTCCTCATCGCCATTGGCCCGCTCCATCGCCTGCTGCATAAAGCGCTCGCGCTGGTCCACCGGGTCGTTTAGCTCAGAGAACGCGTTGGCGTATTCATGCCCGGCGATGAACAATTCAAAACGCTCGGTGATGCCCGGGCAGCCCGGCTTCTTCTTGGCGAGCGGTGAAATCTCGATGGGATAGTCCGTGATGAACACGGGCTGGATCAGCTTGTCCTCCACGAACGCGTCAAACGCGGCGGCCAGCACCTGGCCCTTCGACATACGCTTGTTCTCCATGGGCAGGTGCATAGTCTTCGCCAGCGCGTGCGCTTCTTCTTCGCTCTCGCACGCGAGAAAGTCCGCGCCCGTGTATTGCCTGACCGCGCCGTTCATACTCATGCGGCGAAACGGCGGCATGAGTTCAATTTCATGTCCCTGGTAGGTGACCTTTGTCGTACCAAGCACGGCCTTCGCGCAGTGGGCGATGACCCCCTCCGCGATCTCCATCATGCCGTCCATGTTCGTATACGCCTGGTACAGCTCCATCATGGTGAACTCCGGATTGTGCATGGCGTCCATGCCCTCGTTGCGGAAGCAACGGCTGATTTCATACACGCGCTCCAGCCCGCCGACGATCAGCTGCTTAAGCCGAAGCTCCAGCGCGATACGAAGGTACATATCAAAATCCAGCGCGTTATGGTGTGTCAAAAACGGGCGCGCGTGACCGCCGCTGGCAACGGTGTTAAGGACAGGGGTCTCCACTTCCAAGAAGCCAAGACCATCGAAGTACCGCCGCATCTCGCTGATGATCCGGCTCCGCTTGATAAACGTCTCCCGCACCTCTGGGTTTACGATCAGGTCCACCGGGCGCTGGCGATAGCGAAGGTCCGGATCCTTGAGACCGTGGAACTTCTCCGGCAGCACCTTGAGCGACTTGGAGAGCAGCGTCACCCGCTCGGCATGGATGGACACCTCGCCCGTCTTGGTTTTGAACACCTTGCCTGAAACGCCAAGGATATCGCCGATATCCATCTGCTTAAACCGCACGTAGGCCTCCTCGCCGATGTCTTCGCGGCGGACATAGGCCTGTATCATGCCGTCCCGGTCCAGCAGGTTCAGGAAGCTCGCCTTGCCCATAACGCGCCTTGACATCATGCGGCCGGCAACGCTGACGGTTTGCTCCGCCAGCGCGTCATACCGCGCGACAATGTCTGTGCTATGGCTCCCTTGGTCAAAGCGCGTGATCAGAAACGGATCAAAACCCTCCGCCTGAAGGTCTTTCAGCTTCTCTCGCCGTATCGTTTCCTGTTCGCTGAGCGACGTGAACCTGTCGTCCATGGCGCTTCCTCCTTCGTTTAGTCTCTTCGGATCTCCAGAATTTTCAGCGTGCGGATGCCATCCGGGATGGCGAAGGAGATTTCCGCGTCTTTTTTCGCGCCCATCAGCGCCGCGCCGACCGGCGATTCGTTGGAAATCTTGCCTGAGATAGGATCCGCCTCCGTCGCGCCGACAATGGCGTACTCCATCTCACGGCCCGCGTCAATGTCCTTCACGCGAACGACGCAGCCGACGTTGACCTCGTCGGTAGACACCTCGCTGCCGTCAATCACGATGGCATTGCGGATCATATTCTCAAGCTGGCTAATCTGCCCCTCTATGCGCGCCTGCTCGTTTTTCGCCTCATCATACTCGGCATTCTCGCTCAGGTCGCCAAAGGATATCGCCGTCTTGATCTGCTCCGCAATCTCCTTGCGCTTGACCACTTTTAAGTGGTTTAGCTCCTCTTCCAGCCTGGCCAGTCCATCCGCCGAAATGACGGGGCGGCCCTTCGTACCCGCTTCAGCCATATTTCATACGCTCCTTGCATTTTGGTTCGCAATATATTCGCCATATAGAAAATGACACCGCGCAAAAACGCACAGTGCTCCTTTTCCAGATTTATTATTATAAGAGGATGGAGGCTTTTTGTCAATGGCGTTTTGATTTTTTCTGCGATTCGGATTTTTGGATTTTACGCGAATTTCAGGCTTTTTACGAGACTTTTTACGCGATACCCCACGCCGTCGCACGGCTGGAAAGGCTGTAGAGATTCAGCCCACTTCTGATTTTTTCCCCTTCATGGGACGGAAACACACAAAAGCTTTCTGTTGCTATTCTAAAGAAATATCGCATTTTTTATTGAAAAACAGGCGATATCCTGCTATACTGGCTATGCAACGCGCGATTTCGTTATTAGATGGCTGAACGATGGCGAACTGGCAAATGGAGATGATTTATATACTGTGGGTTTTTAGGATGAAAGACAGAAAATATATGAAATTTATGCTTTTTTGTACTGCGCTTTGGTTAGTTTTGCTAATCTGTCTTTTTTCAATACCCTTTCCGTTTGTTAGCGGTCATTACTCGCCCACGTGTATACTTGTAACAGAGCAAGTAAATGGCCCGAATGCTCGTGTATTGAAAGGTGCTAAAGAACTAAGAAATGCGATACCTGTGCCACATCCAGAAGATTTGAATACAGATGAAATTGAAATGGTAGGCAATTCTATTTATGAATCGTTAAAAGATGCATTCTACTTTAGATTTAGCTATGTGATTACAGGAAAATATATAGAGCTCACAACCCGGTATCAGAATGCAGGTTTCGGCACTATTCCTGTTTTTCAAGTCGATACGGTCACGCCCGTTGGTCCATTGGAAAGTTGGCTTCAAGTAAAGTTTGGCACTGCAAACATATACTTTCTATGTATTATATTTTGGATATTTCCATTCTGGGTTGTCTATCTTTGTTTCTTGCTTTTAAGAAAAGATAAGAAGATATAATAAGCATGACACGGAGAGAAATTATCAATAGTGTATGTTGAGGGTAAAACATTATTTCAGTGTATTCATATAAAAATAGTATGTTTAATGCGCTCCCCCACACGTATGCCAACACAAACAATAATTTTTTTGCGGCCCAGCCGTGAGGGTGAGCCGATTGCTATTCAATCATTCACTTCAAACCCTTGATTCTCAATCTCCAGCTTAATTTTGTCAATGGACGCTTTGCCGGAATCATGCTCGACCGTCACGGTTTTGGCGGATAAATCCACCGCCACAGCGGAGACGCCGTTCAGTGCCCCGACCGCTTTCGTAATCGTATTCACGCAATGCTCGCAGAACATATCGTCCACCGCCAATACTGTTTTTGTCATTTCGACTGCCTCCTGTTTCATTTTAAAGTAACGGGTTTTAAAAATTTATAGACCTGTACTTCCTTGCCATCCTGCATGACAGGCACTTGTGCGTATAGCCAGCCATCCACATTTTCAGGATCGACGCCTGCCGCGATCAGCGGTTCAGGGTTCAGGACAAACACAATGTCTTTATCGTTTGTGGTGATGTCCTTTGCCCATTCAAACATAGCGCCGTTCAAATCAATGTTATAGTGATCCATTTCCGCATGATAGCCTACATATTTTCTCAGAGCGCCGACATTAACCGCAAACTGATCTATTGCTGAATCTTTTACGTTTTGGTTCGGCATATCAAAACCGGGCGAACTGAAATACATGCTGTCCTTTCCGGGATTGATGGTATGTTCCCCGGCGTTTTCGAGCTTTGACAAATCCGCTCCGGCAGCGACAAAGGGCGCGGCGTCCACCGCCATTCCGACGCTCCTATTATCAAAGAAGAACCAAGCGGTTTCGTCGGGCGCAGTCAGACTCCAACGGTTAGGCGCATATTCCTCGGCGGCAAGCACCTCCATCACATCGCCGAAAGCGCGAACCGCGTCCTTTTGCACCACATCCAGTGAGGAACACGCTGTCAGCAGCGTTAACAGCGGTATCCAAATTAAAAAAGTCTTTTTCATCGCGCATTGTCTCCCTTGAATCGTTTTAGCCTGAGCGCGTTGGTTAAAACAGATACGCTGGAAAGGCTCATGGCCGCCGCCGCGAGCATGGGGTTTAAGAGCGGCCCGCCGAACAGGCGCAAAAGCCCTGCCGCGATGGGGATGCCAACCACGTTATAGCCAAACGCCCAAAACAGGTTTTGCCTGATATTGCGGATCGTTCTCTTGCTCAAACGGATCGCGGTGGGTACGTCCGTGAGCTCAGAGCGCATCAATACGATGTCAGCCGATTCCATCGCCACATCCGTGCCTGAACCTATGGCGATGCCGACATCCGCCTGCGCCAACGCGGGCGCGTCATTGATCCCGTCGCCGACCATTGCCACCTTGCGTCCTTCAGCTTGCAGTTTTTTTACTTCATTGGCTTTATCTTGGGGAAGAACCTCCGCGAGCACACGGTCCATTCCGACCTGCGCCGCGATTTGCTTTGCTGTTTGAAGACTGTCGCCGGTGATCATCACGACCTCCAAGCCCATTTCCTTCAAGCGCGAGATGGCCGCTTTGCTGCTTTGCTTCGGTTGATCGGCCACTATGACGCGCCCGCGATATTCACCGTCGATATACACGCGGACGCCTCGCCTGATCTCCGCTTTTTTTTCGTCTATAAAGCCCTCGACGCCCTGTCCGACAATCGCGTTAAAATGCTTAACATCCAAATATTCTCCGTCGTAATGCCCGCAAATGGCCTTCGCAATCGGATGCTCGGAATACCGCTCCAAAGAGGCGGCAAGTTGTAAAACATCCCCCTCAACGGCGACAACGACCGGTTTGCCCTCGGTGATCGTTCCGGTCTTATCCAATACGACCGTATCAATTTTATGCGCGGTTTCCAGCGCCTCACCGCTTTTGATCAGAATGCCGTTTTCAGCTCCCTTGCCTGTGCCCACCATGATGGCGGTCGGCGTCGCCAAGCCCAAAGCGCAGGGGCAGGCAATCACCAGCACCGAAATAAAGATGGTCAGCGCGAATTTGGCGTCGCCGCCTGTGCCTATAAACCACGCAATCCCGGCCAGCAGCGCAATCACACAGACAACCGGCACGAACACGCCGGAAACCTTATCGGCCAGCGCCGCGATGGGCGCTTTTGAACCTTGCGCGTCCTCGACCAGCCGGATGATCTGCGCCAGCGCCGTGTCCGAGCCGACCTTGTCTGCTTGGAACTGAACCATGCCCGTGGTATTTATCGTGGCCGCATAGACTACGTCGCCCGCTTTTTTGTCCACCGGCATACTTTCGCCGGTCAGCATGGATTCGTCTACGGCAGTATGACCGTTTATGACTGTGCCGTCTACCGGGATCTTCGCGCCCGGTTTTACCACGATAATATCGCCGATTTCCACTTCATCAATGGGGATTTCCTTTTCCGCGCCATTTTGCATGATGATTGCCGTTTTCGGCGTGAGACCCATCAGCTTTTTAATCGCTTCGCTTGTTTTACCTTTTGATACGGCTTCAAGCGATTTCCCCAACAGGATTAGCGTAATAATCACGCCCGCGGACTCGTAATACAAGGATTCCACGGCCATGAAACGCGCGTTCGCGATCTGCCATGTGTTATAAACGCTGTAAAGCACCGCCGCCGTGGTGCCGACAGCAATCAGGGAATCCATGTTCGGACTGCGCCGGATCAGCGCCTTAAATCCGATAGTATAAAACTTATATCCTACGCCGATCACCGGCAGTGTAAGCAATAGCTGCGTCAGCGCATAAATCAGCGGATAGTTCATCATACTAAGCCCGGACGGGAACGGCAGGCGCACCACGGCAATCATCGGCGCCATCGCGATATACAGAAGCGGAATTGAGAATGCGGCGGCAACGATGAATTTTATCCATAGAATTCTAATCTCTTTTTGTTTACGCACCCGATCTTCATCGGCGGCGGCGTTTTTATTGGTTTCCGGCACCGTAAACCCGATCTTCTCAATGGCTTCCCGAATCGCCGAAAGCCGCACGGTTTGCGGCGCGTAGGTGATGGCGGCTTTTTCGGTGGCTATATTGACTGAAACCGCAGATACGCCGTTCAGCTTCGCTACGATCTTCTCAATCCGCCGGGCGCAGGCGGCGCAGGTCATGCCGCCGATTGGGATTGTTACGTTTGTTTCTACTGCTTTGCCGTCCATATATGAGCACCTCAATGTCTTTATTGTTTCGCTTCCGTTACGGTTATCGTCGCTTTGATCATACCCATCCAGCAAGTGTATTGAAATTTCCCCGCTCTGGTGGGTGTAAATTCTATCACATTTTCCCCGGGCGTAAAGGTGTGTTCAATGCCGTATTCCCCAAGTATCATCCGGTTGTTGCATCCGGTGATGCTGCCCTGCGGCGCGTTTATGATCCATTTTACAGGGATCCCGGCCCGGACAGTAATATTCGGATATCCGCGGAAGCTTAACGTGCTGTTGATGATCTGTACACCCTCCTGATTTTGTTCTCCGCTTTGAGAGCTTATACCGTTTGACGGGGGTTGAGCAGATTTGAATTCCGAAAGACGCCAGCCCTGGGTCATCATGGACAAGCCCAGTACAACGACCCATACCGCTCCGGCTGTCATGACCTTCGCGGTAAATTTCTTCCCTAAAGCGGAAGAAACCGCGCCAAGCCCGAACATGAGCGGCACAGTTCCCAGACTGAATAAAAGCATGGACAAAGCGCCGGAAAACGCATTCCCGGTGGAGAGCGCGTAAATCTGCATAGCCTGCAACGGGCCGCAGGGCATCAGGCCGTTCAGCAGACCGACAATCAGCGGGCTTTTGCTTTGTGCCTTTTCTTTGTTGATTTTTTGAGCGAAGATTTTCGGCATGCTTGGATTTAGCTTGCGCAGCCACGACCCGAGCCGGGCTGACGGGAATATTCCCAGCATATTGATCCCCATGACAATCATAAAAACGCCCGCGATCAGCTTCAACACACCCTGCATCGTACTCGAAAAGGCGATGGCCGAACCCAGCGCACCGACGGTAAAGCCGACCGCCGTATAGGAAATGACCCGCCCGAGATTATACAGGAAAGCGGGGGCAAATGCGGACAAACGGCTTTTGCCGGCGTCGTTCCCGCGAGGGATACACTGTGAGAGATTGATCCCACCGCACATGGCGATACAGTGAACCGATGTAATCAGGCCGATCACGAACAGCATTCCATAGCCCATCGTTTCCTCGGCCAGCCTGTTTGGCGCGAGCCTATTCAAAACACCGAAATATTCAAGCAGGAAGAAAAGCACGGCGATGACGAGCAGTAGCCCCGCGATACGCCCTGTACCCGCCGTCCGGCGTTCGTTCTGTGATAAAACCTTGTACTCCAGGTTTTCTATGATGTCGGTTATGGCATCCACAGAGAGGATGTTCGCGTCGTATGTTACCACGGCGGTTCCCGCGTGATAGCGCACCGCCGCGCTTTGCACGCCGGTTGTCCCCAACAGCTTATTTTCAATTCTGTTTTGACAGTTCACGCAGGTCATTCCACCGATCCGCAGCGTTATTGTTTCTTGGCTGGGTTTCATTTGACATCCCCCTTCCGGCCAAAGCGCCGTATAGTTTCATTCTGTACTATCTCACCTATTGTTCAATACTCTCGTCAAAAACAGATGGCATCTTATTCCACGTCTACTCAATACGCATATAAAACATATTGGTATTACAAGTTATTATTTTATCATTTCTTACCGAAAAAGTCAACACCAAAAATTTTATGATGCATAAAAATGCACGATTTCGCTAATTTCCCGCTAATTTCCGAAATGAAGAAAATTTAAAAAGCTTGCAATTATTCAAAAGATACGCTATACTATACCTTGCTTTGGGGTTATAGCTCAGTTGGTTAGAGTGCCACGTTGACATCGTGGAGGTCGATGGTTCGAGCCCATTTAACCCCACCAGAGATGAAAAGCCCGCAATACCTTGCAGAGCAATGGGTTGCGGGTTTTCCGTTGTTTTGCAATTGTTCTTTTTTATGCTCAAACTTATGTGTGCAAGCACGAACATTTCATCTCATAATCTCCTTAATCCCCCTCAACCGTCCCGATATAAGTAAACCCCTTTGGAGGTATTGGGGTGTCTTTTCTACCCACGCTGAAGCTAAAAGGCTTTCCTTCTTTATGGCTTGCCACAGCCAAATGACATAGGGCAATACCCACATCGAAATCAGTAAAGTGATAAACCATGCCCAGCAAGCCACCTATACTCTTCATGTAATATACATGTATAGCGCCGCCTTCCACAATAAAATACCATGGTTGTTCGTTTCTTCCCGATGGCGCTAACCGTACAGCCTCCAGGCGTGGATCGGTTCCGGCGGCGATCTCACGCATGGATTTACGCTTAAACTCCTGGGGCTTTCTGATTCCGGACTCCGCCGGTTTTCCAAAAGCAAAACCCATGATGTTATCCGGGCTGTTCTGTTTGCCCTTTAAACTCGCATTCCAGCAGGCGGCGAAGCCCATCGAGCAGAGATAAAGCTCCACATGCTGAAAGAGAAAACCGGCGTAGGTATTGCGCAAGGGTTGGTCCTTTCCGGAAATAAGCAGATAGTGAGGCGCCTTTGGAATAGCCATGCCCTTAACGCCTTCCGGCCCCACAATTTTGTATGTAATTTCCGAGTTGGGCAGAAGCGGCCTTAGTCCAAAAATAAATGATTCAATCTGCTCAATCGTTTCCGTACCCAATGAGGTCCTATCGTATTTACGGCAGGACTTACGGGTAAAAATTGCTGAATAAAGATCCATCGCTGTATTTCCCTTCCGATTATTTATAAAATATTTTTCTTAGTTCTTGCAGATTTTCATCAAGCTTTTCAACTATACTGTCATAATCTAATTTATCATATTGAAAGTTTCGCGCCTCTTCAAGTATTTGATTTGTAAAGCCAATGTTAGACCATAGTATAAAATGTTTGCATTTGCCTATATCCAGGCTGTCCTTAAATTTTGATTCGTCAATTAAATCAAACATCCGCTCAAAGCACGATATTTGCTTATTCTTGTACTTTTTCGCAAGCTCCTTTTTTATTTCATCAGGATTAGAATCGGCGGATAATTTATTTACCTCAAAAATGCAAGGGTACTTTTTTATTAGCTCAAGCTGCAAAAGATATGATTGGCGCAATCTTTCAAAAATATCTTTTTCGTCATAATTCATCAACTCAAAATACTCTCTATTCATCATTTCCGTAAAGTAATCGTACACAACGAAAAAGAGGTCTTTTTTACTTTTGACATAATGAAACATAAGCCCTTTTGAAATACCCGCTTCTTTTGCGATAACATTTGTTGAAGCTTCATTATAACCTTTAATAGCAAATTCTTTAAGCGCTGCGTTCAAAATGGCGTCTCGTCTTTGCGTTTCTAATTCCAATAGCTTTATTGGCATATGCTATTCTCCTTCATGGCACCAATAATGTTTACCTTATAGATCAATTCTATTGTATCGCAATTTACCTATTAAGTCAATAAGATATTTTCATCCTGCATACAACGCCACAAAGGAAATGCGCACAGTACAATTTACGATATGGGACAGATTGGTCCTGACGCCGATTGAAATGATATCCGCCGCAAACATTTCCATGATGGTATTCGGCGCTTTATTCTTACTAAACCTTTTCGCAGCGCGTCCGTTTGGGCTTTGGGACTTCATCGCATATGCCACCGCCGTATTGACCGGTACGGTGATCGTCCCGGTATTGCTGCCCTTCATCCCCGGAAAAGCTTTTTCGTTCAAAGGCTGGCTTTGGGGGGTGGTCGGCACGGCGTGCATCGTTTGGGCGTATGGCTGGTTCGCTCCGCCGTTCCTGCTTTTAGGGCTTGGATATACGCTTGCGCTGCCCGCACATTCCGCATATCTGGCTATGAATTTCACGGGCGCGACCCCCTACACGTCGCCGTCCGGCGTGCTAAAAGAAATGAAAATCGCTATCCCGTTCCTTGTGCTTTCGCTTCTGGCGGGCGTCGTCTTGATATTGATCAAAACCCTTATGGGGTAGGAGGAGGAAATTATGAAGCATACCTATTTAAAAGATGTGGCGACGCTTTCATACGCCACGGAAAAATGTATCGGGTGCGGCAAATGCATAGAAGTCTGCCCGCATGGTGTGTTCCATATGGACGGCGGAAAAGCTCAAATCGTTCAAAAAGACCTGTGTATGGAGTGCGGCGCCTGCGCTTTGAATTGCCCGGCAAAGGCGCTTGATGTCAGCGCGGGTGTGGGCTGCGCGGCGGCGGTCATCATGGGCTGGTTTAGAGGAAAAGAGCCGGTTTGCGGCTGCGGCGAAGACGGTGGCTGTTGTTAGGGGGGAAAGATCATGCACAGCAGAGCCAAAAAACATCTATATAGCCTGTAGCAGAGGCGTAAATACCATGGGGCAGCCCCCCTAGCCCCTCTCTTTTTGCATTCCCCCAACGCGCTCGGCGGTGATGCCCACAGCGATCGCGTCGTCCAAAAAACCTATGGGAAACAGGCAATCGGGAATCACGCTCGTTGGAAGAATGAAATAGAGCAGGCAGCCGCCTACAATGGCTCGCTTTTCCGCGTCCATCTTCGCCGCGCAAAATGCTTCATACAACTCGTTCAGCTTGTCGATGACAGCGCCCACGCCGTTTGTGGACGCGATCTTGGCCGCAAACTGTTCCAAGATCATTTTTTCACCGGCAGGCGTTTTCGCGTACTGCTCGCACTTTATAAGCTCACGGCTTACCTCCGGCCGAATCGTGCGGATGTCAAAGCCGAACAGGCGCAGAAGTTCACCGAGCGCTTCCATGGAGTCCGGTTCGCGCAAATGGTCTATAGCGCCAGCGGACCGCAGCAATTGCTCCATTGGAATCTGCAGATGCCTGGAAAACAGCTCCAAATGGCGCCTTTTCACCCGCTGCTTGCCGCTAATAATCCTGGACAGGCTCGCGGCGCTGATGCCCGACAGCCGGCTGAGCTCGCGCAGGGAAACCGCGCCGTGTACCATGGCTTGTTTCAGCAGCGCGCCCAGGCCGGCCGCCTGTTGATCCCGCCACGCGCCGTCGGGGGCTTGATCCATCCGTCCCACCCCCTTCCCATTTATCTTTCTTCCTGTTCCAATTCTATGCGCTCTGTTCCGCGCATGTTCCATTCCGTAACACACCACGCGCCTGCGGAATAGTATGCATGGAGCAACGATAGAAAGAAGGGATTGGTATGTCCACACTTTTTGTGATTGTAGAGGCGATGATCCTGGCCTCCTCCTGTTCCATTGACGCGTTCATGGCGAGCTTCGCCTATGGAAGCAGCCGGATCAAAATTCCGCCGCTTTCTAATATCGTCGTCAACGTACTCTGCAGCGCCATTTTGGGCGTTTCCCTATGGGCCGGCTCCATTGTCCGCCAGTACCTGCCCGCCTGGCTTACCCTGTCGATTTGTTTTTCCATCCTGTGCCTCTTAGGGCTATCCAAACTGCTGGGCAGCATCACAAAGTCCATCATCCACAGGCATCAGCGGCACAGCCAGGAAACCCTGCGCAAAGAGTTTGCTTTTTCCCTGTTCAATTTTAACGTAATCCTGCATCTATGGGCCAATCCGGAGGACGCGGATGTGGATGAAAACAAAATCCTCTCCCCGGCGGAGGCCGTCGCGCTGGCGGTTTCCCTGTCCTTGGACGGCATCGCGGTGGGGTTTGGCGCGGCGCTGGGGAATGTTAACGTGCCGGCGGTGGTTTTGACCTCCCTTGCCACCGGCATTGCCTCGGTAACTTTAGGGTGCCATCTTGGCAATACGCTCGCGCGCAAATTCCCCATGAACCTCTCGTGGCTCAGCGGCACGGTATTGATAGCCATGGCCTTTTTAAAGCTGTTCTAGTTTATTTTGATAGATTTAAAAACATCCGAAAAGGCTGCACAGCATACCCTTCGCCGATGACAAGCTGACCATTGGGCTTTAGCACACGATTCATTTCCGCCAAAGCCTTCTCTGGCGATGGATAATGGTGGAAGGAGGCGTTGCAAATCAATATATCAAAAAAGGTGCTATCAAAAGGCAGTTTTTCAACATTCGCTACGGCGATGGATGCGTTGGTCCCCAGCTTTTCCCGCGCGACACGGACCATATTTTCCGAAATGTCGGCACCATAAAGCTCCCTTCCCTCGCCGGCAAGCTGCAGCAGCACATTGCCCGTGCCGCATCCCACATCCAGGATCTTTCCAGTTTTCCCTTCCAAACGGCGCAAAAATTCCTTATACATTTTGGACGTGAATTTTCCGGCTTGCGATTCATCGTAATTTTCAGCGGTTTGATCAAAAAGCCTTTTTGTGTTATCCAAGTGACCCAATAAACTCTCCCCCCTTTACGAGGCTGAACTTTGCAAGGCATAATACCTGCACCACTTCGCCAGCGTACACACCGCGCACGCGGGGTTTCGCGCGCGGCAGACGCGCCGCCCGTGGTAGATCAGCCAGTGATGCGCCGCGATCCAATCCTCTTTGGGGATGCATTCCATCAGCTGTTCCTCGGTGTGCAGCACATCCTTGGCTGTCGCCAGGCCAAGGCGGCCCGCGACGCGGAACACGTGCGTATCCACGGCCAGCGCGGGCACGCCAAAGGCGTTCGCGAGCACGACATTGGCCGTTTTCCGTCCCACGCCGGGCAGGGCGGTCAGCGCCTCCATGGTTTTCGGCACCTCGCCGCCGTATTGCTCCGCCAGCATACGGCAGGCAGCCGTAATGTTGGCTGCCTTGCTCTTAAAGCCGCAGGATTTGATCAGCGGATGCAGGTCCTCGGCTGTCCATGTGGCCATGGAGCGGACATCCGGGATGCGGCGGAACAGCTCCGGCGTCACCTTGTTGACCTGCTTGTCTGTGCATTGCGCGGCCAGCATCGTGGCCACCAGCATCTCATAGGGGTTGGAAAAGGTAAGCTCCGGCCTCGCGTCTGGGTACAGGCGCTCCAGCTCTTGCAAGATATGATTCATCAGCTTCCATCACCTCTCCGTTATCTTTCCAGCAGCATTGCCTGAAAGCGCAGCGCCCCTTCCGTAAAACGCGCCAAGCCCGCGAATTCATCCCCGCAGTATACTCGCACCGGCTGTCCATTCCGTGCCGCCTGATCCTCCGCGTCAAAGGTCGCCATAGCGTTTCCATTTAACACGCCGGCACGGCAGCGCGCGGGCACGCGTGCCATGGGCAGGTGCGCGAGCGGGGCGTCCATCGGCATGAGCAGCGCTTTCCGGTCTTCCGCGTCCATCCACGCTTCCAGCGTAACCGCCTGTTCAATACAAAACACGCCGGACTTTGTTCGCAGCAGAAAGCGCATATGCGCCGGACAGCCGACAGCCCGGCCGATATCGTGGCAGAGCGTGCGAACATACACACCCTTCCCACACTGAACGCGCAGGAGCATGCTGTCCCTGCCCGTAATTTCCAGGCAGTCTATAGCGTCAACGCGGACGGGCCGAGCGGCCAGCGCCACCGGTTCCCCGCGCCGCGCAAGGTCATACGCCGCCTGGCCGCTCACCTTCAGCGCGGAATACGCGGGCGGCGTCTGCAGAATATCCCCAACGAATCCATGGATCGCCGCCTTCACCGCGGCGGAATCCGGCAGGCTGTTAGAGGAGCGGCGCTCTAAAACAACGCCCTGCGCGTCCTGCGTGTCCGTGGACGCGCCAAAGGCGATCTCCGTGATGTATTCCTTCGCTTTATCCACCAGCACGTCAAACAGGCGCGACGCTTTGCCCACCATGATCGGCAGCACGCCCGCGGCCTCCGGGTCCAGCGTCCCCGCGTGGCCTGCCTTTTCACCGCGCAGCGTGCGCCGCACAAACACCACCGCGTCCGACGACGTCATGCCCGGCGGCTTCAGCAAGTTGATAAAACCATTCACGCGTTTTGCTCCAACGCATTTGTTAAGGCCTCCACCACACGGGCGCAGGCCGTTTCCATCGGCGGGGGCATCACGCATCCGGCGGCCTGGCTGTGCCCGCCGCCGCCGAACAAGGCCGCCGCGCGCGATACGTCATGCGGCGGCAGCGAACGGAAGCTGCACTTTACCCTGTCCCCCGGTTGCGCCATCAGGCAAGCTATCTCCACGCCCGCCGTATTGAGCGCGAAGTTTACAATCCCCTCCGTATGCTCCGCCAGCGCCCCGGTTTCCTCAAAATCCGCCTTTGACAGCCTCATGACGGCGATCTTCCCGCCCGCATGCATCGTCATGTTTAGCAGTGCACGGCCAAGCAGCCTTGATTGGCTGAGTGGGCGCAGGTCAAACAGCCGCCTGGTGATATCCTGCAGATCAAGGCCCGCCTCCATACACCGGCTAGCCAGCCTCGCGGCCGCCACATCCGTATTGCGCTGCTTGAAATTGCCGGTATCCGTCGCCGCGGCGACATAGAGGCACTCGGCCATCTTTCCATCGAGCGGGACGCCCAGACTGTCGATAACCTCCATGACCAGCACGGCCGTGGCGGACAGCGGCGAGCGCGTGAGGTTGATCTGAGCGTAACCCGGGTTGGTGGCATGGTGATCCACCTGCGCGGTGCGCTTCGCCCCTTCAAATACCGCGCGGCTTTTGCCCATTCGGCTAAGATCGCCCACATCCACAGCCACCGCCAAGTCAAAAATAGCGCCTTCCGCCTGACCGGGCGTGACCACCTTGTCCGCGCCTTCCAGATGTACATACAGCTTTGGCACGGGGTCATCGCACAGCACCGTAACGTGTTTGCCCATCAAAACAAGCGCGCGGCACAGCGCAAGCGCTGAGCCGCAGGTATCCCCATCCGGAGCGATGTGTACAATTAGCGCAATCCGCCCGGCTGCTTTGAGCGCCTCCGTAAGCTCATGGCGTATCATCCTCTTGGACCTCTTTCGTTTCCGGCAGCACATCCTGCAAAATCGAAGAGATGTGCGCGCCGTAGGCAATGTTATCGTCCGTCTCAAAGAGCAATTCCGGCGTATAGCGAAGGTTCAGGTTCCTGCCCAGCTCACGCCGGATAAAACCCGCGGCACTCTTTAGCGCCTTGAGGAGCGGCAGCCGGCTCTCGTCTTCCAGCACGCTGACGCGCACCTTGGCGTAGCGAAGATCCCGTGTCACTTCCACGCGGGTAATGGACCAGGTGCCGCTCACGCGCGGGTCGCGAACCTCTTCCCGCAGGACTCGGTCAAGCTCCCGCCTGACCTCCTCGCTGATGCGATCTATGCGCTCGTAATGCATACGTCTCCTTTACGAGAGGGGGAACGCCAAGGGGCGCTGATCCTGGTTTTCATATTGCCGCGGCACAAGCGCCGCTCTGCATGAAAACCGGCCTCGCCGCTTTTGATTCGCCACAGGCGGAAAACGGCTCCGGTCCCCCTGAACCCCGCTTACGGGAAAAATCCCTTCAGAATCCCTTCTTTTTCACTCACGGCGGAAAGCCGCCTGGCGGGTGACCATGCGGCAGAACCCCTTGTCACCGCTCAATCTGCTCGCTTATGAAACACTCAATCACATCGCCTTCTTTGATGTCATTGAATTTTTCAAGGCCAATGCCGCATTCAAAGCCCGTCGCCACCTCGCGCGCGTCGTCCTTGAAACGCTTGAGCGAATCCAGGTTGCCCTCAAAGACCGTCACATTATCCCTCAGCAGGCGCACCATAGCGTTGCGCTGCATCTTGCCGTCCGTAATATAGCAGCCCGCCACCGTGCCGACACCCGTTACCTTAAAGGTGCTGCGCACCTGCGCGTGGCCCAGGATCACCTCGCGGAACTGCGGCGCCAAGAGGCCCTTCATGGCCTTTTCGACATCCTCAATCGCCTGATAGATGACGCGATAGAGGCGAATATCCACTTCCTCGCGCGCCGCCATGTCGCGGGCATTGTTCTCCGGACGCACGTTGAAGCCGATGATAATCGCGCCGGAGGTAATGGCCAGCATTACGTCGTTTTCCGTGATCGCGCCGACGCCGCCATGGACGGTCCTGACGCGCACCTCTTCGTTGGAGAGCCTCTCGAGCGACTGACGCACCGCTTCCACCGAGCCCTGCACGTCCGCCTTGATGATAAGGTTCAAATCCTTGATTTCACCCTCGGAAATCCTGGTAAACAAATCATCCAGCGATACCTTGGCCGAGGCTTTCACCAGCGCGGCGCGCTGCTTGTCGCGGCGTTCCTCCACCACCTGGCGCGAGAGGCGCTCGTCCACGGCGCTGAGCTCATCGCCCGCGTCGGGCACCTCGCTGAAGCCGACAACCTCCACCGGCGTGGAAGGCGGCGCTTCCTCGATGCGCTCCCCGTGCTCGTTGGCCATCGCGCGGATGCGGCCGTACGCCATGCCGGCGACAATCGTATCCCCCACGCGGAGCGTGCCGTTTTGCACGAGCACGGTCGCTACCGGGCCTCGGCCCTTGTCCAGCTTCGCCTCAATGATGATACCGCGCGCGCGGCGGTTCGGGTTGGCCCGCAGCTGCTGCACATCCGCCACCAACAGGATCATCTCCAGCAGATGGTCAACGCCCTGGCCCGTAACGGCGGAAACAGGCGCCATGATCGTGTCTCCGCCCCATTCCTCGGCAATGAGCTCATACGCGGTCAAGTCCTGTTTGACGCGATCCGGGTTGGCGCTCTCCTTGTCCATCTTGTTGATCGCCACGATGATCGGCACCTTGGCCGCCTTGGCGTGGTTGATCGCCTCAATGGTCTGCGGCATGACGCCGTCATCCGCGGCGACAACCAGGATGGCGATATCCGTGGCCTGCGCGCCGCGCGCGCGCATCGCGGTGAACGCCTCGTGCCCCGGCGTATCAAGGAAAGTAATCGGTTTGCCGTTGAGATCGACCATGTACGCGCCGATATGCTGCGTGATGCCGCCGGCCTCGGCCTCTGTGACGCGGCTTTTGCGGATATAATCCAGCAGGGACGTCTTGCCGTGGTCCACGTGGCCCATGATGGTCACCACCGGCGGACGCTCAATAAGATCCGTCTCTTCATCCTCAAAGTTTTCCTCTACCAAAATATCTTCCGCCGTCTTCTCCAGCTTTTGCTCCAGTTCCACGCCAAACTCAGAGGCTACCAGCGCCGCGGTATCAAAATCCAGCTCCTGATTGATGGTGGCCATGGTGCCCAGCAAGAGCAGTTTTTTGATGATTTCCCCGGCGGGCTTGCCGATGCGCTCCGTCAGGTCTTTGACCGTAATCGTTTCTGCTGTCATAAATGCCTTCTCAATCTTGATCGGCGCCATGCCCTGCTGCGCGCTTTGCGCCTGCTTGCGGCGCTTGCGGCCACGGAACACGTCGTCGTCCGGCACGACGCCCATTTCGCGTACTCCGCCCTTGCGGGAGCGGGTGCGCTGCTCCATGTCATGCTGGCGCTGATAGAGTTTTTTGTTCGGATCGTAATTGGACACGCGCTCCTTCTCGACCACGGGCGTAAGCTCCGGCCCGCGGCTCCGGCCGGCCGCCATGCCCCCGGCACGCTGCGC
>JGI20171J29575_12612583_pt1 | contig 20114 bp, 15 predicted proteins | sample TergutNc150P4_FD_29575 | JGI IMG/M metagenome (IMG submission 29575)
CCCCGCCTCATCCTTCAGCAGCACGGTGCGGCGCGGGTCGTTGTACTGGCTTTTGATCTCGGAAAGCTCCGCCTTGATCACACCCATGAGCTTCGCGCGGCTCGCCAGGATAGACTCCAGCCGCCGGATCTCCTTTGTAACCTTCGCGTGTTCCTCGCGCAGGATGAGGATCTCCAGCCCTGTCAGGCGGCGCAGGCGCATATCCAAAATCGCCTGGGCCTGCAGCTCCGAGAGCGTAAAGCGGGCAATGAGGTTTGCCTTGGCCTCTTTATCGTTCTTGGCGGCGCGGATGATGCGGATGACCTCGTCCAAATGATCGACGGCGATGATCAGGCCGTCCAGGATGTGCAGGCGCGCGCGGGCCTGTTCCAGATCATACTGCGTGCGCCGGGTGACGACGTTCACCTGATGCGACAGGAAGCACCCGAGCATGCGCCGCAGGCCCATCTGTTCCGGCTTGCCCTCCGCGATGGCCATGATGTTCACGCCAAAGGTGATTTGCAGGTCAGCGTATTTATACAGCGCGGCCAGCACCCGCTGGGGATCCGCGTCACGCCGCAGTTCAATGACCGCGCGCATGCCGGTGCGGTCGCTCTCGTCGCGGATATCGTGGATGCCGCCGAGCAGGGTCTTCTTTTCCTCGCTGAGCCGGAGTATCTTCTCCAGCATGGCGGCCTTGGACACCTGGTAGGGCATCTCCTTGACGACGAGCAGGGAGCGCCCCGCCGGGCCCTGCTCGATTTCCACCCTGGCGCGCAGGATCAGCCTGCCGCGCCCCGTCTCGTACGCTTCTTGAATTTCAGGCGTGTCCAGGAGGATACCGCCGGTGGGAAAATCGGGGCAGGGCAGAAAGCGCATGAGCTCACGGAGGGTGATGTCCGGCTTATCGATCATGGCGATGGCCGCGTCAATGGCCTCGCCCAGGTTATGCGGGGGGATGTTGGTAGCCAGGCCCACCGCGATGCCGGACGCGCCGTTGACCAGCAAATTGGGGAAGCGCGCGGGCAGCATGTCCGGCTCCTTGATGCTGTCGTCAAAGTTCAGCCGGAAGGGCACGGTATCTTTTTCAATATCGCGTAGCATCGCCATGGCCAGCGGGGCCATGCGCGCCTCGGTATAGCGCATGGCCGCGGCCGCGTCGCCGTCGATGGAGCCGAAGTTGCCATGGCCGTCCACGAGCAGGCCGCGCAGGGAGAACGGCTGGGCCAAGCGGACCAGCGCGTCATACACGGAGGTGTCGCTATGGGGATGGAACTTGCCAAGGCAGTCGCCGACAATGCGCGCGCACTTGCGGTGCGGCTTATCGGGCGAGAGCGAGAGCTCGGCCATGGTATAGAGGATGCGGCGCTGGACGGGCTTGAGCCCATCCTCGGCCCGCGGCAGCGCGCGTTCCAAAATGACGTGCTCGGCGTAGGGGAGCATGGCGCCGGCCATGACCTCCTCCATGTTGGCCTGGAGGATCACTTCGCCCGGCGGCGCGGGGATGTCCGGCTTCTTTGGCATCTTTCCTTACCCCCTCTGCGCGGTATCAGGCAAGTCGGTCTTTTCAAAGGTATCCGCGCGGTTAAAATTGGCGTGCTCGCTGATGAACTCGCGGCGGGGTTCGACCTTATCGCCCATGAGCACGCTGACAATGTGCTCGGCCTCGGACGCGTCCTCGATGGCGACCTGCAGAAGCTTGCGATGGCCCGGGTTCATCGTGGTCTCCCAAAGCTGCTCGGGGTTCATTTCCCCCAGCCCCTTGTAGCGCTGGACGGTATATCCCTTAAGGCCGCGCGTCAATCGCCGCAGCTCCTGATCGTCATAGGCGTATTGCGCCGCGCCCGCTTTCTTGATTTGGTACAGCGGCGGCATGCCAATATACACGTGGCCGTCGGTGATGAGCCCCCGCATGTAGCGGTAGAAAAAGGTCAGCAAAATCGCGCGGATGTGCGCGCCGTCCTGGTCCGCGTCGGAGAGGATGATGACGCGGTGGTACTTGAGGGTCGCCAGATCAAAATCTTCCCCGATGCCGCAGCCCAGCGCCGTGATGATGGAGCGGAATTCCTCGTTGCCCAGCACTTGGTCCAACCGCTTTTTCTCCACGTTGAGCGGCTTGCCGCGCAGCGGCAGGATGGCCTGAAACCGCCGGTCGCGGCCCTGCTTGGCGCTGCCGCCGGCGCTGTCGCCCTCCACGATAAACAGCTCGTTTTCCGAAGCCTTCCGGCCTGTGCAGGCGGACAGCTTGCCCACCAGCGGCGCGGCCTCCAGCTGGTTTTTCGCGCGGGCGACCTCCTTGGCGCGGCGCGCGGCCTCGCGCACCTTGGCCGACTTGGCGGCCTTCTCAATGACCATCATGGCGAACTCCTGATGGCGCAGGTCCTCCAGGTACGCCGTGAGCAGATCCGTGACAATGGCCTCCACCGCGGGCCTCACCTCGCTGTTGCCCAAACGGCCCTTGGTCTGGCCCTCAAACTGGGGCGAGCGCACCATGCAGGAGAGCACGCAGGTAAGGCCCTCGCGGTAATCCTCGCCGGAGAGGTTATTGTCCTTTTCTTTGAGCGCGCCGACGCGGCGGGCGTAGTCGTTGAACACCTTGGTGTAGGCGGACTTGAACCCCACCTCGTGCGTGCCGCCCTCATGGGTGGGGATGTTGTTCACATAAGAAAAGAAATTGTCGGTATATGTGTCGGTATATTGCAGCGCCACAGCCAGCAGGGTATCTTCCTTTTTCCCCTCAAGGCAGACAGGCCGCTCGTGCAGGGCGGCCTTTTCCTGGTTTAGATATTTGACATAATCGGCAATGCCGCCCTCATAGCAATAGACGCGCTCACGCTTCTCCGGGTCTTTTACGCGCTCGTCCAGCAGCGAGATTTTAACGCCCCGCGTCAGGTACGCCAGCTCGCGCAGCCTGTGCGCCACGGTCTCGGCGCTCCAGGCAATGTCCTCAAAGATGGAATCATCCGGCAGAAAGGTGACGCGGGTGCCCTTTTTGCGCGTGTTGCCCACCTTTTCAATGGGCCCGTCCGGCACGCCCGCCAGCACCTTCTTTTCCTTCTGGCTGTACTGGCTGGTGAACGACATATGCCAGTGCGCCCAGTCCACGTAGCTATCCACCGTGAGCCAGCGGGACAGCGCGTTGACCACGGACGCGCCCACGCCGTGCAGGCCGCCCGAGTAGGTGTAGTTCGCGTTGTTGAACTTGCCGCCCGCGTGCAGGCGGGTGAAGATCACCTCCACGCCGGACACGCCCATCGTGGGATGAATATCCACCGGCATGCCGCGGCCGTTATCCTCCACGGTGGCGGCCCCGTCCTTGTGCAGCTCCACGCGGACCTCGCTCGCGTAGCCGCCCATGGCCTCGTCCATCGCGTTGTCCACGATTTCCCACAGGAGATGATGCAGCCCTCTTTGGCCGGTGGTGCCGATGTACATGCCCGGCCGCATGCGCACGGCGTCCAACCCCTCCAGCACCTGAATATCCTTCGCGGCGTATTCCCTTGCCAATGACACAACCTCTTTCCGCTTGCCTTGTTACCCAGACTGGGGTATTATACCATATATAAAATATTTCAGGCAACCGCATGAACTGCGGCGGAATGGGCAAAAAAATCGGAGGCAATAACATAACGATAGGGGTTTGTGATGGCGCGGATTCTTGTGGTGGAGGATAACCCCGATTATCGGGAGCTGCTTCAAAATTTCTTGGAAAGCGATCATTATACGGTGGCCGCGGCCTGCGATGGAGCCCAGGCTTTACGGTTGGTTCACCAGGAATCGTTTGATCTCATCCTGCTGGATCTGATGCTGCCCGGCATAGACGGCTACGGCGTGTGTGAGGCGATTCGCAGGGATTCGAATATCCCCATCATCATGCTGACCGCGCTGGACAGCGAGGCGCACCAGGTGCGGGGCTTTGACCTGCGCATTGACGATTACATCACAAAGCCTGTATCCATGCGGATCCTTCTGCGAAAGGCAGCGGCGGTTTTGCGAAGAACGGCGCCGTCCGAATCCGCGAATCTTATCTTTTATGGCCTCTCTTTGAATGAAAAAAGCCATACCGTCAGCGTCGCGGGGAATCCTGCCCAGTTTACGCTCCGCGAATATGAGATCCTGCTTGCGCTCATGCGAAAGCCCGGCGAGGTGGTATCCCGCAAGGCGCTCCTTTCAAAAGTATGGGGTTATGATTTTTATGGCGATGATAGAATCGTGGATACGCACATCAAAAATATTCGTAAAAAGCTGGGGGCGGAGGATTGCATTGAGACGGTTCGCGGCGTGGGCTATAAACTGCAAAAAGGGAATTAGCGGCAGTCTGACCGCAAAAACCTTCCTCATCTTGCTGTCGCTCTTGCTTGTGATCTGCATGGCGGCCTACATTTTCATCGGCTTGTTCCTGCCTTTTTCAAGCGAAGGGCAGTCCCGCCGCCAGTTGGAGGATAAAGCAAGGGCGCTCGTATCGGAATTGCGCCAACGCAAGGCTGACGAGAGCGGCGCGCTTTTTGTTAGGTTTATCTGGGAAACCGGCGCAAACATAGGCCTGATGAATCAAGCGCGTAAGCCCATCGACTTATTTACTTTTGCGGCAAGCCCTATAAGCGGCGCCGTATCCGGGCGGGAATATCCATTTCGGTTTGCCGATTCCCTTCGGGAATATATCCTCGTGGCGGCGTACAACCCGGCGCGCTCCCATGAAATCTCCCGGGCGATCTGGAGAAGCCTGCCTTGGGTTGGAAGCCTTGTCCTGCTTTTGTCCCTTGCCAGCGCCGTACTATTCTCAAGATACACCACCCGCCCCATCATCCGCATGAGCGGAGCCGCCGCAAAAATTGCCGATCTGGATTTTAGCTGGTACTGCCCCGATCTGCGCCAGGATGAAATTGGCCTATTATCCAAAAGCCTGAACGAACTCTCCGACACATTGAGCGCCGCGCTATCCTCTCTCAAGCGACAAAATATGTCCCTTGCGGATGATATTGCGCTGGAAAAAGAACGCGAGCGCCGCCGTTTGCTGTTCTTTTCCGGCGTATCCCATGAGCTGAAAACGCCTATCGCCATTGTCATCGGCCAGCTGGAAGGGATGCGGGCGGGCATCGGCGTATACAAAGACAGGGAAACCTATCTCGCGCGCTCGGCCGAGATTCTCCGCTCGCTGGACGGCTTTATCAAAGAGATATTGTCCGTTTCCCATATGGATATAGCGGAAAATTCTCTGACGGCGGTGAATCTGGCGGAGATTGCGGAGGAGTGCGTGGAATCTCGCGATATACGCGCGGAACCGCCAAGCATCCGGTTTGCCGCCGAAATCGAACCGGATGTTCTGATCGCGGGCGATGGGCCGCTGCTGAAAAAAGCGCTCGCGAATGTGATCGGCAACGCGGCGCTGTATACGCCCGATGGCGGAGCGGTCCGCGTGGCTCTGGCGCAAAAGGGCCGCCACGCGGTTCTTACGGTGTTCAATTCGCCCGCGCATATTCAGGCGGAACATCTGCCCCGCCTCTTTGAGGCGTTTTATAGGGCTGACCGGCATTCGAAACATGGCGGCGGGCTTGGGCTGTATATCACCCGCATGATCCTGGAAGCGCACAAGGCGGAATATGCGATCGCGAACGTTAAGGACGGCGTACAATTCACCATCTCCTTTCCGCTGCTCCCTGTAGCCTGATTCGACAGCGTCCGGCACGGTTTCACACAAAAAACACAGTATCTCCAGATAAACTCCACATACCGTCTGCTATAATGGCGGGAGGAGGTTGCTGCGTATGAAAATTGAAGCGAACCAACTCACGATGATTTACCCTTCCGGCAAAAAGGCCCTGCAAAACATCTCTGTGCGGATGGAGAGCCCAAACCTGATCGGCATTCTGGGGCCGAACGGCGCGGGCAAAACCACGCTGATGAAGCTGCTGATTGCCGGCCTCATCCCCACCAAAGGGGACATCCTGCTGGATGGAAAGGCGCTTTTGCCCCAGGAGAATCGCTTGAAGTCCCAGCTGGGCTACTTGCCGCAGAGCTTTGGCCTGTATGACGAGCTCAGCGTGTGGCAGTTTCTGGACTACATGGCGGCCTTGAAGGGCTTGAAGGGCAAAAAGGCGATTGACGACGCGCTTGCGGTCGCAAACCTTGCGGAGCACCGCAAGGTCAGGATCGGCGCGCTTTCGGGCGGGCTGCGCCAGCGGGTTGGCATCGCGCAGGCTTTGCTCGGCAATCCGCAGCTGCTCATCCTGGACGAGCCTACGGTCGGCCTGGACCCTGAGGAGCGGGTGAAGTTCCGCAACATTTTCTCCGAGATGGCGCGGGATAAGCTGCTGCTGCTCTCCACGCATATCGTGGAGGACGTGCAGTCCATCTGCAACCGGGTATTGATCGTCCATGACGGGCACATTCTCTTTGACGGCGAGCCTGCCGAGCTGATCGCCCGGACGGAGGGGCATGTGGGCGTGTATGTCTCGCAGATCGGGGATCCAACCCCGGAGGGCTGCCAGGTCGTCTCCAAGGTGAACACCGCCAGGGGCATCCAGTGCAGGGTCGTGGCGGAGTGCCTGCCTGGGTTTGCCAAGGCCGCTGAGCCTACTTTAGAGGATGCGTACCTCCACCGCATCGGCAAGGGGGCGGATGCGCTGTGAAGGCTTTTGCGCTCTATCGGGTGGAACTGAGGAGGCTTGCGCTGTCAAAATTCACTTGGATTGCCGCGGGGCTGAGCGTTTGCGGGCCGCTGTTTGGCTATGATATGTATGTTCCATCCAGCACATGGGTGATGACTGGGAAATATATCGCGAACCCCGTCTTGGCGGGCGCCGTGCTTTGGGCGGTGTTATCCATGCTGGAATCGGACAGGATCTATCGCGCTAAAACGGACGTTCTGACGGATGCCGTTTTGTCCCCCGATACGCTGGCCGCTTCGCGTATGTTTGCGGTCATGACGCTTTGCGCGGCGGTATCGCTGCTTACGGCGCTCGTTTACCTGCCTTACACAATGAACAAGGTTGGTTATCTGTTTGAACTCGGGCTCTATGCTTACAGTTTTCTCATTGTGCTGCTGCCCACGTGGTGGATTTCAATCCTGCTGGCGGCCGCGCTTTATCAGATTACCCGCCGCATTGAGTTGGCTGGATTGCTGTATGCCGTATGCGTGTATTTCAGTTTCAGCCAATTTTTTGGGAATCATTATTTTACGCATTGGATCAATCCCATTATTCTCAGCTATTCGGATGGATTTTCAAACGCATCCCCGCTGCGGATCACCCTGTATACCCGTTTCATATGGCTGGCGATTGCGGGCGGAGCGTTTGCGCTGTCCTTGCTGTGCATGCGCCGGTATCAAAAGAATCTCCTGGGCTCAATTGCGCGGGGGGTTCGTAAAATCTATATTCCAATCACAGCGGCAGCGCTTGTCAGCGCTGGAGTATTCTTGTGGACAGGACAGCCTTTTGTTGACCACGGCCCCATAGAATATGATTATGAATATAGGTACAGGCGAGATGTTGGAAGCAGCAATACAAGGGTATCTTCCGCGTCATACCGGCTGGAGCCGAACGTTATGGCTGGAAGGCTGAAGGGCCGCGTCACCTTTGACTTCACGAAATATGGTGAGGGTGAAGACTGGATTGCGATGAACCCTGGGTATACAATTGCCAAAATGACCGTAGATGGTGACGATATCCCCTATAAAACCCTTATAGGGTCGGAGGTGAACGGCGAGCGCAAGACAGTTTTCACGCTGCCCCCGGTATCAGCCCGGCGAAACCTTGTCGTTGAATACGAGGGATTCCCTTCTTCGGCGAAATGTTTTCCGCTTTCTGTGACAACAGAGATCAGCCTCGAATACATTTCGCTTATCAATGACGGCGTTGGCCCGTTCTCAACGAGTTTCGTGCCTTGCGCGAGTTCAACGTGGGAATTGATTCTGCCGTCAGGGCTCACGCCCGTTGTGGATCATGTGCTGCTGGAGAACCCGGAAGACAATCACAACGGCACCAAGACATGGCGTACGACAATTTATAGGTATGGCTTGCCTTGGATACTCGCGGCTGATTTTGACGCCATAACCTTTGAGGCCGCGGGCACGGCAGTGGAGCTTATATATGCGCATAAGTATGACAGAAACATGAGGGAATACGGGGTTTCCAAAGCCATTGCCGACGTGATGAATTACTGCACCGAACATCAGGGAAAGCTCGGCTTTGCCAAAGGGAAGCGGTTGGTCATGCTGCAGCGCAGCGCGATGTTTGGCGGCGGCAACGCTGGCGATGGTTGGGTGGAGTGGAGTGAGGATATTTTTACGCAAAGCAATCTAAGTGATCCGCTAAAAGGCGCGTCCGCCATGGAGGTTTTCGCGCACGAGATCATTCACGAGTGGTGGGGCGGTCTCGGCGTCGTCTGCGGCGAATACGACGATCCGTTCTATGCCGCTTGGTCGGACGAAGGGCTTACCGTATACACAACATACCGGCTGATGAAAGAAAAGTACGGGGAGCTATACGCTGCACAGAACTATATAGATGTCTGGCAGGCGGCGGTTGATAAACAGAACAGGGGCTTCTATTACCGCCATCCGGAATATCTTGCGAAGCTTCCGGAGCAGTATCAGGCACAGCTGAATTCCGAGGCGCGGGAAACGAATCAATACTGCCGTATGCCGCTGATGATCCTCAAAGCCGAGAGGCTGGTGGGCGGAGAGGCAAAATTTGACGAGATATTACAAGCCATTCATCGGCAATACGCGTCAACAGGGCAGATGTTCACCTACCAGGATTTCCTGGACGCCTGCGACCTGCGAGAGGAGGATGTAATCCTTGAACAAGATTTTCAAATATGAGCTCAGGCGGCTCCTGTGGAATAAGTTTTTCATTGGGTTGCTCCTCATCAACGGCCTATACGCCTGGTTCGTCTTAACCGGCGATATCATTGCCGGCGTCGCCTACACCGCGCCTTTTTCGCCCTGGAGCTTTGGCGCGTACCTGGCAAAGACCATGCCCATCACGGTTTTAACGGTTCTGTTCCTGCTGACTTTTTACTACGCAAAAAAGGAAAAGCGGGTGGAGGTGCTAACCGGCGCGACGCCGGTCAACCCGGTCCGCTACTCCCTTGTCAGAAGCGGCGCGATTGCAACGGCTTTCTTGATCCTCGTTGCCTTACTTCTGGGGCTGAGCCTGTACTTCTATGCTTCCATCCTTGACTATTGGCATGTTACCCCATTCATCCTGCCCGCGCTGCTGGTGCTCCCGCCTTGCCTCATTTTCGCGTTGGGCGCGGGTCATTTGGCCGGGCGGCTGCACGTCGGATTGCTGTATGTCCTCATGCTCGCGGTTCTGCTTGTTGGCTTTGGCGGGATCGGCGGGGCGTTTGATCCTTTCGGCGGCGGATATTTCAGCGTCTATCCCCTCTCCTTGCCTGCCGGCGCGGATGGCGACCCCGCCTTTACGCTAAGCGCCGGTTTTTTGATCGCGAGGGCTGTGTATTTGGGTGTGGGTGGGGGGTTGTTCCTGATGGGGATAGGCGCGGCTCGAAAAAAGGCAACGACCGCGTAAGAAGGGGGGATGCTAGGGGGCTCTGCCCCCTAGAACCCCCGCTTAAGGGATAAATCCCTTAAAAATCCCTTTTTTTCGCCTCACGGCGAGGTGTCTTAAGAATAGAAAAAGGCGATTGCCGCTTCGATATCGTCCGTAGTAAGGCAATGCAATATATAGCTACAAGGTATGTCTGGTGATTGTTAAAATTATTAAAGTTTCAATATATCTTGACAAAAGTATTATATGTTGTATATTTTTAGAAAATAATGAATGATTTATTAAATAGAGGGGGCAATGGTCATGCACAAACATTTAGCGGTTTTGATGCTGGTTTTTCTGTTTTCTGCGGGTATGCTGTCTGAAAGATCGCTTGCAGCCAGCGGTATTGTCCAATATCAATACGGTGATGCATTTGAGGCGGCACTATTTGCTGCAGAGGGTGATGAAGTAGCGTTGGCAAATATGCCATCGTTGATCGTTGGCCGCTCTTCTGCCACAAAAGACCATGACGCCCAAATGGGTGCATATTTTGATTATCGTACAATACAGACAGGAATACAATATACTCAACAAACACGTGAAGCCTTTCCGTTTGGGAAAATTGTTTCCATTTATTTCTATGGTGATAAACTGTATTTCCTTGACAATCAAAAAAACTGTATCCATGTTGCGGATGAAAATGGAAATATACTGAATACTATTGGCGTAGCTGGTAATGCGCCGGGAGAGTTAATGAATCCCGCGGCATTTACAGTGGTAAACGATGAGATTCATGTGGCCGATTTTGGAAACAAGCGTATACAGATTTTTAGTTTGGAAGGGATATCAAAAGAAACAATTTCTTTGTCTTCTATGCCTGAATATGCCGAATATGTAAGCATTGGAAAGGTTGAAGATGGATATTTGCTTGCCGTAAGAACGCACGAAAAACAGCCCACAGTATACTTTTGTAGAATCGATGGCTCTATATCGGAGATTTCTGAGAAGACAATGGGCCTAATTGCTACAAATGAGAATGATTGCTTTTATATAGAATTTGGACAATATGAAAAGTATTCGGGCGGTTTTCGTTTCTCAACAGGCGAGAATGCAGTGTTCAAATGGAATGGAGAGTCGCTTGTAAAGCAAAAAACAGCCTATCCGTATGGCTTTTGGATTTATCCCAGCGCATATTGCATAGATAATAGCTGGTATGCGTTTTCCGGATCCTTTGCCAGTGTTGACAGATTTGATATGGATTGGAATTATGTAGAAACAATACTTACTCTACAGGAAAACATGGAGGAGCAAGGATTCATAGGAGTCAGTTTTGCAATGAGCAATAACGGAAAGATTTATGTTTTCGCGCCAAATTTTCAAAAACTATATATCTTTACGCCATCGAAGTAAACGATGAAAAAGGTTAGTTTTTTTAAAAGCTTGTAATGCGAAGCATGTTTAGAAAGCCAAATTATTGTGTTTTTTATTGGCTTCTTTACGTCTGGGCCTATATCCCATTTACAAGTATCCCTAAGAACCTTTCTCTCAGGAAGAAATTGACATGATGGCTGTGCGAAAAGATGAGGCATTGTTTGCGGAATGCAAATGGCAAAACGCTGAAGCGAATGTCGATGTATATTATGAACTAAAGCGCAAGAGCGAGATGTTTGGTTTTGCGAAAAACCATCTATATATATTTACAAAAAGGGCAGCTGCCGCGAAATTGCTTCAGCTTCAATATGAACATCAGCTTGTTACGCTTTTTGCGCTGCCGGAGATGATTGAGGAATTCAAAAAGCAGGAATCCGAACAGCCCGGAGTTTATGAAGTATGAAGAAGAGCTTCTCACTACCCTCCTCAGTTTCCATATTGACCATCCACATAGGGCAAAATCGCCCAAGTAACATCGTCAGCAAGATTGCTTTTGATTTCGATTTTTGGCGGCCATCCGGCTGTCGATTTATCACAAGGATAACCGTTGCAATCAATACATTTGATAAATCCTTTTTCTTTGGCGCACTTTTTTTGTACGCAATCATGTTTGCCGCCTATACCACCATTACAACAACCGTCACAGGGTGGAAATTCTGCGTCAGGCGCCTCATATACTCGCTTAATTCTCTCTTGTAACGCCTTGCGGAACTCATCGCTGATGGCTTTGCCTGTATAGTGTACGCATAAGTCACAGCGATGTCCGCAATCGGAATACATTGCTTGTTCTTTTGGAAACGGCTTGCGGTTGGGATTTTTCTTTATCAGTATCATCTCTTTGACGGCTTCCAACATTGCCAGATTGTCTACCCGGATCAACATCCATAACCCGTCGGGCAGTGCATGAGCTTTGTTATAAAGGTCCTGTATTGCCTTTGGAAATTCGCCGAGCCGAGCCTCGAATTTCTCGCGCTCGGCTTTGCCGTAAATAATCTGAAAATCGTAATGATCTTCATGGATGTTGATAGACAAGATTGTTCTTTTGCCCTGCCGGAATTTTAGGCAATCTATGTCGTAGTATTTGCCCGGTACTTCATCGAGTTTATACTTCCCGCGCATGAATCGCATGGTTTCCTCGCTAACTTTTTGCAGTTCGGCCTTTTCGTTCACAATTTCACCCTCCATCAACCTGTTTTTAGTATCAAATGATTTCAAAAAGATGCTCGCAGTATTTTTCACCGTTGGAACTGATTGGCGAAGATACTATTTCTAAAAGGTGCAGTTTCACGCCGAGAAAGATTTCAGAATGATATTTCACAGATCCGCTGCAACAGCCACAATACGTAAGGGAAACGGCTGTAGATTCCGGCAATTGATGTATAGTCGGGCAGCAGCATATATATTTTCCGTTAGTTTTGTAATACCAAAATATACTCAACGTTCCGTCGTCATTCAATTTGTGGCGAGGCTGCTCGTTCATTTTCGTTGCGTTTAATAATTCAATACGTTCCATTATGGTTTTACCGTTAAGCTTTGACATTAGTTCGGAAAAATGAGGTTCATGCGCATACTTTGCACAGCCCTGCTCCGCCATGACGGAGAAGATTTGGTCTTTTGACAGCAAATTATCCATTTGCTCTGCAAACGCGACTTTTTGTTTCGGCGTTTCTTCTTCGGTTTCCGGGAAAATAAACCGCTCCATTATTTCCGCCGGAATACCTTTGTCCAGCATAGTCCGCTTGATTTCCTTAATGTTCATAACCAACCACTTGCTCCTTTTTATTTTTCACGCGTATTGGTACAAAAACATCCTGTTGATATTGGTTAAACGTACTGACAATATCCCCCGGCAGGATTTCCTCGATCAGTTCATCTCGCAGCAGCTTACCTTCCGCGTCGGCGTCAAATTCATAATGGTCGCTTCCGCTAATATAGTCCCGCAGAAGAACGAAGGTATCGTCCATATCTGCCATGAAAGAAGTGGTTATGGCGTATAATCCGCCCGGAAAAGCCTCATCAATATAGCCCGTCGCGTTTTCGTAGCCTTGCGGAATTTTCATAAGCATTACCCATTCGTCATTTGGTTCTTTTCTGAAAAAGCAATTTCTTAGTCCGGGTTCGGATATAAATCCATATTTTGCAAATAAGTTTTCGTCTAAACCCTCCGCTTGTCCTGTTTTCAATCGGGAAGTCAACACCCGCATGGGTGGCAGCCGAATAACCCGAACATCGTGCAGCTTTAATGCGTCCCTGCTGATTTCCGACAGCTTTTCAAACGTGACCGGCTCGCTTTTTTCTGCTGTGGCAAGACGCTTTTCAGTTTCCTCGTACAATAAAGGTATGGCGGATATTTTCTTAATGCCGCTCATCAGCATCTTGTGAAGGAAATCATCCACGAGCCGCCTCAGTTCAGACAATGCCGAAATTTCCGTGTCGAGTGATTCGAGCTTGTCCACAAACGCTTGAATCAATGCCTCCATGTTTTCACTTTTGAAAATTGTGACTATATCCTTAATGGGAATTTGTAATTTTCGCAATATAACAATTTGCTTCAATCGCTCCAGCGCGTCGGTGTCATAATATCTTTGGGCTTTATGATCAGGATGGCTGCTCCATAGCAACCCCATTTCCTCATAATATCTCAACGTCCTGCTGGATATTCCATAGCTGTCAACGACATCGTTTATTCTGAGCAAGTCCATAAGAATCACCCCACCCATATATCATACAAGCTGACGCAACGTCAATGTCAATACTTTTGGGAAAATTTGTTTTTGTAAAATTTTTGCACATTCGATGAACATAGCGTACGCTCTTGTATGCCGCACACAATATACCCAGGAAACCTTTTTTACCTTTCATTCGTTTGTTGTACCGCACGGATCCTATTTTGCGCTATAATGTCTCAAACACCATTCCGCGCGCAAAGGGGGCCTGCCGGTGGATTTTTCATCCGCGCCCATCCGGCTTCTGATCGGGCGGGGGGACACGCATTGCGCGTGCGGGCGCCCCCATACGACAGAGCTTTCCTTTGTGCGCATCGAACCGGGCGCAACGCGCGCGGTCCCCGAGGCGCTGGCGCGCGCGGGCATCGCGCGCCCTTTTATCGTCTGCGACGCAAACACGCGCCAGGCCGCGTGGCCAACCTTAGAGCCTGTCCTCCGGGAGGCCAATATCCCCTATACCCTGCACATCCTGCCCGGCGGGCGCGCGGAGCCGGACGAGCGCGCCGTCGGGTCGCTTTGCATGGCCTTTGACCGTCGGTGCGGCGGCATTCTGGCCGTGGGATCGGGCGTGATCAACGATTGCTGCAAGGTTTTGGCGCATGCCGTGGGCCTGCCGAGCGTTTCGTTCGCCACCGCGCCGTCCATGGACGGCTATGCTTCCAATTCATCCTCCATGATCCAAGGGGGGCTGAAGGTCTCCCTCTATAACGCGTGCCCCGCCGCGATTGTGGGGGATATCGATATCATCCGAAACGCGCCGCTGCGCATGCTCTGGGCGGGGCTTGGGGATATGCTGGCCAAGTACGTTTCCCTGTGCGAATGGCGCGTCGCCCGCCTGGTAACAGGCGAATACTATTGCGAAAACATCGCGGGGCTTGTGCGGGCGTCGCTGCGAAAGGTCGCGCGAAACGCGGAGAGGCTGGCCGGCCGCGACCCGGAGGCCGTGCGGGCGGTGATGGAAGGGCTTGTGCTCTCCGGCGTGGCCATGAGCTTTGCCAAGATGTCCCGGCCCGCCTCCGGCCTGGAGCATTATTTCTCTCACGTATGGGAGATGATGGCGTTCGCGGCGGGGAAAGCGCCCGACCTGCACGGGATACAGGTAGGGGTGGGCACATATCTGACGCTTAGGCTGTATGAGCAGGTTCGATTGATTCAGCCGGATCGCGAAAAAGCGCTCCGTTTTGTCGCCGCCTTTGATGAGAAGGCATGGGAAGCGCAGACGCGGGGCATCTTCGGCAAGGCGGCGGAGTCGATGATTGAGATGGAAAGGACCCTATACCACAAAAATGATCCGAAAGGCCACGCAAAGCGGCTCGGGAGAATCCTCGAATGCTGGCCGATGATCCTGCGGATCATCGAAGAGGAGCTGCCCCCGGCGCGAGATATCTTGCGGCTGGCGCAAACCCTTGGCATGCCCATCCTGCCGGAGGAAATTGGCATCGCGCGCGAGGATGTGGCGCGGGCGTTCCTTGGCTCGCGGGATATTCGCGATAAGTATTTGACGAGCTCGCTGCTGTGGGATCTGGGCCTGCTCTATGAAATTGATCTTCCCCTTTCGTAACCCCAGGGGGACTCATCAGGGGCCGCGGCCCCCTGATGCAAATCCGGCATCGGCGGTTCCGCCGCCGAACGGATGAAAACCCCGAAGGATTTTCCGCCTTGCGTCATCCCCTGAAATTCCTCGGAATTTCAGGGGATGACGTTCCTGTTCCCGTCCTCGCGCCCGCATGAACCGCGGTTCGTTCGGGTGTGTTTTCACCTCTCCGGCGTATGGGCATACGCTGGTATAGGGGTGGTAATACGCATGCGGATTCTTCGTATTGACGGGGGCCATCGGCTGGCGGGGGAAACACGGGTCGGCTGCGCCAAGAACGCCACGCTGCCTATCTTGGCGGCGGCATTGCTGGCGGACGATCCGGTTACGATCCTTAAGGCGCCCGACATCGCCGATGTGGAGATCATGCGAGACATCCTGAAAATGCTCGGCTGTGAAACCGTGCGCCTGGGCGACGGCGTAATGGTGGATCCTACGGGCCTGAAGGATAGCGCGCTGCCGGACCAACTCGCGAAAAAACTTCGCTCCTCCGTTTTCTTGTTGGGGCCCATGCTGGGGAAACTTCGCCGCGCAACCGTTACATACCCGGGCGGCTGCGATATCGGCCTGCGCCCGATTGATCTGCACCTCAAGGGGCTTGAGAGCCTAGGGGTGCGCATTTCGGAGGAGGGCGGCCTGATCGTTTGTGACGGAAGCGCTATGCATGGCGGCGTTGTGCATTTTGATTACCCAAGCGTGGGCGCGACGGAAAACGTGATGATGGCCGCGGTGCTGACGCCAGGCCGCACGGTGATCCACAACGCGGCCCGCGAGCCGGAGATACTGGACCTTCAGCGGTTCATCAACGAGATGGGCGGCAATGTATCGGGCGGGGGGTTACAGACCATCGTCATCGACGGGGTGAAGAGGCTGCGCGGCGCGGCATACCGGCCGATGCCCGACCGCATTGTCGCGGGCACGCTGCTGGCGGCAGCGGCCATTACGGGCGGGGAAATCACCGTGCTGGACGCGATGGCCTCCGACATGATGGCCATCATCTCCAAGCTGCGCGAGATGGGCTGCCGCATTCAAGAATCCGATGGGCGGATTGACCTGATCGCGCCCAGGCGCCTTAGGGCGTTTAAGCATTTGGAGACACAGCCGTATCCCGGCTTCCCCACGGACATGCAGGCGCAGATGCTGGCCCTTGCCACCGTGGCAGAGGGAAGCTCTGTCATTCTGGAAAAGGTATTCGAAAACCGGTTTACGCATGTGCCTGATTTTACCCGCATGGGCGCGGATATCCTCGTCAACGACCGGGTGGCCGTGATCCGCGGCGTATCGCGGCTGCATGGCGCGCGCGTCACGTCGCGTGATTTGCGCGGCGGCGCGGCGCTTGTCCTCGCGGGCCTTGCCGCGCAGGGTATCACCGACGTGGAGCAGGTCGCGCTGATCGACCGTGGGTACGAGCGGCTTGAGGAGCAGCTATCCGGCCTTGGGGCGCGCATCACCCGATTGGAAGCATAATCACGGCAAAAGCAGGAAAAACAAAACAAACGGAGAAAAAACGTTTCATTGCCTTGCGATGAAAGGAAGAGTTATGCCATCGAACGCATATGACACAAAGCAGCGGCATCCCGGCGCCGTCGCCCTGTTTGTGTTGCTGATCGTGCTTGCGGTTGCCATGATGATCATAAGCAATACGGTTTTTGCCGTCAGGTCCGTTTCCGTGGAAGGGAACCGCTTTTGCAGCGAGGAAGAGGTGGTGGCTTCCGCAGGCATCCGCCTGGGCGAGAGCATGTTCGCCATTGATTCCAAAAAAGCGCGGGATGGCATCAACGCGAACCGGTACCTTCGCTATGTCGGCATGTGGCGCAATTTTCCAAGCCATGTGACCCTCCGGGTGGAGGAGAACGCGCCGCTCGCGACGATCATGTCCATGGGCATGCTGGTGATGATTGGCAAGGATAGCGTCGTGCTGGAAGAGAGCGCCTATATCGACATGCTTTTGCGGATTCCGACGATTACGGGCGCGCAGGTGGATAAGGTGCGCGTAGGATCACCGGTTGTATACGCGCAGGCCGGGCAGGCCGAGGCGATTGAGGAGATACTGGGCACGCTGGAAAACATGGACGCGCTGGACGAAGTATCCGAATTGAATGTCAGCGCGCTGGACAACCTATATCTGGTAACCGAGGATGGATTGCAGGTCGTATTGGGCGGCAGGGAGAATATGGGGGAGAAAATCTCGCTGATGATGTCGCTGCTGCCGGGCCTTCGGGGTTCCTTGGAAATCCGCGGCGGTGTTTTGGATGTCACGACGGGGGTATCGGGTGATTTTCGCCCGCCGAAAGGCGCGCCAATCAAATGAGCTCCGGTTCATTTGGCTGGGAAGGACGCAAGGTAGAAAATCCCCGTGGGTTGTCCGCCGAAAAAGGCGTGAAGGGGAGGCACCGCGATTTGTAAAAAACGGACGGTCGGTTTGAGTTCGTAAAAAAAGCGACATAACCGCTAAGTTTTTTACGTTTTTCGAGCCAAAAAACGCAATCCTTTCTTGCAATCATCGGCGGGAAAGGGTACAATGAAAATGATGTAATGGGCGCATCAGCTTATGTGTACCTTTTTTTGGCGTAGTGGTTCGCCTGTACCCAAACGATAGGGGGTATCCGATAATTATGAAGAACATGGCGGTGGCCATTGACTTTGGGACGTCCAAGGTCGTGACCCTCGTTGCGGAGAGCGGCGGGTACCACCGGTGCGATATCATAGGCGCTGGCGTTGTCCCTTACGACGGCTATACCGACGGCTATTGGAACACGCCTGAAAAGGTTAACGACGCGATTCACGCCGCGATCCAAGAGGCGGAGACGCAGGCCAGCCGCCGTATCCACGAGATTCATGTGGGCGTCCCCGGGGAGTTCTGCCGGGTTTATGTTACGGAGACGACGCTCCAGCTGCAGGGCGTGGACCCGCACGTCACCCCTGCGGATGTGGAAAGAATTTTCGCGATGGCGGATCAGGAGATCCAGCCTGTGCGCGGCGTCATCATCCACCGCTCGCCCGCCTGGTTTATGGTGGACGACGGGAAAAAGACAATGGAGCCGGTTGGCATCAAGGGGTCCACGCTCAAGACCTTCGTGTCTTTCATTGTCGCGGATGAATTTTTTCTAAACGATATCAACCGCCGGATGCAAAGCCTTGGCATTGAAGTCGCGGGCTTTTTCTCCTCTCCCATGGGCGAGGCGCTGCTGTTCCTTCCGCCGGAGGATCGAGACCGAACGGCGGTTTTGATCGATATCGGCTATTTGAACAGTGAGATTATGGCCGTGGAGGGCGACGCGCTCGTTTTTCACAAGGTCATTCCCTTGGGCGGCGCCCATATTACGGTGGATCTGACCTATGGGCTTGAGGTGGCGATGCCCATGGCGGAACAGATTAAACGAAGTTACATTTTCGGGATGCCCGGCGGTGATAATATAGAAGCCGTGGACAGCGCCGGGCGCGCGGCAAGTTTCACGCGCGAGGACGTGGCCAGGGTGCTGGAGCCGCGCGTGGACGAAATTTCCGAGCAGATCCGCGAGGAACTCAACCACAGCGGGGTCAGGCTTGGAAGCTGGTCGAACGTGTACCTGACCGGCGGCGGGCTGGCCATGATGCGCGGCGGCCGCGAATATCTTTCCGCGCAGATGGAGCGGCCGGTGCGCGCGCCTTCACCCAAGGCCGCCAAGCTCAACAGCCCGGTTTACTCCAGCGCGCTGGGGCTGATGGACCTTGTTTTTGAGACGATCGAGCAGCAGACCGAAAGCGGCGGGATTTTTGATAAGGTCAAGGGCTTGTTTAAATAACGGACGGTAACAAACGGGCGGGACGGAAATGCCCGATTCACAGTGCATAAGGGGGATGACAATGCTCGAGTTTGAGGTGGACAACAACAGCTACGCTTCGATTAAGGTTGTCGGTTGCGGGGGCGCGGGCGGCAATGCCGTGAACCGCATGGTACAGGAGGGCCTGCGCGGGGTGGAGTTTATCTCCGTCAATACGGACAAGCAGGCGCTGGCCCTGTCCCTGGCGCCCAACCGCGTGCAGATCGGCGAAAAGCTGACAAAGGGCCTGGGCGCGGGCGCCATACCCGATATCGGGCGGCGCGCCGCGGAGGAAAGCCGCGAGGAGATCGCGCAAATGCTCAAGGGCGCGGACCTCGTGTTCGTCACGGCCGGCATGGGCGGCGGCACCGGCACCGGCGCGGCGCCCATCGTGGCGGAAGTGGCGCGCGATCTTGGCTGCCTGACCATCGGCGTTGTCACCAAACCGTTTATGTTTGAAGGCAAGCAGCGCATGAAGAACGCGGAGGGCGGCATCCAGGACCTGATGCAGCGCGTGGACACGCTGGTGGTGATCCCCAACGACCGCCTGCTGCAGGTGGTCACCAAGGGCACCACGATGATGGAAGCTTTCAAAATCGCGGACGATACGCTCCGGCAGGGCATACAGGGCATTTCCGACCTGATCGCCGTGCCGGCGCTGATCAACCTGGACTTTGCCGACGTGAAGACCGTCATGGAATCCGGCGGCATGGCGCACATGGGCATCGGCGTGGGCAAGGGTGAGAATAGCATGGTGGAGGCGGCAAAGAACGCCGTATCAAGCCCGATGCTGGAAACGTCCATCGACGGCGCGCGCGCGGTTCTGATGAACGTCACGGGCGGCACGAACATGTCGATTGTGGACATCAACGAGGCGGCGCAGCTTATCATCCAGGCCGCCGATAACGAGGCGAACATCATCTTTGGCGCGGGCATTGACGAGTCGCTGGAGGATGAAGTGCGCATCACCGTCATCGCCACCGGCTTTGAAAAAACGCCGTTCCCGCCGCGCGAACCGGCGCGCAAGCCGCATGAGCGCGAGCGTGAGCGCGTCTATAGCGCCGAGTCTGCCGCATCCTATGGCGGG
>JGI20171J29575_12612581_pt1 | contig 20039 bp, 16 predicted proteins | sample TergutNc150P4_FD_29575 | JGI IMG/M metagenome (IMG submission 29575)
AACAGCGGAAGCTCGAACGATAATGTGACGGGGTCCTTCGTTCCGGTGATGCGGATCATCTCTCTGAGTCCTTCCAGAACGTCGTCCTCGGTTATCTCAATGCGCACAAGCCGCATGCCCAGCTCTTCCGCGGAGCTTTCCGCCTCCCTGATGTCGTGCGAATCCTTTGAGCCCGCCGTGTAAAGGGTCGCTTCTTTGGCGTACTCCTTCGCGAGGGCGGCAACGATGCCCGAATCGAGACCCCCGGAGAACGCGACGGCGATCTCCTTGCCGGATACCGCGCCGCATACGGCGTCCTCAAGAGCCTTTTTCAACGGCCCGGATTCACAGATCATCGCTCGGCGTAGCGACTTCAAAGAGATAAATTAAGTGGCGGGCCCCGTGAAACTGAACCTTATGCGCTCAGAATGATTTAAAAACTTTTGCATGCGGTTGTGGACCCTACGCTCGGGACCGAAACCGCTTAAGTACTCTCGTTCACAGAACAAAAACCCTGAGCGAAAAACCGAAGAGTAAAATGTGCATTTCAAATACATTTATATTATTTTGTTTCGTTATTTAAAATATGGACGGAGTAACGCGAATAGGTGTTTCACTGGAACCCGAACTCTTAAAGGATTTTGATAAGATAATATCAAAAAAAGGGTACGTGAGCAGGTCGGAAGCCATAAGGGACCTTGTGCGTGACTCCCTTGCCGAGAACGAATGGAAGAATGAAAAGGAATACATGTGCGGCGTTGTCGTGATGATCTACGATCACCACACGACCGGCATATCGGAGAAGCTCACCGACATCCAGCACGGGAAGATGCAGAACATCAACACCAGCATCCATGTGCATCTGGACCACGACAGATGCATGGAGGTCCTGATCGTCGAGGGCGAGCTGGGGCATCTGAAAGTGCTCGCCAACGAGATATCCGCGATAAAGGGCGTTCACAGATGCAAGCTGACCATGGCGTCGCAGTCTACCGGCCATATGCACCATATCGGCGTAAGACACTGATCCGGGTTCGAGGCGCAGAATACTTCCGTCCGCGACAATGAGTGCTGGCGCGCCCGCTGAGATAATGATTTTTCCACCAAAAAGAGGTCCCGGCGTTATCGATCCGAAGGGAGCCCGTTCCTTTAAGCCCAGGTTCCCAATGATTAAATAATGCTTACGTTGTCGCTTGGGCGAATGAGAAAACTGATCATCACGGAGAAAGCGAACGCCGCGAGGAGGATCTCCGCCATTTTGTCCGACGGGAAGACCCAATCCGATTCGAAGGGCGGCGTTACGGTCATTACATTCGAGGCGGGAGGCGACGACTACACCGTAGTGAGCCTTAGAGGCCACATAATCGAATTGGATTATCCGGAAGAATACAACGATTGGGCGGGTGTGCCCCCCATCGACATGGTCTACGCCGAACCGGTGAAGAAAGTAAAAGTGAAATCCATACTCAGCAAGATCGGCGATCTCGTGAAGACCGCCGACGAGATCATCATCGCCACCGACTTTGACAGGGAAGGGGAGCTGATCGGCATGGAGACCGTGACCGCCGTCAATGCGGACATGTCGAAGGTGAAACGCGCAAAGTTCAGCGCGCTCACCAAATGGGAAGTGGAAAAAGCATTCTCCGAACTCACATTGCCGGACAGGCAGCTGGCCGACGCCGCGGAGGCCAGACAGATAGTCGACCTCTCGTGGGGTGCGGTCCTTACCCGGCTTGTGTCCTTGTCGTCAGGACAGGTGGGGAAGAACTTCATGTCCGTGGGAAGGGTGCAGAGCCCTACCCTCAAACTGCTTGTGGACCGCCACGAGGAGATAGAGAATTTCGTTCCCGTTCCTTTCTGGAACATCGTGGGCAAGTTCGGAATGCTCGCTTTCAAAGGAGAGCATGAGAAGAACCCGTTCTGGGAGAAAGAGGATGCGGAGAAGGTCATGGGTTCCATCTCTCACGCGAAGAAGGGGACGATAACGTCTTACGAGGTATCGATCAAGGAAGAATACCGCCCGGCCCCTTTCGACACGACCATGATGCAGGTGGAAGCGAACAAGATCGGGATACCTCCCACCGTGGCAATGAAGCTCGCTGAGGACCTCTACACAGGAGGATACATATCCTATCCGCGCACGGAGAACACCGAGTATCCGAAAAGTCTCGGTATAAAGGGAGTGCTTGAGAAGCTCAGGGATTCAGAATTCAAAGAAGAGGTGGAGGAGATCCTCAGACAGGAGAAGATAGTTCCGTCCAAAGGCAAGAAGAGGACTACGGACCACCCGCCCATATATCCGACGGCGGGCGCCAGCTCCGAAAAGATGAAAGGGGACAAATGGAAACTCTACGAGCTTATCGTAAGGAGGTTCCTGGCGACCGTCGGCCCCAACGCAACGGCGGAAGAGACCGACTGCAAGATACAGGTGGAAGGGGAGATCTTCAACGCCCGCGGCTATGTGCAAAAGGAGCTGGGCTGGAAGAAGTATTACAAAAAATACATCAAAACGACGGAGACCCGCATACCGAAGCTGAACGTCGGCGAAGAGATCGACATCAGGTCCAAGACCCTCGAGGAATCGGAGACGAAACCTCCGTACAGATATAACCAGGGGTCCCTCATCCAGGAGATGGACAGGCTGCAGCTCGGGACCAAGAGCACCAGGCACGACATCATCGGCAAGCTGTTCTCAAGGAACTATGTGCAAGGCAACTATCTGACGCCCACGGCCAGCGGCACGGCTCTCACGAAGTCGTTGGAAAAGCACGGCGGCGGCATCACCATGCCCGAGATGACGTCCAGGCTTGAGTCCGACATGCTTGACATAAGCCGTGGCAGCAACACATTGGCGGACGTCGTGAAGGAATCACAGGACATGCTGTTCGAGGTCGCCAAAAAGATCTCTTCCGAAAAAGAACAGTTCGGCGACGAGATCCGAACGGCCCTCAGGTCGCAGCAGTTCATCGGCATCTGCCCCACCTGCGGCAACAACATGACGATCAAGAAATCAAAGAACGGGAATTTCATCGGATGCGACGGCTACCCCGAATGCGCCAGGGCGTATCCCCTTCCGAGGGGCGCCATGATACAGCCCACGGAGACGACCTGCCCCGAATGCGGCCTGACGCAGCTGAGGATCGTCAGGAAGGGCATGCCGCCTTCCGTGCAGTGCATAGATCCGAAATGCAAAAGCAACACGGACCGGAACAACCTCGGCAAATGTCCCGTCTGCAAAGAGGGGACCATAAGGATAACATTCTCCAAAGCCGGAAAACGTTTCGCCGGCTGCTCCGAGTGGCCGAAATGCTCTCACACCTACCCGCTGAGGCCGAGAGGCTCGATATCCTCGGCGGGGGAGCAGTGCGAGGTGTGCGGTTCTCCCCTTGTGATATTCAACGGTTCCAAGGAATGCATCAGCCCCGACTGCGGGAGCCGCCCGGGGAGGCCTCGCAGGGCCGCTGCCGAAAAGAACGGCGGCAAGGTCTCCGCGGAGAAGAAGAAAGCTCCGGCAAAGGCCAAAAAGAAGACCGCATAAGACTACGGCAATCAACGAAGAAATCGGACCGCATGGCACTTACAATTGCGCATACCTATTATAAAAATCGTGTTATTTCGATTAATCTAGATTTGGCATGTGAATCAGCAGAGTGGGTCTTCTCCGGCCGAAAGTCCGTCATCAAAAATGTGGTTCAGAAGTTCGATGTCCATCGAGATGCGCGTGTTCCTGCAAACCGTGCATTCGAGATCTTTCTTCAGGGACTTCTTGAGATTCATTTCCTTTCTGTCGAGGTCGACTATCTTTCCGCACGCGCAGTAGATCTTCATAAGAGACCTTGGGCCAGCATTGTCCAGCATCCGGACATGGGCGTTACCCAGCGGAATTAACCTATTGGATGAATAGTCGCAACTCACAGTTCCCTTTCCCCTTTTCTGCCGTCTTGATCGCCTCAATTCCCCTCCAATGCGCGACGGACAACCCCTTACGCATCTATGCTTGAGAAGACATATAAGCTTTCTGTTCGGCCAATTCCTTTAGTTTAAATAGCTCTCAAAAAGAGCGTAGCTACTACTTTTCTTATTGAGTAACCTTTATATACTACTTATTAGCGGTGTTTTTGCGGAAATACGTGCGGAAAGTCACAATTCTCCGACGGTCCTCAGCTGCTCCAACACGGATTCGCGGATCTCCGAGGGCGTCCTTTCCTTGCCGACCCTCTTGCCGCCGCGGAGCACTTCCGTCTCGATCATCTCCATGCCGCAGCCGCAGCCGCACGTTACCCGGTCATCCCGTTTCAGGGAAACGCCCATTTCGAAACACTGCGGGCACCTGTACGTGAACTTCCTTCCGCCGAACTTGCCTCTCTTCGATATGGGCTGCCCGTCCTTCTCCACCACGTCCATGGACAGGTCGAGCGTGGGCGCGTTGCTGATGGAGGTCCCTACGCCGAACCCCGACACGGACGTGTCCACTATCTCGGCTATGGAAGACTCGTCCAGTCCTCCCGACACGATGATGTCCACGTCCCGATGGCCGTTCATGTCCATCTCCCATCTGACCTCGTTTATCAGCTCTTTGAAATTGCCTCTTCTCGAACCGGGGGTGTCGAGCCTGACGCCTTTCAGGTCCTTGACGGTGTTGCACGCTTCCAAGGCGGCCGCCCTCTCGTCGGAGAACGTGTCTATCAGCATTATCCTGGGGACGTCCTTCTCTATCACCCTGTCAAAGGCCCGGAATGCGGCGTCGTTGCTTCCCATCAGAAGCATCAGGGTATGCGGGACGGTGCCTATGGGCTCCCTGCCTATGATGTCCCCGCCTATCTTTGAAGATACGGCGTCGCATCCGCCGATGTACGAGGAGCGGTCCAGCACTCCCGCGATCGCGGGATGCATCCTTCTGTTGCCGAACGCTATGACCGTCTTGTTCTTGGCCGCTATCTTCGTTCTGGCGGCGGCTGTGGCGATCCCCGACGCTTGGCAGAGCATCCCCAGGACCGCCGTCTCCATTATGCCGAAGTCGGTATAGGCCCCGAAGATGTTCGCGAGGGGGACCCTTACGCTGTCGGCGGTCCTTGTCCTGAACACAGTGCCCTCGGGCACCGCCGATATCGATATCGGAAGGCCTTCGGTAAGCCTTATCACCTCTTCAAGCCCGCAGAAGACCCCCCATTTCCATCCTCTCGGCAGAGAGCTCCCCGTTATCTCCGCGCACACTTTGGTCTCGGACAGCCCGGACGCTTCCAAGATCCTCTTTGTCCGCTCGAAATAGATGTCCATCGTGCACCCTTCGCGCACGTCCTTCTCATCCGCAATGAACAGCTTTCCCATATTACCGCGACCTGAACGCTTTCTTTCCGGGGAATCTTGCTTTAGAGCCCAGTTCCTCTTCTATCCTGAGCAGCCTGTTGTATTTTGCTGTGCGTTCGCCTCTCGCCGGAGCTCCGGTCTTTATCTCGCCCGTTCCCCAGCCTACTGAAAGATCGGCTATGGTGGTGTCCTCCGTCTCTCCCGACCGGTGGGAGACCACTACGCTGTACCCGTTGTCGAAGCTCATCTGCGCGGCATCTGCGGATTCGGTTATGGTCCCTATCTGGTTGACCTTGAGCAGCATCGCGTTCGCGGCGCCCATCTCGATGCCTTTGCACAGGCGGCCCGTGTTCGTCACGAAGATGTCGTCCCCGACGATCTGCACATTCCGGCCGATCATGGACGTCAGCTCGGCGGTCGTGTCGAAGTCGTCCTCGAAGAACGGGTCCTCGATGCTGATCAGAGGGAACTTCTCAGCCAACGATGCGTAATGGTCGGCCAGTTCCACCGCGGTCAGTTCCAGGCCGTCGACCTCGTAGACGCCGTCCTTGTAGAATTCCGAAGATGCGGCGTCGATGGCCAGGAACACGTCCTTCCCGGGCGAATAGCCGGCTCCCGATATCGCGGACATGATGATCTCCATCGCCTCGTCGACGGTCCCCAGGGGGGGAGCGAATCCCCCTTCGTCGCCTATGTTCACCGCTCCCGCGCCGTACTTCTTCTTCAGTATGGTCTTCAGTTCCATGTATATCTCCGAGGACATCCTCAGACACTCCGAGAACGACCCCGCGCCCGCAGGTATGATCATGCATTCCTGTATCTTGAGGTTCCCCCCGGCGTGTTTTCCCCCGTTGATGATGTTGAACATGGGCACGGGGAGCGTGACATGGTCGCTCCCCACATGCTCGTATACTTCCAGATCCAGGGCCTGGGCGCCCGCTTTGACCGCCGCCAGGGACACTGCGACAATAGCGTTCCCGCCCAGCCTTGTTTTATTGTCGGTGCCGTCCAGATCGATCAGGGCATAGTCGATCGTCCTCTGTTCGGAGGGGTCCATTCCCACCAGCGCTTTCGATATCTCTTTCCTGACGTTCTCGACCGCCTTCAGGACGCCTTTCCCTTTGTATCTGTCCCCGCCGTCCCTAAGCTCGTAGGCCTCCCACGAACCGGTGGACGCTCCGGATGGGGCTATCGCCGTTATTCTCTTCCCGCCTACGGTGAGTTCCGCTTCCACGGTGGGATTCCCCCTGGAGTCCAGAACCTCTCTTGCCCATACCTTTTCGATCTTCATGCTCATTCTCCGATTGGGTCGTGATATGCCATATGGTTTAGTAATATCTCTTTGTCCTTTGTCGTGAACCCTTTCGGATCCACCGATACGAGGAACGTCCTGTCCTTGTCATATTTTTTGGCGTTCAGCTGATGTATCGCCGTGAGCACCGAATTCATGCCGTTCCTTTCGATCATCTTGTTCAGATCGTCGAAGGCCACGACGGGCTTGGCGCTTTCGGAGATGAACCTGTCCACCTCGTCCATCATCGTGCCGAGGCCGTATATGTTGAAATGGCCTCCCAGCAGATTGATCTTCATCGCAAGGGTCTTGATGTTGTTGTTCCTGAATCTCTCTATTATCGTCTTTTTCTTCTTTGCCGTCACGATCAGCACGCTGTAGCCTTCGCCGTCGAACATCGAGACCAGATCGTGGACCGCGTCCGAGCTGTTCTGGAACAGGACGTACGATCTTCCGAATAGCACTCCCTTCTCCGCCAGGGTTGTTTTGGGCGCCTTCGGGCCCGCTTCGGCCTGTTTTGCGGCCGTGCCCGCCGGTTCGTTCGCCGAGGTCCCCGCGGCCCGAACCTTCTCTATGCTTTCCAGCACCGCGTGAGAAGTGAACGGCTTGTCGATGTGGCCTCTGACCAACGAGCTGTCCTGAGGTATCTGCCTCTTCCAGCTCCTGATTATTATTACCGGGGTGGCGATGGGGGGCACGCTGTTCTGCATTCCGTCCAAGAGCGTGATCCCTTTCCCCTTCTGCATGTCTATGTCCAAAAGCACCGCATCGGGGTGGAACGAACCGATGGAGGACAATGCTCCGTCGGTAGATGATGCAACCTCAACGGTATGACCCGCATCGGAGACGACCTCGGCCAGGATCTCCTGAAGGGCAACATTGTCATCCGCTATCAGAATCCTCATCCTTCATACTTCCAGTACCAGGTGTTACCATAACCGCCCTTGAACTATATTAAACAAATGAATGGATGCCGCGGGGCCCTTTGACGGGCTCGGGCCAGTACTGTACCTGATTACTGCTTCCTGCTCTCTTTGGCCTTCGGCCTGAGGTTGCTGTATCCGCACTTGCGGCATTTGTCCGCTTTCTTGGGATTCGTCGCGTAGCAGCTCATGCAGACGGTTTTTTCAAGGAGCCTGTGCTCAGCTTCTTTGAAACGTGCCATTTATCAATTCCTCTGGCAGTCTCCATTATTGAGGTATTATTTATAAGATTCGTCATTCATCAGAAGAACGCCCTCTGCTGAACGAAACCCCCGATGACGTGATCCATCGGTCCCAGCATCTCATGGGTGACGAAATCCGGGGAAAGCTCGTCGACGAGGCGCCTGCATCCGGCGGCGGAGAACGGCCTGTGCTGATCCACCTTCACTATATGGGGGTATACTCTCGCTATGGTCTCCTGCATCGTCTCGCCGGGAGGCCTTCTGACCTCCTCGAAAGTATTCCTGTATTCGGCGCTTGTGCTCAGGTGGAGGTGCACCGTGCCTATCTTCTCCTTCATCTCGTCCGGATATCTGCCGAATATCTCCAGAAGCCTGTCGACGCAGGTTCCCTCGTCGTAGGCGTCCGGGAGAGTGTTCATTAGATGCCCCGTGTCCAGACAGAACCCCCAGTTATCGAACTCCAGATGGGAATCCATGAACCTGTATTCCCAAGGGTCCCGAAGCCTGAGCCCCGGCCACCACAGGTTCTCGAAGGCCAGTTTGAATGGGGGCTCGCCGCCCCTGAATGATGAGATCGTCCGGTTCATCATCTCGCAGAATTCCCGGAGGATGTCCCTGCTGTCATCGGTCTGTTCCCTCAGCATAGCCTCGTCCAGGTTTGTGGTCGATGCGTGAAAGACTCCGTATTCCGGTTCTATCTCGGCCGCGGCCTCGATCGCAGCCTTTATATTCTTTACGGTCTCGTCCCTGTCCCTTCCGAACATGACGTGCTTCACGCTCGTCTCATCGAATTCGTCCGGGTCCGCCGCACCGATCCATCCGCTGTACCAGTCTATCGCGAACGGAAGGTGGACTGACGGCGATACGGCCTTGTACTCGAGCGGGACCTTTTCGAATAATGTGAACAGCTCAACTCCGTCGCATCCGATATCCCTCAGGCCGTTCCCGTTCCCGGGAAGGCCTTCTAGAGGCTGGAGGACCGAATAGCTGAGCAGATGTTTCATAAGTGTTTCCGTTCGCTCATATCAGTTCGAACGCCGCGTTTATGGCCGCCGCCACGGCGAGGACCTTCGTATTGGCGCTTCCCACGATGATGACGTCGTTCTGCGTTATGCCTGTATCCTTGCGGATCTTGTATGCGAGATCCGGATCCCTCTCGTCGATGTTCCAGTCGGGCGGTATCATCAGGGCCCCGTCCCTTATGACGAGGGTGGTGCAGCCGGTGGCCCCGGCCTTTATGCCGGCGTCCCTCTGCTGCATGCCGTTATGGATCTTATCCGCTACGCCCATGACCAGGATGCTCTGGGAGTAGTCCCCTACGGTCGATCCGCCGAGTTCGACGTCCACGATCCTCATCGGGATCTGGTTGAGGAACGTCTGCCCCGCCTTCGTGATCGTTATCCCCGTCTGTTTCACGGTTATGAAATTCCAGTCCTTCAGCGTGTCGATGATGCGCCTCATGCTGCCTTCCCCGATGCCGACCATCTCGGCCAGTTTCTTTCTGCCTATCCTTCTGCCGTCCGACAGGACATGAAGAGCCCAGTAGATGCTTGCGTCAGAGAATCTGAACATCGGCCCGAACTGCGGAACTTCCATTATCTTCATATCGATCCCCTGGATAACTTTTCGGTCAGAATGTTCTGACCGATCCGCTTATTATTAGCTCCGTCACCTTGTCTATGTTGTCGAACCAGTCCGTCGCGATCGCTTCCGCCTCCGCCTTCCACTTGGGGAGCTTGGGGTTGTTGTCCGCGTCTACCGTCACGATGTCGACCGAGGCGGCGAGCGGTTCCGATATGGGCTTCCCGATCTGAGAAAGTATCCTTACGCGTATCTCCGCATCCCCTCCGACGTTCTTCGCGACGTCGTCGGCGATCAGCTTCGACATTATGTTGTATATCTTACCGATATGCGTGATGGGGTTCTTTCCGGATGTGGCCTCCATCGACATGGGTCTGAACGGCGTTATCAGGCCGTTGCATCTGTTGCCTCTTCCTACCGAGCCGTCGTCTCCCATCTCCTGAGACATGCCGGTGCAGGTCAGGTAGTAGACCTTCCTCTTGTAGTCGTCCCCGGTGTTGACGAAAAGGTCCACATCGACCTTCTGCGAGCCTATGATCTTCAGCGCGTTGTCCATTGTAGCGTCGTACAGCTGCTCCACCGCGGACTTGTACGCCGTCGCATCCTCGATGTACCTGTCCACCATCGCGCACGCTACGGTCAGCGTTATCTTGTTGCCTATCCTGGATGCCATTACCTTGACGTCCTGGCCGCTTTCCGGCAGTTTCTTCTTCAGCCTGCCGTTGATGTACTCCTCCGTCTTAAGGACGAGCTTGTCCGTTATGGAATACGGCGCGTATCCGACGCCGAACGACGTGTCGTTCGCCAGATGGCCGGATGCTTTGTACACTCCGGTGAGATCGTCCGACCCCATTCCCATTTTCGCGTCGAGTATGACCTCGGAATCCGAATCCAGGTTGGGGAACGTCTTGTCGAGGTACTTCCTGGCCGCCGCCAGGGCGGTCGGCTTGCAGGGAAGGGATTTTATCTCTTTCCCTATCGCGATGTCGGTGGTCGCGCGGCCCACCAGGAGGATATAGGACGGGTCTATGATCGACCCCCCTCCGAACCTGGGGGCAGACCTGCCTGCGGCTATCTGGGTCTCGTCCGTGTTGTGATGCAGGACGTGTCCGTACTCTTTAAGATACATTTTGCAGAGAGCTTTGCTCACCTCTTCGGAGAGCGCGTCCGCGACGCTGTCTGGGTGTCCTATTCCTTTTCTCTCTACGATCTCGATGTTCCTCTTCGGCAGCGGTACTTCGTCGATGCCGGCAACGTGGATATTCTTCTTTGTCATTTTCATTCCTTCTTGGTGCATCATTGCGTCTGTGTTATAGAATATGTTAGTGTTTTCTTGTTAATAAAGTAATTTGAACCGCCGTAGGCGAGGCGGCTTGCGGCGGCTGCCTCATACCCGCAGGACCGCATCCTTCGACACCTTGTACATATCCATATCCTTCGGTGCGGCCGTATCCGGGAACACGGCCTTGGCCTCCTCCTCTATCTTGGTCCTGTCGTCGTATCTGTTGCTGATGTGGATAAGGAACAACGCTCTGCACCCGCACGCTTTGGCCGTCTCTGCGGCCTGGAGGGATGTGGAGTGCTTGTGGTCTGCGGCGAGTTTCGATTCTTTGCCTGAAAAGGTGGACTCGTGTATGAGCGCGTCCGCCCCGGCGGCGGCAGCGGCCAGTTCCCTGCATGGGGAAGTGTCTCCGGAATAGACGATGCTGCAGCCCGGCCTTGACGGCCCCATGACCATGTCCGGGGTCACGCCGCCGACCGTTTCGCCGTTCTGCAGCTTCGAGAAATCGGGGCCGGGGCTCAGTCCCAGTTTGATCGCCCTCTCTTTGTTGAACCTGCCTCTGGAACCCTTCTCGGACAGTTTGTAGCCGAACGACTCCGCCGTGTGTTCCGTTCTGAAAACGTATACGTTGAATTTGCCGAGGTCGATCAGGTCGCCGTGCCCGACCTCCCTGATATCCAGCTCGTACTCGATGCTCCCCTCGCAGACGGAGAGGATCGCGTTTAGCGCGGCGGACAGTCCTTTGGGTCCGCACACCGTCAGCCTGTCCTTCCTTCCGGAGAGCCCCATCGTCTGGAGCAGTCCGGGAAGCCCCAGGAAGTGGTCGCCGTGCATATGCGTTATGAATATGCCTTTTATCTTCATGAATGAAAAGGGAGAGATCATCATCTGCCTCTGAGTGCCCTCTCCGCAGTCGAAAAGCACTATGTCCGTACCGCATCGGACCGCCGCGCAGGGCATCGCCCTTTCCCTCGACGGGATGCTCGCCCCGGTGCCCAGGAACAGGATCTCGATCATGTCAATAGAACTTGTCAAGCTCTCTGCTTGTCTTCGTCTCTTTCTTGAACTCTTTGTAGTGCTCTTTGCAGAGATGCGCGCTCCGGACCCCGGGGTCCTTGAGCTTCAGCGACGACTGTGCGAACTGCTTCATGCTTATGGATCTCTCCGCCTCTTTGTCGCAGCCGGATACGTCGCAGGCCTTTGCCGCCTTGTCGTGATTGGTCAACGCCATGCCGCTTTATTGCCATGAGCAGATATATTATTTTCTTGGAAAAGCGCGAATGAGAAGTTCGAAAACATAAAGGACCGTCAGGGACCCGGTCGGGTCCCGGACGGCGTTAGAAGATGGTTTCTCAGCTGTCCGATCCCTCTCTTTCCCTCTTGCGCAGCTTGTGCTCGAGGTACAGGCGGTGGGCTATCAGGCAGCCGATTATTATCAGCAGGATGATGAGCCACCAACAGCAGCATACGTTGTAGCCGCCGTCGCCCAGGACGGTCAGCTTCCCTTTGATGAAAGTGACCGTGTAGTTGGGTTCGGCCGCGAAGGGGATGTCCTCGACTATTTCGTACGTCCCCGGCTGCGATCCGGCGGTGCACTTAAGGGATCCTACCAGAACATCCTGGTCCTTGGGCAGAAGCCCCGACACCGTGTACGTCAGAGGCGGATCGGGATCCCCCACATGCTTCACCTTGTCGTCCGCGGTGACCGTCATGGGTTTCCTTAGGACCGTTACCGTTACCGATGCGGAGACGCCGGACTTCGTGGCCGTTATCACCACGATCTTTCCGTTGGTGGCGCCTTTGATGGTGATCTCGCCTGTGTAGGTATCGACTTCCAGGAGCGTCGTGTCGCTGCTCCTCCATGTCACTGTGCCTGAGCCGCCGCCTCTCGTTGTTATGAAGAAGTTGGGGTCCCCGTACATCTTGACTATGTTGTCTCCGTCGATGGTGAACCCGCCTCCGCCGCCGCTGCCGCCTCCGCCGGTGTCGCCATCGCCGAGTATGATGTAAGGCAGCGGGGAGCTGGTCGAACCGTTGAACACGCTGCTGCCTTCGTATACCGCCGTGAAGCTGTGGGTGCCGATGCTCAGGCCGGACACGGCCAGCGATGCCGACCCGCCCGAAAGCGTCGCCGTTCCCAGCAACACGGAACCGTCTAAGAACCGGACTGTGCCTGTGGGCGTCCCTGGGGTCCCCGAGGATACCGTTGCCGTAAGGGTCACCTTTGTGCCGTATGGCTGCGGCGACGGAGGCGCCGCGGTGATGTCGGTATGCGTATCTAATGCTCCGTCCACGACCGTGATGTACGCTCCAGGATCGGATACCACTTCCAGAACGGTGAAGTAGACCGTGTATGTGCCGGGTACGTTCATATTCACCCCTGAGTCATCCTTGGTCACTTCCGGTTCGAAATAGTCGATGACCTCTGTGCCGTTCGTATATGTCAGGGTGAGCTTCGTTCCCGTCAGGTCCATGACCTCCCCTATCTGGTAGACCGCTTTATCCGGCTGCGTCGTGACGGCGACGGCGATGAGCCTGTTCTCACCGTTTTCCACCGCACCGTGAGTTACCGGACCGTATGTCGGACGCGGCGCGCCCTCCTGGTCGACGGCCAATGCGTCGAGCACCTCGGCCTGCCGATCCGGATCGATGGTCGTGGCCGCAATGTCGGCGGCGGTTATGGCCGTCGCTTTGCCTGCGGCGATGCCGTTGATCAGGACCTTATGCGTGCCCGTGGCCGGGTCGAAGACGTTCAGTCCGAAGACCAGCCTGTTTGTCACGTTGACGGCGGGAGACGAACCGGGCATGTTCTCTCCGCTCACGATATTCCCGAATGAACGGTCTATCGCTCCTTCGCCTCCGAACTGAGACAAGGTGTTGCCCATGACTATGCAGTTGTAGATGTGTGCGGATGCTCCGTTGTTTGCGCACACTCCCCTGCCCGAGTTATTGGTCACTGTACATTGGAAGATGTAGGTCGTTTCGCTGCAATCCACGGCGCCGCTTCCGGAACCGAGGGTCGTGTTTGCAGATATGGTGCAGTTGACCAATACGGGCGTTTGATGGCCGGCGTCCTTGAAAGTGTACACGGCGCCGCCGCGGTCGGCGGTGTTGCCGGTCAATGCGCAGCCGATCACGCAGCAGGTGCTCGTACGTATCCCGCCGCCGTCCTTTGCCGTGTTGTCAGTGAGGGTGCAGCCGTTCAGGGTCCCGGATTCGATATCCACCCCGCCGCCGCGGCCGCCTGCCGTGTTGCCGGTGAAATTGCATTGGTTCACATTCGCCGCCGTGGACACGAACAATCCGCCGCCGTCTCTATCAGAACGGTTGTCGGTGAAGGTGCAACGGGTCGTATCGCCTTTGAACAAATACATCCCCCCGCCGTTGTATTCTGCCGTGTTGCCGGTGAACGTGCAGTCTGTAAGGGAACCGTCGTTTACTATGCGGGCCCCGCCGCCGGATTCCGCCTTGTTGCCGGTGAATGTGCAGCCGTTCAGGGTAGCATCGCCGCTCACGCCCAGCCCGCCGCCGGTCTTTGCCGTGTTGCCGGTGAATGTGCAGCCTGTAAGAACGGTATTGAACTCCGCATGCGCTCCGCCGCCGCTGAGGTTTGAAGTGTTATTTGTGAATATGCAGTTGACCAGGTTAAGATCGTTCTTGGCACACACGCCGCCGCCGTCGCCGTTAGTTGCCTTGTTTCTGGTAAAAGTGCAGTCGGTAAGGGTTGTTCCCCCGGTTGTATAGAGGCCCGCGCCCTTTTCTGCGTCATTATCGGTGAATGTGCAGCCGGTCACGTTACCGTCCATTATTGACACGCCGCCGCCGGTACCTCCATGGTTGCCGGTGAAGGTGCAGCGGGTCAGTTCTATGCTGCCGGAACTCAGCGCGCCGCCGTCATTTGCCGTGTTGCCGGTGAAGGTGCAGTCGGTCGCTGTGATTTGTCCCCACACAGCAGACGCACCGCCGAACCCTGCCGTGTTGCCGGTGAAGGTGCAGTCGGTCATTGTGGTCGGGGCTAAAGCAAATATCCCGCCGCCGCTCTGCGCCGCGTTGTCGGTGAAGGTGCATCGGGTCAGGCTTGTGACGCCCCATGCAAGCGCCCCGCCGCCGTAACGGGCCGACGTGTTGCCGATGAAGGTGCAATCGGTCATGGATGCGCCGCCGTTTGTATGCACTCCTCCTCCGCCATAGAATAATCCTTCCGCCGTATTGTTCTGGAATATGCAGTTCTCCAGCACGATGTCGCTCCCGGCGCACATTCCGCCGCCGACGCCGTCGAAACCGGAGGCATTCCCGTTCTCGACGGTCAGCCCTTTCAGCGTCAGTTTGCCCGATGATGCGGTGCTGTTCAGCAGACGGAAACTGTCTGCCGCGTTCTTCGTTATCGTCACGACGCCCCCGCCGTCGATCGTGATGTTCGATTGGCTGAACTCGATCTCGCCGCTCGTCAGGAAGATCGTTGTCACCCCGGACGCGAAGAGGATTATGTCGCCGTCGTTTGCGTTGGCGAGCACGTCCCGAAGCGAGTCGTCACCGCTGTCGTCCCCGTTCTTTACAACAAGCGTCGGCACCGTCGGAGTTGAGTCCGAGACCTGCCCGTCCGCTCCCCATGCCGTCACCACGGCCAGCAGCGCCAATACAAGCACCGCTGACATAACGTACTTCCTTAATCTGCTCTCAGTTATCAATTGATACCCCCCGTGAATCAATAGGGCTACAGATTTCTTCATAGAATATAAAGGAGTCGGTCGTATATAGGTCCGCCTATGGTTCCGATGCCGATCCCGGCGGGCCCCGAAGGGCGCTTTCCCTAAAGCGGCCTTTTTATTATCTATGAGAAAAAAGAAAACGGGGCACATCCAAATATAAATCGGAGAAGAACGATAGCCTCGGCATGACCAAGGTCGCACCGTCCATGCTCTCTGCCGATTTCTCCAAACTGGGGGAGGAGATCAAAAGAATAGAGTCCGCAGGCGCAGACTGGGCGCATCTTGACGTTATGGACGGCATGTTCGTGCCGAACCTGACCTTCGGACCGCCGGTCATAGCGTCGATACGAAAAGCGTCGAAGATGCCGTTCGACGTGCACCTTATGATAGAGGATCCGATAAGATACGTGGATGCGTTCGCGAAAGCCGGTTCGGACATGCTCACGGTCCACGTGGAAGCGAGCGGGGATACTAAGGAGGCCCTGAAGAAGATCAGGGACCTCGGGGTGAGGCCCGGCATCACCCTGAACCCCAAAACTCCAATAGAGAGCCTGGACCCTTTCCTTGACCTTGTGGATCTTGTTCTGGTGATGACCGTACAGGCCGGGTTCGGCGGACAGAGTTTCCAGGAGGTCGGGCTTTCCAAGATATCCTATCTCAGGGAATACGCCGACTCCCGGAACCCGAAGCTGGAGATATCCGTCGACGGCGGGATCAACCGGGAAACGGGAAAGAGATGCGTCGACGCTGGAGCGACCGTGCTTGCGGCCGGAAGTTCCCTGTTCGGCCTCGGCGACATGGGAAGAGAGATAGCGGTCTGGAAAGGATACGGGCCCGACCCCAAAGGATGATCGCATGGGAGTCAATCTTTCCGGACTTGTCGAGCCGCGGACGGTGGAGCTGTCCGATCTTGAGGGCAAAAGCGTGGCCGTGGACGCTTACAACACGATCTACCAATTCCTTTCGATAATCAGGCAGCCCGACGGATCGCCGCTGTGCGACAGGACGGGGAGGGTGACGTCCCATCTGTCGGGGATACTGTACCGGACGTCCAATCTCATAACTCAGGGGATCGAGCCTTCTTTCGTATTCGACGGGGCGCCCCACGATCTGAAAAGGGCGGTGCTCGCAGAAAGGAAGGAAAGGCGGGAGAAGGCGATGACCGAATGGGAGTATGCTGTGGAGGAAGGGGACCTCAAAAAAGCGTTCTCCAAGGCGCAGCAGACCTCCAGGATGACCTCCGAGATCAGGGAGTCGTCGAAGGAACTGATATCATACCTCGGCCTCCCGGTCATAAACGCTCCCTCGGACGGGGAGGCCCAGGCCGCATACATGTGTTCCAAGGGGGATGTCTGGGCGTCGGCGTCGCAGGACTTCGATTCCATCCTTTTCGGGACCCCCACCCTGATAAGGAACATGACGATCACCGGCAGAAGGAAGGTCCCGGGAAAGGACCAGTACAAGGATGTGAGGACGGAGATCATCGATTCGAAGGAGTTCCTGGATATGCTGGACATCACGAGAGAGCAGCTTGTCGACATGTGCATCCTGATCGGCACCGATTTCAACCCCGGGATAACCGGCATAGGCCCGAAGAAGAGCCTGAAGCTCATCAAGGACCACGGGGGCCTTGAGGGCGCGATGAAACACCTATCCGCGGACATCCCCTTCTGGCAGGAGATACGGGACATCTTCCTGAACGGCAGATATACGGACGATTATTCCACCGCTCCGTCGGAGATCCAAAGGGAGAGCGTGATAGAGATGCTGGAAGGGTACGATTTCTCCAGAGAAAGGGTGGAGAACACCCTGGACAGGATCGATGCGGCGAGGAAGAACACGAAATCGAAAAAGAGCCAGCGCAGTCTGGACTCCTGGTTCTGACCTCCGCGTATCCCATACGAGATGTGAAAAAGAGAAAGACAGCGCCCTCCGGCGCTTGGTTTTCCGTGCCCCTGCCTGGGGTTCAGCGGCACTCGATCGTCACGTTGTCCGTGATCTCCCCTTTCGGGATCATGTATTCCCCATCAGCATCCGGAGACAGCGTCTTCCACGTTCCGGACTCTCCGATGCGGTAGGATACCAACCCGGCTCCTTCTGCCGAGAAACGGTATGCCGACTTCCTGTGCGCCTTATCTTTGCCGATGATCGACACGGGGCCTTCCGCCTTGATGACCTCATACCTTCTTCTGTAGAACAGGATGAGTAACAGCAGGAAGCCTGCGATGAACAGCAGGATCACCCACCACGGGAAGGCATCGCCTCCGTTGATGGTGATCGTTCCGCCGGAAGCGCCGCCGCCGATGCCTGCGCCCGATATACAGCGGGTAGCAGAGACCGTGCCTCCGTTGATGGTGATGTTTCCGCCGGAACCGTTGTAGCCGCCGCCTATGCATGCGCCGTTGTATCCGGCCACTGTAACAATGGTCCCTGTGGTCTTTCCCGCCGCGTCCGGCTGCTCGTAGATCGTCAGGCTGTTCGTTCCGGAAACATTTATTCCCGCATTAGCTGTGCTCCCATTAATTCTCAGGTTGCAATCGTTCTCGAGAATGAGGTGGACCTCGCCGCGGACAGTAATTGTATTGTTGAGCACGAAAGTACCCCTGACAAGATACCAGCCGCCACTCTCGCCCAGATCATCCAAGATGTAAGGCGTGCCTGCGAAATAGCTGCCGTCGATTATCGTCACGTCATTATGCGTTCTCTGAATTCCGTTCTCATCGATGTATTTCACATCGTCTTCCGCGACCGCAAACGCCGCAGACGACACTAAAAGGAATGCTGCAACGGTGAGCAAGAATGCCGCCGTAAGCAAGACTGGGATCTTTTGATTGACTATCGTTAAGCCCCCCTATTGTTTTTATCAGATGTTTCACTATTATGTAAAGAATTACTTAGTTTACTTAAAAAATTATAAAATATATACATTTGTTCTCGGTGTTCTCATCCGCTGTGCCTCATGCGCTTGAAAAATATGCGGGATGGATTCCTATTGCATTTTGGTCCGATGCGTTCCCAACGGCGTTCTGACGCATTAAGTATTTAATCGGGACGTCCATTGCATCCTGCCGCCCGGCAAGATATACCGGGCAAAAGAGGATTAGCGATGATAAAGCAGGTCCGCGCGAACTATGATGCGCCAGTGATAGAAAGGGAGATCCAGGAATTCTGGGCCTCCACCAATGCTTATGAGAAGACCAGGGAACTCAGATCCGGAGGGGAGAAGTTCCATTTCCTGGACGGCCCGCCTTACACCACGGGCTCCATCCATCTGGGGACCGCGATGAACAAGACCCTGAAGGACATAATGATCCGGTATCTCAGGATGAACGGTTACGATGTCCGCGACCAGCCGGGGTTCGACATGCACGGCCTCCCCATCGAGGTCCAGGTCGAGAAGAAGATGGGCATCCGCTCCAAGAAAGAGATCGAGGAGATAGGCATCGACAAATTCGTCGAAACGTGCAAGAGATTCGCCATCGAGCTCAGGGGGAGCATGACCGAACAGTTCAAACAGCTGGGCGTATGGATGGATTGGGACGATCCCTATCAAACGATCAAACTCGATTACATGGAGTCGGCGTGGTGGACCGTCCGCAGGGCGTACGAAAAAGGGCTGCTGGGGCCGGCCAGCAAAGTGGTCACGTGGTGTCCGAGATGCGAGACCGCGCTTGCGGAGGCCGAGATAGAATATTGGGACGAGACGGACCCCTCGATAATGGTGAGGTTCCCTCTCGCGTCAGACGGCGGGACATCGCTTGTCATCTGGACTACCACTCCGTGGACGCTCCCCTCCAACATGGCGGTGGCCGCACATCCGGACCTCGAATATGCGAGGGTCAGGCTTACCGGGAACAAGGGGGAGGAAACGATCATCTGCATGCTCTCTCAGGCGGAATACGTAGCCAAGAAAGGGGGGTACGACAAATTCGAAACGGTCGAGCGCCTGACCGGAAAGGAACTTGAGGGGCTGGAATATCTGCCTCCGTTCGACATCGCCCCGGACCACCTTAAGAGAAGCGATTGGACGTTCAAGGTCCTGAACGCGGATTATGTGGAAAAGGACAACACCGGGCTCGTACACACAGCGCCGGGATTCGGTCCCGACGACTACGAAACGGGAAAGAGATACGGGATCGAACCGTTCTGTCCTGTGGGCGAGGGAGGAAGATTCACAGAAGGATTCCCGATGATGGCCGACAAGAAGGTGAGAGCGGCCAACGACGACATAATCAAATATCTCGATGAGAAGGGGCTGCTTTTCAGCTCTGACCGTACGAAACACAGATACGGGCACTGCTGGAGATGCAAGACCCCCATCATATACAGGAACACCCGCCAGTGGTTCGTCGGCATACCCGAGATAAAGGAGCAGATGCTCGACGAGATAGACCGCGTGAAATGGGTCCCGGAATGGGCCGGAGGGTCCAGGGAGAAGAACTGGGTGGAGGGCGCAAGGGAATGGTGCGTCTCGCGCCAGAGATACTGGGGGATACCGATACCCGTCTGGGAATGCAAGTGCGGGGAGATGCACGTGGTCGGGCAGTACAGGGATCTGCACGAAGGGGCCGGATACAAGGACGGGATGGACACCCACAGGCCGTGGATCGACGAGGTCACGTTCACCTGCAAGAAATGCGGATCGACGATGCGCAGGGTCAAGGACGTCCTTGACGTCTGGTTCGACTCCGGCGTGGCGGCATGGGCGCAGATGGGCTATCCCGC
>JGI20171J29575_12612577_pt1 | contig 20005 bp, 14 predicted proteins | sample TergutNc150P4_FD_29575 | JGI IMG/M metagenome (IMG submission 29575)
GAACAGGCTGTCAAAGGCATAAGCGCCGTCCTTTCCAGCCTGCGCCTGCCGCAGAATGGTCCCGGTGAAGGGATCCACGAGCGAAACCGTGGCCGTGAGGCCGGGATCCTCCTCGCCGCGATACCCGTCATAGTTAGTATCCGCGAACACAAGGCCGCAAATGCAGCCCAGCTTGGAAACGGCGGCTTTTGTTTCCAGACGCTCGCCATTGCCAAGGGAAAAAACTTCGCTCGCGCTGCCCACAGTAAACCCCCAGCCTGCCTCTGGCAGCCGATAGGCAAGGCGGTATTGGCCCGGCCTAAGCCCCTCAAAGGCATACGCGCCGGTTTCGTCCGTCTCCCTTTCGGCGACGAGGGTTTCCCTCGCGCCGCTGAGCGCGTAGAGCGAGATTGCCAACCCTGAATAGCCTTTGCTATTCCATTGGGTGCCGTCCGCTTCCGTATCGATCCATACCAGGCCAGACAGGGCAGCCGCTTTCATAACGCCCGCGTTTACGGCCGCCTCCGCCTGCCACGCGGCCAGGGAGACCTCCCGCTCGGCCGTACGGCCGAGGATAGCCGGCATATCGCTTTTCGTACCTTCCGCGTAGGAATTTTCAGCAAACAGGTAACCATCCGGCAGCGTCATGCGCAGCGTATACTCGCCCGTTCGCAAGCCCGCAAACGCGTACGCGCCCTTTTCGTCGGTCAGCGTTTCCCGGCGGACCGCGCCTTCCTTTATAAGGGTAACGGCGATACCCGCCAGGAGCGGATCCGTCCCCTCACGATACGCGCCCGTTACACTGACATCTTCCCATACAAAACCGGAAAGCCTGGCGGTGTGGGTGCCGCCGCAAACGAGCAGATCGGGCCTGTCGCCGGAGCGAAGCGTAATGGGCCCGCTGATGGCCGTGTTGCTGTCAATGCCGGCCAGAAGCCGCGTGACCTCCGGCGCGGACTTCGCAAAGATCATATTCTCTGGCAGGGCCACGCCGATGCGGTATGTGCCGGGCAGAAGGTCCGTGAAGGTATAGGTACCGTTCTGACCTGTTTGCGCGGCGGCGGCGGGCGTTTGTTCCGTGCTTAGCAGCGTGACCGTAATTCCCTCCAGGCCAGGCTCGTCCGTGCTGCGCAGGCCGTCGTCGTTCAGGTCGTGCCAGACAAGGCCGGTGAGCGTGACGGGATACACGGCGGCGAGATCGAACGAGACGCGCTCGCCGGATTGCGACAGGGTGACCGGTTCCGGAGGCTCGATAAAAACCATCCCTTCCGGAAGCGCCACGCCGAGCGTATACGTATCGGCGGAAAGCGGGGTGAGCGTAAAACGGCCCCTTTCATCGGTAATAACCGCGAGACCCACGGGCTCCAGCAGCACGGGGACGCCGACAAGGGGTGCGTTATCCGCGGTGATCATACCTTCGATAACGCCGGGCTCCATCATGCGCACGTCCAGGGTGCGGCGCTCGCCCGCCAGCAGTTCAATGGTTTGCATGTGCTCGCCATTGAGAATAAGGCCTTTGGGCGGGGTGAAGGCAATTTCATACGCGCCTGGATAGAGCTCGCCGATCTGATAGGAGCCATCCCCGCGGGAGTACGCGGCATACGTTCTCTCCGCGCCCGTTAGCACAATCTCCGCACCCGCTATGGGCTTGCCCTGGGGATCCAAGGCGCGCCCGAGAAGGGAGGCGGCGGGGTAAAGGTGAATGATAGACTCCGGCGGCCCGCCCTCTATGCGCCAGAGGACGCCTTCAGGCGTCTGAACGGACAGCGCCTCCTTGGAGAGCAGCATGCCCGTAAAAACAAAACGCCCGTCCCTGTCCGGGGCCTGAGGATCCAAGCCGGCGATGGACAGCGTGACGGGGTATCCGTCCAGCGGCCCGTGTACAAGGACATGCCCCTGAACCGTCTCAAGCGGCAGGATGCGCGCGTCCTGCCCGTTCGGCAGCGCGCCATAGCCGTCCGCCGGATGGAAACGCACAACCGCGCCGTCCGGCTTGTACGAGAACGCGTACGCGCCATAGGGGTCGGTAACGGTTTGCGCGAGCGGGGCTCCGCTTTCGTCTTCAAGCGTTACGGGCAGCCCGGAAAGGCTTTTGCCGGCCGCATCCGTCACGTGGCCGGACACCGCATAGGCCGCCGGAGAGGCCAGCGGCGTGAAGGTAGCCACCGTGACGTCAAAGGGAGCCGTAATATTTTTTTGCGCGAGGGTGTCAGGCGCTACGGGGTATTCAAACGAATAGCGCGCGATGCCGGATACGGACAGCGCGTGCACCTCCTCCACGCCCGCCAGCGCAAAACGCCTGGGGATATACAGGCGGCCGCCGTCGGGCCGCTCGCCGAGCCAGGCGGCGCCCGCGATTTCGGGCGCGTGCAGGTCAAAGGTTAGCCCTTTTATGGGCAGATCCCGCCAATTCTGCGTCAAGGTTAGGGTGAAATCAACTTCCGCGTCCGACAGAAACAGGCTGTTACATGCTTGCGACATCGCCGTGATTTGAGGTGAGAGCAGCCCCGCGGGCAGCGGCTGGCTTACATAGGTAACCTCAGCGATGGGCGAATCCGCCGCCAGATAGGGGGAGATGGTGAACGGCGCGATATGGCCGTCATAGAGGTGGCCCTCCCCCGCGCGGGTCATCGTGAGCACGTAATGGCCCGCCTTTAGCGGCGCCGGCGGCGTGTACGCGCCGTTTGAGTCCGCCTCAAAGGCGAGAACCGTGTCGCCCCGGCTATCCAGCACCGCGAACGCGCCGCCGGGCACGGACGCGCCGTCATCGCCGGATACATGCGAAAGGGTGAAGAAGCCCATTTCGCTGGCCGCGATGGTCTGATATTCCGTGGTCTGCCCAGGGTATACGGAGAATTCGTTCGTTTCTGTATCAGGCGCGAACCCGTCTTCCGCAATGCCAGCCGGCCGCAGCGTATAGCGAATCCCTTCCGGACTGGCGGGGAGCGCCAGCGTTTCGCCGGAGGACAGCGTACCGCAGGCGACGCCATTCCCGTCAAGCACTTCATAGCGCCGGTCAATGGCCACGAGCCGGGTTAGCTTTTGCCCGTCAACGGCCATGCCCAGCGTGCGCAGGGAGAGGAAACCGTTCTGGTTATTGCTGACGGAGACATCGGTAACGGCGCCGGGCGAAAGGAGGACGGTCACGGGCGGCTCCATGCGGTATCCATCGGGCGGCTCCGCCTGCGCGAGCGTATATTCGCCCGGCTCGCTCGCAAGGGCAAGCGCCACGCCCGCTTCATCCGTCTCCAGCGGGATGGTTTGCCCCCGGCCGATAAGATGGAAGCGGACGCCTGCCAGGGGAACAGCCCCGTTCGCCCCGTTCCCGGTGAAGGTAACGCGCAGCGCCTGCATGCCGGACCACAGGTTGGTAAAGGTGAGATCGCCAGGTTGGGTCAAGGGCAGGTATTCGCCCTCATGCTCCCCGATAACATAGCCCGCGGGCGCGGACTCCTGTTTGATATAGAGATCCGTGGAACGCGGAAGAAAAACGGCCAGCGGCGTGGGCTGAGAGACAAGCAGGAGCGGGCGAGACGGGTCGGCAAAATCGGGGAAGGGTACAAAATCCCCTCCGCTTCTGGCATATATGCCAAAGACAGCACCCGCGACGCACGGCTGAACCACCGGTTCCAGGGTCTCCGGGTGCAGCGAAACGCCTTGCACGGCCAGCGTATACGTAGGCTCCGCCGGCATTTGGCCGGGGGAGAAGACATATACCGTGCTTCCCAGGACGACGGTATCCGAAACGGCGGGCAGCGCTGCCAGCAGAAAGAAAAAAAACGCGATCCAACCAAAGGGATTTCGCAAGAAATCCCTGCCATTACTACGCCGCATGAGATTCCTCCATGTACATATATGATTGTATCGTAGCGCATGCGGGGAGAATTGTCAATTGATTGCGGCATGTTTGGATATGTTTGGTAAATACCATGAACAATGTCAAAAACCAGTTGACACAAAGTATTCATAACGGTATACTACAATAAAAAATTAAGGAGGGTTTCCATTTCTATGAAGAAACTGCTTTGCGCGATGCTGTCCGCAGTGATGCTGCTGGCGGTGGCGTCCCCGGTATTGGCCGCCGACTACAAAATCGCCATCGTAACCGGCACCACGTCCCAGGGCGAGGAGGAATTCCGCGCCGCGGAATTCCTGCAGAACGAGTATCCGGACATCGTTCTGACCGCGACCTATCCGGACAACTTTTCCTCCGAAATCGAGGCGACCAAAGCGAACATTTTGCAGTTTGCGTTTGATCCGGACGTCAAGGCCATCATCATGTGCCAGGCTGTGCCAGGCTGCGCGCCCGCGTTCCAGGAAATCAAAGAAATGCGCCCCGACATTCTGCTGATCGCCGCCGTGCCGCAGGAGGCCGCCGCCACGATCACCGCCGCCGCGGACGTCGTCCTGTACTCGGATGAGCCCGCGCAGGGCACGCAAATCGTCGATACGCTCAAGAACTGGGGCGTTGACGTGTTCATTCATTATTCGTTCCCGCGCCATATGGCGATGGAAACGATCGTCGCGCGCCACAAGATTATGGAAGAAGCCTGCGCGGAGGCGGGCATTGAGTTTATCGACCGTACCGCGCCCGACCCGACAGCCGAGGCCGGCCCAACCGCGTCACAGCAGTTTATTTTAGAGAACGTGCCCGCCGTCATGGCTGAGTTCGAAGGCAAGAAGGTGGCGTTCTATACGACCAACTGCGGCATGCAGGAACCCCTGCAGGTGGCGGTATTGGCGCAGGAAAACGCGTATTATCCGCTGCCCTGCTGCCCGAGCCCATACCACGCTTTCCCGGCTTCCATGGAGATCGGCGTGGACGAGAATTCCTATGGCGATCCGGAGGCAATGCTGGAGCAGATCGCGGCTGTCCTCGCCGCAAAAGACGCGCTGGGCCGTTTCTCCACATGGGCGCTGCCTGTTAACATGGCGTTCATTCAGGGCGCGTTTGAATATGCCACAAAGTTTATTGCCGGTGAGTTCACCGACCGCAACGACGCGGAACAGGTGTACGCCACCTTGTGCGACGCGGCCGGGGTGGAAAACCTGGATGTCGGCACCTATGTGGACGCGAACGGCCATGAGTATGACAACTACTACATGGTGCTGCTGCCGGCCGTAGATTTTCACGACTACGCGAAGTAAGCGAGCGTGGGAGGCTTGAAAGCCCCCTGTGTTCCCGCCCTTTCCACCCGCATGAACCGCGGTTCATGCGGGTGCCTTTTGAAATCCCACCCATAAGGGGGAAAGACATTGAGCGCTGAATACATTCTCGAGATGCGAAATATCACAAAGGCATATGGTCCCAATCCGGTGCTGCACGAGGTTTCGCTAAAAGTACGCCCGGGCGAGATCCACGCGCTGCTGGGCGAAAACGGCGCGGGAAAATCCACGCTGATGAACATACTCTTTGGCATGCCGGTCATCCACGGGACGGGCGGGTATCAAGGGGAAATGCTCTTGGAGGGAGAAAGCGTGCAGATCCTCTCGCCTCATGACGCCATGGAGAGAGGCATTGGCATGGTGCACCAAGAGTTCATGCTGATCCCCGGCTTTACAATCACTGAAAACATTAAGCTCAACCGGGAGATCGCGCGGCCCAATCTCGTCAGCCGCGTATTGGGGAAAAGCCTTGAGAGCCTGGATATGCGCGCGATGGCCAGGGATGCGCGCGCCGCGCTGGATTCCGTGGGCATGAGTATTGAAGAATACGCGCTCATACAGGGTCTCCCGGTCGGCTATATGCAGTTTGTGGAAATCGCCCGCGAGATCGATAAAACCGGCGTGAAGCTTCTCGTGTTTGACGAGCCGACTGCCGTATTGACCGAAACGGAGGCCGAACAGCTCATCGGCGTGATGCGGACAATCGCGCGGAGCGGTATCGCGATCATCTTTATTACACACCGTTTAAACGAGGTCATGGCCGCGTCTGACAGCATCACGATCCTGCGCGACGGGAAGCTTGCCGCCGTGCGCGAAACAAGCCGGACGACGCTCAACGAAATGGCGGAGCTGATGATTGGCCGCGCCGGGGAGAGCATCATCGAGGTGGAGCGCCGCGCTTTTGACCCGGAAGCTAAGGTTGCGCTAAGGCTAAAGAACCTGGCGGTAGACATGCCGGGCGAAAAGGCGAAACGCGTTGATTTGGATGTGCGCGAGGGGGAAATACTGGGCATTGGCGGTCTGGCGGGGCAGGGAAAAATTGGCATTCCCAACGGAATTATGGGGCTATACCCGGCCACGGGCGATGTCCGGCTCTTTGGCGAGCAGCTCCCCCTAAACGATGCCAGAAACGCGCTGAGCAGGGGCATGGCCATGGTTTCGGAGGATCGGCGCGGTGTAGGCCTGCTGCTGGAGGAATCCATTGAAGACAACATCGCGTTTACCGCCATGCAGGTGAACGGCAGTTTCATAAAGCCCTTGTTGCCGGACCCGGCGCCTGTGCGCAAGAACCTTTGGAAGCTGCTGCTGGTCATGCTGCTCACGGCCGTGTTTCTCACGCTTGGGTTTTATGGCGATACCAAGTGGCCGCGCGTGGAACCGCACGCCGCGCGTACACAGACGGTGGCGATGCCGGAGGACGCCGCCCTGCCAGAGGGCGACCTGCTGGCGGAAGACGACGTTCTTTTGGAGGGCGATACGGATCTGACCCTGGACACGGGCGCGCCGCCGATCGCGCGTATCAGTCCGTTATTCTTCATTTTAGGTTTCATTGGCGTGCTTTCGTTGCTGTATATCGGAATCTATCCGTTCGTGCGTCCTATGACCGAACGGCTGAAGATAAAGGATGGAAAAGCGGTGCGCGAGTACGCGGCCCGCATGATCCGTGAGTTGGACATCCGCTGCCGCGGCCCTTTGCAGCATGCGGGAACGCTGTCCGGCGGCAACCAGCAAAAGGTCTGCGTGGCGCGCGCGCTGGCGCTGACCCCGAAGTTTCTTTTTGTATCCGAACCGACGCGCGGCATTGATATCGGCGCCAAAAAGCTGGTGCTCAGGACGCTTGTAAAGCTCAACCGCGAGCTGGGCATGACGGTTGTCATGGTCTCCTCCGAGCTGCTGGAACTGCGTTCCATCTGTGACCGCATCGCCATTGTTTCCGAGGGCGAGGTAGCGGACATTTTCCCCGCTGACGCGCCGGATGTGGACATCGGCCTGGCGATGAGCGGTATCAAGGCCATGAAAGGGGGGCCTACGCGGTGACGCAAGAGACTTCCGCGCGCGACTCATTTGCTTATACTGTGAAGAAAGCGTTTCGCAATTTTGGCTTGACGCGGTGGATCATTGTCGGCTTTTTCATTTTGCTGCTGATTGGCGCGTTTGCCACGGGCCTTAAGGTACCCATGCTTTTGGGCAACGTGCTGCTGCGCACCGGTTTTAACAGCATTCTGGTGCTTGCCATGCTGCCGGGCATTCAGTGCGGCATCGGCTTGAACATGGGCATGACGCTCGGCATCATCGGCGGCCTTCTTTCCACGCTCATCGGCCTTGAGTACGGCATGACAGGCTGGGGAGGCTTTCTGTTCTCCATAACGCTGGGCGCGGTATTTGGCGCGGCAATCGGCTATTTCTATAGCTTGCTGCTCAACAAGCTCAAAGGGCAGGAGATGGCGGTTTCGATGTATGTCGGATTTGCGTTCGTCGCCTTCATGTGCATACTCTGGATGCTGCTGCCGTTTAAAAATCCGCGGCTGACCTGGGCGCTTGGGCCAGGCCTTCGCCTGACGCACAACCTGAACTCCTCGTTTGGCAAGCTGCTGAATACCTTTCTTGCCTTTGAAATCTTTGGCGTTATGGTGCCCACAGGCCTGTACCTGTTCCTTGGGCTATCCTGTTTCCTTATTTGGCTTTTTCTGCGCTCCCGGACCGGGGTGGCGATGAGCGCCGTGGGTACGAACCCACGCTTCGCCGAGGCCACCGGCATCAACGTCAACCGCATGCGGACGGTTGGCACGGTGTTGTCCATGGTGCTGGCGGCCATTGGTATTATCGTGTTTTCTCAAGGATACGGATTCATGCAGCTGTATAACGCGCCGCAGCAAATGGGGTTCATCGCGGCCAGCGGAATTCTAATCGGCGGGGCGTCTATAGGCCGGGCAAGGATTTCGCATGTTGTGCTCGGCTGCTTTCTGTTCCAAGGCATTTTGACGTTGGGCATGCCGGTCGCCAACGCGCTGGTTCCACAGGGAAACATTTCGGAGGTCATGCGCATCCTTATTTCAAACGGTATCATTCTGTACGCGCTGGCGCAGGCGGGGGGTGAGATACGTGGCTAACCGGCAAAAAAGTATTGGCGCAGGAAGGCTGATCCGCAATAATGCCGTTACGCTGTTGTTCATTGCGCTCAGCGTCGGCTGTGTTCTGCTCTCGGGTATGCGCCTGACCGCGCTGGCTTACGAATTGGTGGGCCGCATCGCGCGCAACGCGTTTATTATCCTCGCGCTGATCATCCCCATCGTCGCGGGCATGGGCATCAACTTCGCGATCACCATCGGCGCCATGGCCGCGCAGATCGCGATCCTGCTCACAATGAACTGGTACGTTTCGGGCATTCTCGGCTTTATCTTGGCCTGCGGGCTGACCATCCCGCTCGCGGCGTTGTTTGGCCTTCTTATAGGTCTCCTGCTCAATAAAATGAAGGGGCAGGAGATGTTTGGCTCGATGATCCTTGGTTTTTTCGCTACCGGTTTCTATCAGCTGCTGTTCTTGTATATCTTTGGCGCGCTGATACCGATCGCCAACCCAGATTTGACCATCGTCGGGGCGACGGGTGTGCGCAATTCGCTTGACCTTTCGGTATCCTATGGGTTTAAGCTGGCGCTGGACAACGTATGGAAGCTTCAGCTCGCGCCTGCCGTATACTGGTCCTGCGGGATTCTTGCGGGGATCTATCTCATCATGTTCCTTTTCAAGCGGACAAAGCTGCGGATGCTGCTGACCGTGTTGATTGCTTCGGCGGTGTGCGTGCTGGCGGTGCAGTGTAAGTTCATCACGGACGTTTTCGCGTTGACCCGCATCCCCATGGCGACAGTTGGCATGGTCGCGCTGCTTTGCGCGTTCAACGTGATCATCATGCGCACACGGCTGGGCCAGCGGTTTCGGGCCGTGGGACAGAACCGTGCCGTGGCGAACGCGGCCGGCATCAACGTGAACAGGACGCGCATTATTGCCATCGTTCTCTCAACGGTGCTGGCCGGCCTTGGCCAGGTGATTTACATGCAGAACTTTGGCGTGGTGCAGACTTACAGCGCCCATGAGCAGGTGGGGCTGTATGCGGGCGCGGCCATTCTGGTCGGCGGCGCGTCGATCGTGCGCGCGACAAACGGCCAGGCCATTCTCGGCTGTCTTTTGTTCCATGCGCTGTTTATCGTCGCCCCTCAGGCGGCGAAGACCATCTTTGGCAGAGCGGATATTGAAGAGTTTTTTCGCAGGTTTATGTCGTATGGCGTCATTGCGCTGGCCCTTGTCCTGCACGGCTTGCGCAGCCGCAAAACGCCGGAGGATACGCTCAAGGACGTAACGGAGAAAGGATGAGCGGCAAAAGAAACTTTTCGCCTGATCTGGCAAAGAAGGGGCTGTCACGCCGGCAAGTTGCCGCGAGACAGCCCTTTGTTTTGTATAGGAAAATAGAAATCGAGTGGGAGGGCAGGCCGTTCATACATCTGCCGGCCTCTCATGCCCCGTACGTATGAGCATAGAGCCCTTTTTCTATTTTTCGTATAAGGTAGCTATATCATGTATTCTACGCTTCATTTCTGCGCGGATATGCAACGGCTCTAAACACTCGCATTTATCTCCAAAACTGAAAAGAATATCGTAGTAGTATTCGTTCTCTATGAAAGGAAAACTAACAATGTAATGCTCATCACCGTCTGGCGAAAAATGTTCACGCGTGCAATAATCAAGCACCCTGTCCATGACAGATTTATGAATGCGAATTTTGATTTTTGTTTGCATAGTCGCCCAAATATCAGTAAAATCTAACCGCGGCTTTTGATAATCTCTTGGCGTAAAAAACTCCTCTCGTATCTGTAGGTTGGATGTGCGGGACAGCCTGAATAACCGAAAATCATTTCTTTTATGGCAATATCCTTGCCAATACCAATGATTGCTTTTCAATACAAGCTGATACGGCTCGGCTGTTCGTGCGGTTTTATTTCCGTAGCGGTCTGCATATTCAAACGAAAGTAGCTTGCTTTCCTGTAAAGCTGTTTTGATAATTTCTAAATATGGCTGTATGTTCCTGCTGCCCATCCACGGGCTTACATCTATAGAAATCTGATTTGCTTTTAATTCAATGTCTTTTGCTCTGTCGGCGGGGATAAAGCTCTTAACTTTTGCAAGGGCGTTTACCAGTTCATCCCCCCATATCATAGTAGAAAGGCTGGAAAGCCCCATCAGGATAGCGGAAAGGTCGGCAGTCGAAAAAACCTTTCTATCCATCTTGTATTCCCGCATGATTTCAAAGCCGCCGCCCACGCCCGATGTTGAGCGAACAGGAATACCCGCCAGGTTGATCGTGTCTATGTCGCGGTAGATTGTACGGGGGGAAACTTCAAACATATCCGCTAACGCCTGTGCGCCTATACGCTCTTTGTCAAGGAGTATCATAATAATGCTGACAAGCCTGTCAACTTTCATCGGATAGCCGCCTTTCAAAATTTCTTTTTATCATTATGGATCGTTGCCATACTGTTGTCAACAATTACATGGTATACTAAAAAAGCAAACAAATCAATCTAACGATCAGGAGGAGACATTATGCAGAAAAAAGCCTTCGTAATAATGGAGAAAGTCTATGTTTACGTCCTCGATACTTTAGCCGACTGGGAACTGGGGTATGTTACTTCGGAGCTGAATTCTGGCCGATTTTTCAAAAAGGGCGCGCAACGTGTATCGCTCAAAACGGTTAGTGATTCTAAAGAGCCAATCCATACAATGGGCGGGATGACAATCGTGCCCAATTGTTTACTTGATGATATTGTTGTGAGTGAAACAAGCATGTTGCTATTACCGGGCGCAGGTACATGGAACGACCCAAAGCATGGCGCTATCATCGAAAAAGCAAGCGAATTTCTCTCTTTAGGCGCTACGGTGTGCGCAATCTGTGGGGCTACCGCCGCGCTTGCCAACTTTGGGCTATTGGATAAGCGTCCGCATACCAGCAATGGGCCTGGATTTCTTGAAATGGTTTCTCCCGGTTATAAAGGGCAAAGTTTTTATATAGACAAGCCCTCTGTAGCGGATAACAACCTTATTACGGCAAGTTGCACCGGGGCTTTGTTGTGGGCGAAACAAATTATTGAGCGTTTGGGTGTTTTTCAATCAGACACACTGGAATCTTGGTATGCATATTTTAGTACCGGTGACCCTAAACATTTCTTTGCCCTCATGCAATCTTTGCCATCTGGCAATGAAAACTGAACACCTTGGCCCGAAGCCGCAAATCAATTTCCCTTGTTCGTGGGGGTTGGGCGTATACCCATCTACGCTGCGTTCAATAATACTTGTCGATACCGCCATAGCCGGTAATCAATTTACCCTTCTTCGTTTTTTCCAAGAAGCTCTTCAGCCGCTTCTTAAACTCATCCGGTCTTTTACGGGCTGCGTCAATGTAAGCAACCCGTATTCTTTTATATGCATCCGAAAGGATCTTATGGTTTTCATCCAGTGACTTTACCGTGCTGTCGATCCAGCCAAAGCACAGGGCTTCCTCCACGGCGTCGTTATAGGAGATGGCGCTCTCGCCGGATGATTGTAATGGGAATACGAACCAAGCCTCGGATTCCGTCGTATGATTATCTTGCAGCCATTGCCGCCATTCCGCTCTGGTACTAAAGCGGCGCGGCGTAATACCAGCTTCCATAAATTTCACCTTTCTGGACATACAGAGCTTTGCCTTTCAGCCTTCTCTACCGCTTGCGGAATAAAACCTCCGCTCCGCGATTCTTTCGCTCGCGAACATAATTCATCTGCTCGGCAGAAAAGTTAGCAACTCCGTTTGGACAAATCCATTTTGCGTGCCGTAGTCGCCGGTGCACACCATGCACCAATCCGTACCGGCCTTTATCACCTGAAGGATTTCGCCCGGGAGGCATTGCCGCAAAACCCTGTCGGATTTTTCAGGCGTCGCATAGATAGGGATTGCTTGAAACGGCTCGCTTATCGTCACTGCCAACGCGCTAATTCGCCAATGTCCTTCAACAAAAAAAACGCAAACATTTTCCGAATCCATTCTTATAAATCCGGTATCATCTTCGACAAGAACGCGCAGCCAAGGGCCGGCTATGGAAATAATGGGTACCTCCGCATCTCGTGGAAAGGTGTATATAACCTTGGATTCCTCTGACGGCCGCGCGTACACCGGCAGAGCATCTACTGCCGTTGCCGCTTGGTAGCTTATGTTCATGGGGCTGTCAAACACATGCAAATTTTCATTTTTGACAAATCCAACTTCCCGGCCATCTATAATCATTGTCCAATCGGCAAATTGTTTAGCGACAAAAACTATGGTGCCCTGTTTTTTCATCGCATGGGGCGATTGCTCATCCATAGCTTCATACACGGGAGCCTGATCCGCCATGGATGCGGCAATCAACATTCCATATATTGCCCCGCTCGTGTCCGTTTCATCGTCGATGCAGCGGTAGGGCACGCGATTTTTCAAAGCGTATCGATACGCGGCGGAGCCTTTTTCAACAGACCAGATCAATTCATTGGCGGAGCGGCGTAAATAGCTGTATCCGTCAAACATGCCGTCGAATTCTACCGTATTGGGTGGAATGACCAGCTCCAGTCTTGTTATGTTTGGCTTGGGCGAGGCCCTATCCCATATAAAATTTTGTATGTCAGAAATTGAAAAAAAGTTTTCCAGCGATTCTATATTGGCGGGAAGCACTACTTTTTCAAGACTCAAGCAATCTTCAAACGCGCCTCTATCGATACATTCAAGAGTGCTGGGCAGAGAAACCGTGGTCAACGCAGTCTGTCCCGCAATGGCGCGATGGTAGATCGATTCAACGCCTTCGGGAACAACAATCGTTTTAAGCGTATTATTGGGAGGAAATGCGTGGGTGCTAATATGCTCGATACCCACCGGAATTTCGAAGTATTCCTCCTGGATAAGTGGGACAGCGATTAACGTTTTTCTGTCCTTGGTCAAAAGCATGCCGTCGATTGCCATCACCGAAGGATGGCTTTCCGCAACATAATAGGTTTGCGGTGCTCGCATGGGATGGCTCACATAATAACCTCGCCAATAAAAATAACTGAAAGGTTCATTTTCGCAGTTCTCGTCATATTCCAATAACATGCTTGCCGGAAAGAAAATGGTCTTAGTATTTTCACCGCCAAGAAACCCATACGCCCCCCAATCAAATGGATTGAAAAACTTCGTTCCTTCCGCGATAACAAGTGCCTCCATTCCAGGAGGAACATATTGCAGCGCTACTCCGCTGCTGCTGTAAACACACCCGTCAATGCTCTTCATATATGGATTCTCATCCGCAATATGGACTGCCTGCAAATTTGGAACATGGTCTCCAGCATCGAGCGGAAAATTCTCAAGCGTAGAAGGCAGCGTTAGCGTTTGCAAATTCTTCGCGTCAATTGTACAATAATCAACCTTCTCAAGGCCTTCCGCGATCGATAGATGCTCCAGATAATCACTTGCTATCCTAAAACTATCGACGCCCGCCGGAATGACAAACGCCTTTGCCCGATTCGCTTGCGGATAATAAAGAAGCTGTGTTCCATCTCCATCTTTGCTATATAGGACATTATCGACCACTTTCATGTGCGGATTCCTTTCGCTGCAGGTGATTGTTTCAAGGGGAGTATTATACAGCGAGATTTTTTCCAGAGACTCCGGTATCGCGATGCTCTTCAAATACGGCGATGTGATCGTCGCTTCCACAGTACCTTCCGGGATATCATAGTGTTCTTCCTCCTTTTGTCTGGAGTAATGAATGATCTTTTTGGTTTCTTTGCTGAACAGCACACCGTCAATGATTTCAAGGTATGGGTTTTGGGGATCGATGATAATCTCTTTGACCTCTATCGACGACGACCAAATCCTGACCTGCTCCATGCTTTTAGGCAATGTAAGAGTAACGTTGCCGCTCATTATATCCAAATCGCAGAATGAATGTTGTCTCTGTATGAATAAAGCGGAAAATTCCGGACAGCCTCGAACTTCGACGGTTATCCGTTTTGAGGCGTTTTCTGATTTGTTTTGATCATGAAACGAAAGGGAAGTTACAGTAGGGCAGTCGAGCAGGTAGGCGGCACGGCCCATTTCACCTATTAAATCTGTATCACAATAGACGTCGACAGTTTTCAACTTTTCCAGCCCTTCAAAGCGAAGATAATCTATGCACTTTACACCGTCTTCAATGACGACCGTTTCCGCAGACGCCGCACCGTCAAACACACGCCCCCCATTGGCCCCAAAAGACACCCGCGCGCCGTCTACTGTGCCATGAATGACGATCTCACGAGCCAAAGGATCAAGGTTTACAATTTCCGCCTTGCCGTCCGTAACATAGTAGATAGCGCCGTCCATGGTCGTAAAGTGGCCTGCCGGCTCAGCGCCTTGCGCCAATGGTATAGAAAAAAGCAATGCCGGAAGAATCCATAAAAAGAACGCTGTTCGCTTGAGCGGCATGAGATTCCCTCCTTTATTATCGAATGTCAAGAACTGGAATATAGCCGGCTTGTTCGATCACTTGCTGCCCTTCCGAAGATAGCATCCAGGAAAGAAATCTTCCGGCAACTTCGCTTCTCTCCCCGCCGCGAATGACGGCATAATATGCCGTTGTAAAAGGATACGCGCCGCTTCGCAGGTTCTTAGGGGAGGGTTCTATGCCCTCAACATGCAGCACTTTAATGTTGTCATTCCGATAAAGCGTATCGATATAATACTTATAGGTATAGCCAAGGCTCGTCTGGCTTGTTTGATAGTTTGCAACGACCTCCACCAGCGTACCCATCCCAACAGATGCGTATCCTTTGGGTGGATCCGCCAGCGGCGCGCCTTGCATTACCAGATTCTCCATCGCCGTCTGGCTCCCGGAGTTTTTTTCCCGCTGGTACGCCGCAATCCTCCGATCCTCCCCGCCAACCTCCGTCCAATTGGTGATTTCACCGCTATAGATTTTTCTGATCTGATCCACGGTCAGGCTCTCCACGGGGTTGTCTTTATGCGTGATAAATACGAATGCGTCCAGGCAAACAGGCTCCATCACGAACCGCATGCCGTATTCATCCGCCAGCGCGAGCTCCTCATCGGAAGGCGCGGTGACGATAATCAGATCGACTGGGTGCTCCGCATCCATCACCGTCTTTTCGGAAGGAATTTTGGGCGTGATGTTCGGTTTTTGGTAGATAAGTTTTTGATAGGCGCTGTGCGTGGTCGTGAAAAAGATGAAGCTTTCAAGGTCGGCTTCCGAAAGACTCAAATGCTGGCGGGCAAACTCCATCGCCATCGGCACGGCGACGGTGGAACCATCCAGACTTGGATACGTTCCATAGCGCCGAATCGTCACGGGTTTTCCTTTCGCGTCGGTGGTATGGATCGAATCGCCAATTTGGAACGCGCTGTCGATAACGATTTGCCGCCACCCTGCGGGCCTCGCGATTTCCTGATTGATCTGCTCCCAGGCACTCTGCTCTCCGGCGTTGCTGCCATCTGCCGCGGGCGCGAGTACAGTACCGGATATGTCCGACCGACTTACGTGAATAGGCGAAAACAGGATTGCAATCAACAAGAAACAAGAAAAGAACTTCCATTTCATTTGCTGTCATTCCTTTCATGAATCGTCCAGTGCTATGGACAGTTATTCTTTCGGGCGATAATGGCCCTCATACCAATGGTGTCAGATAAATCATAATGAGCGGCATCTTCAAAGCGTAAGCCGAAATAATCAAACCCCTTTTTCGTAAATCCGTCTTCTTTGCAAGCGCGGTATAAAGCTCCGTTTTGTTCATTCGAAGTTCCCTTAACATGGCTGCGATGATAGTTTATTGTAGTCATTTGATTGATTGCTGTCAACCTGACAATGATTTTTTGAGTTCCCCCGTTTCTTCCGAAGCAGCAAATTCAAAAAGGAACGGGTCGAATGCATGAGGTCGGGCTTGCTCACGCCGGAAGAAGCCGAAGCTCACGAAAAGCGCAAGGCAAGAAGCCGCGAATGGCAAAAGGAATGGCGGGATAAGAAGAAAGCCGCTATGCCTGAACAACCGCCCAAGCCGCTCTCTCGAAATGAAATTGTTAAACGCAAAAGCGCAGGGTTGCCACTCACACCGGAAGAACTGGAAATATACGAAGCGTGACGGCAGAAGCGTACCGACCAACACCGTGAATGGCGGTACAGGACAAAGACAAGCGATTTGCCGGAAGCGGCGAACCAATAACAGGGATAATCTCAATAACGATAACGCGGAGCGGGAGGCATTTAGCCGCTCTTTGCGTTCTGCTCATTATTGATGAATTTATACCTTACAATCATCAATAATAGTTTTAGGAACATCTTTCTTCATACTATTTAATATTCCAAGTGTTTTTTCCTTGCTCTCAAGGTTATTGTTAATATCGTAATATTGATACAAATAGTAATTACCATAATATCGTAGCGCGGGAAGTTCCGCTTCCAACAGTACTTCAAAATCTTCTTTTTTCATTAACGATTTATCTTTTTCCAATTGCTCAAATTCAGCCATTTTGAATATTGCGGTTTCTTCCGCCGCTTCTTTTCCGCCGTTATGAAGTCTGCGCCATCTTTTTCCGTCGGTATATGTAAGACCTGTTGTAAACGGTAATAAACAAGCTATTCCCATTGAAATCGGCATAAGCCCTAATAATAACCAACCAATATGAAAAGAAAACAGACACACCGACAAAAAAATCATACCTGTAATGATTGATGTTATAGGGCCACCGAGTAAGATTTTCGACCATATCTTTATATTATCATCACTTTCTTTGATCGGGAATGTTCCGCCGACTCCTCCCCACATAACGGGATTCTTTTCAAAATATAAAGTAAGTTTATCACCTTTTCTTTTTATACCAATGAACCCAACAACCAACATAAAAAGTTTCCAGCCATTAGCTAATCCGACGATGATATGACCTAATTCATGTATCATGGCGGAAAGCCAATAACTCAGTAAAGCGATTAGAATAAAAGAAATAATCAAGATAAAAGTTTCCAATTCCTCAACCCCTGTATTACATAAATAATGTCTGTCCGCCGGTATCGTCCTCCGCTCGCCGTTCTCCCACGAGCAGGGTGAAGCGACACAACGAACAGGCGGAACGGTTCACAAGAAGCCCAAGCGGACGGGAAGATGGCGCGGTCATAGCGGCGGATTGGCGGCTTTCGGTTCGGACGTATCGCCGCAGTCACGACAGTAATAGCCCCCTGCTGGGGCCCCGCGGGAGCGCCCACGGCGGTTATGGCGTAGCCTAACCGTCGAGTGGGTCACACGCTTTGAAAAAGCGGGTGATAAGACCTCCAATTCCCTCTGCTATCCGGTATGGCAACGGACTAAAGCAAGCGTATAATCATAACTGCTCCGGCAAACAATCCAATACAGAACCCTGCGGTCAAGCAACACTTAACGGTGGTAGTCCACTTGTTTTTTTCCGATGGTGAAATACTCATTTAGAAAAACTTTCATTGAGTTGTTATTCTTCCCTGTTTTCATCGGGTGCGCATCCCCCACGTCCTGCCCCGGTTCCAGCCACAGTATAGCATGGCACGGTGAATAATTCAACGAAAAGATTTTTTGAGTTTCCCCGTTTTTCAGAGTAAGGAGAAAAGAGAAAGCTGGATGTGTGGTTCTGGAGGTATGCTGCACAGTTTTGTATTTCCGCACGACAAGCCGTAGGTGCATTTGATTTATCCTGTAATATCAAAGGGGTTTCGGACTTGAAACTGTGCATACGCAGTTTAGTAGCTGTGCAAAATCGGTTCAAAGACAACGAAAAACAGCACTGCCGTTACGCCGTGCTGTTTTTCAAATGGTTTTCAATTTAATCCAGCCTGCTTTCTGCTTCCGTGCCATCCCACAGACGGAACTTAAAATATTTTTTCAGACCCCTTGATTTTTCCCTTGGCTTCGGGCATAATAAGGTTTCTCTTGATTTTGCTCGAATCGAGGTGTTCATATGGAATATATCAAAAGAGACATTGACCCGTTGGTTTTGGAAGTTTCAAAAAGCTATTCGGCAGTCATTATAACCGGCCCGCGACAGGTTGGCAAGACGACTACTCTCAGAAGATTGCTGGGAGAAGGACGGCGGTTTGTTTCTCTTGACAATAAAGAGAATCGGCGGCTTGCGCAAACCGACCCTGAGTTGTTTTTGTCACTCAATCCGGCACCGGTAATCATTGACGAGGTGCAATACGCACCCGAATTGTTTCCGTATATAAAAATGGAAATTGATAACGGCGCATCACCGGGAAGTTACCTGATGACCGGGTCGCAGATGTATCGGTTGATGAAACTGGCAGGGGAATCTCTTGCCGGACGCGCTGCCATTCTTCGTATGTCGGGACTTTCACAACATGAGATTTATGGAAACGGCGCGTGTCTGCCATTTGCTTTGAGCTTGGATGCTCTGCAAAAACGCGCGGCGCTCGGCAACCCCATAGATGTACTTGGACAATTTGGACGCATTTGGAACGGCTCACTGCCTGCGCATATCAGCGAAAAGCACTCAAACCGCGATGTGTTTTACAGCAGTTACATCGACTCCTATATTGATCGTGATATTAAAGAAATGGTCGATTTGAAGGATGAGTATTTATTCCGTGATTTTGTACGCGCCGCCGCCTGCCGTGCCGGAGAAATGCTTAATATTCATGCCATCGCAACAGACGTGGGAGTTTCGGATGAGACGGCGAAAACGTGGCTCTCCTATATGGAAAAGTCAGGGGTCATCTTTTATTTGCGTCCGTTTTTCAATAATCTGTTGAACCGCACAATTAAAAAAACGCCTAAGCTGTATTTTTTCGATACAGGCTTGGTGGCGCATTTGACGAAATACTCATCGCCCGAAATACTGATGAACGGCGCAATCAATGGCTCAATTTTAGAAAACTATGTGGTATCCGAAATACTCAAAACCTATACGAACAACGGATTGGAATATTACGCACACTATTACCGTGATATTGACAGCAAGGAGATAGATATTGTTTTGGAAAGTGACGGAGAGCTTCACCCTATTGAAATCAAGAAAACCGCTTCCCCGCCGACCGAACTCACAAGCGCGTTCAAAGTGCTGGATAAGGCGAGCATACCGAGAGGCGTCGGAGCCGTGATTTGCACGAGGAAAGAATTGTCGGCACTCGATAAAGGAACTATGATTATCCCTGTTTGGACGATATAAGAGACTATGTCCTGCCCGCCGGGCTGAACTAACAGCAGCATGCCTCGACACAACAGGAACCCGGCTTTACCGCCTCCATGATATAAGAAGCGATATAGCCGTCCAGCCCGCCGCCCGGTAGCCATGAATTCACGATCTCCGCGCTGTTATCCTTGGGCGTCATTTGGATGTTGACGAACCCCGCCGCAAGCAACATTTCTTTGATGGTGTCAATATGCTCCGCACCGCCGATGCAGCTTGCATTTCGGACAAAATAGCGGGAAGTTTACAAGCTCTGTATCTTCCCGGATTTTCACCCGTGTCTTGTTTTTGCATACAGGACAGATTATCCATTTTTCACTTAGCATAAAATCACCTGCCCTTATACTATTGTTGTTTACCCCTTTCATTTCTATGGTAATATCGGGTTAACTTGGCCCGATGTGGGTTATTTAGGTTGTTTGTGTATTTAGCAAAAGTTACATTGGCTTCAAATTTTTATTTAGGCGTTCAATCATCCATGCGAGACGCTTTTCTCGACCTGCATCTGTTTTTGCATCAAAGTGGCTTCATTTATGGAAGAAGTGTGCGGTTCGTCGATGCGGCTGCTGGTGCTGGAAAGCGACACGCTGCGCAAGAAAGCGGAGC
>JGI20171J29575_12612576_pt1 | contig 19986 bp, 17 predicted proteins | sample TergutNc150P4_FD_29575 | JGI IMG/M metagenome (IMG submission 29575)
ATTCTTTGTTTTTCTACCCATAAAAATACCCCCAAATATTAGATTTTTTGTCCAACTTTTGGGGGTCACTTCACATGCCTTGTCTCTACAAATTTATCCATACAAATAATATTTTTAAATTTCCTAAATTTCATCTGAACTAAACCACAAAAATCATTATAAATCATATAAATCCCGGTAATCCTGTAAATCATGTGGAAATCGTGGTTCTGATATATTCGGTGATTACATCAAATGTTATTTGTAGTGACATAAATTATTTGGTAATGATTGCGGGCGGCAGCAGGAAGCAGGTTATAACGGGAAGCAGATTGCTTCCCCTACTATATTGTACTTGCCGATAAAACCGATGCGGCTTTATCAATAGAACCAAACCGCTGTTTTATCCTGTCCCTTATTTCAATAAATTCCTTATTCCTTGAGTAATCCGAAAGAAATCTTATACGTCCCGTTCTTCGAGCAGCAATAAAACACTCCTGATCATCAAGACTCATCTGCAAAAATGAATTGATTGAATCCAGTATTGCACCCTTTTCATCCGGAAGTTTTCCATTTGCATCCTCAATAAGATTCATTATATGATCACTCTGAATATATGATTCAATTCCTTCTAACCCTTCTATCATAGACTTTAGCTCTTCAACCTTCTCTTTCTCTGTCAAGGGTTCCCATTCGCCGCTCTCCATCATTTTATAAAGATCTGTTCCCGGAACAGGCGAAGTTGTTCTTATTCGTATAAATGAAGGATTTATGGCATTTAATACCTTTGCAGTCTCCAAAGCATTTTCAGCAGTAAAATTTTTACCGCCAAGACCGGGCATAAAATATTCCGATAACTCAAATCCGGCTTCAACGACCTTCTGCCCTGAAATTATATGCTCCGACCCTTTAACTCCTTTGCGAATGAGTTTAAGAACCTCATCCGACCCGGATTCCATACCTACATGAATCCTGTTTAAGCCTGCAGTTCTAATACGTTTCAGTTCGTCAAGAGTTTTAACAACAAGGGTTTTAGATCTGCTGTAGCAGGTTATCCGTTCAATAGAAGGAAATTTTTCCCTGATATAATTTAGGACTTCAACAAGATCCGCAGATTTCATAACAAGAGAATCAGCATCCTGCAGGAAGAGACTCTTCATTCCGTAATGCATCCAAAAAATCATATGCTGAAGATAATTGTATGGTATATTGTCATCATTGAGCAAGGCAGAAATCATCCTTTCATCAATCAAACCGCCTGTACTAAAATCTACCCTGTTCATAATCTTTTCATATATGGCATACATTGAATCAATATCGCTTTTTATTTCATCAACAGTTCTTAAGGAGAATTTATTGTTTTTATAGACAGGGCAGAATGCGCATTTATTCCAGGGACAATTCCTTGTAATTCTTAATAAAATGCTATATGCCTCGCTTGGAGGTCTTATTGGTCCAAGTTCAAATTCATACATAACATCACCTTTATCTACACTTAAATAAGAAACTCTAATTTCAAAATAGTTATAGTCAAAAAACAAAATTTACTAAAAACTTCAACATCTAAATAATTTTGTTTTAATGTTAAATGTTCTTTCACCATAGTATAAATTAAATCATAAATATTTTTTTAAAAATAAAATTAACCAAAATAAATCATTTTTTATATAAAAATATAAATTTACAAAATAATTAAAGTTGCATCTAATTATATATAAAAACAGTATTGACAACAATGCTATCTTAAATTATAATAGTAACATAAAACTTTTAAGGAGTTAAATAATGAAGAAAAAAATATTTTTAGTAATCGCTACGCTTATGGTTTCATCTGCATTATTTGCTGTTGATTTAGACCTCAAGGGAGGAGTAATGCACCCTACTTCACCTAACAAATTTGGTCTTGATACGGCGCTTGCTTTCAATTATGACCTTAATCAATATTTTTTAATTGGAGCAGAGGCAGGTTTTGGTTGGGTAACTTGGACTGGAATGGACACAGGATTTAGTAATAATACAAATCAAACTCTTTACCCTACAGATTCTGCAAATCTGTACTATGTTCCGGTCTTAGCGACCTTCACCGCACAGGTGAGCCTTGCTGAAGTTATACCATACCTTTCAGCCGGTTTAGGTTATAGCTGGGCATGGTATCGCCAATCCGGTGCTAATGACAGTTTTGATAATTATACATGGCATCTTTTGGGCGGAATTAAATGGAAATTTAAATCTTCAGTATTATTCATTACGGAAATGGGTTTTAGAAGCGCTCATGACAAAAATTCTGACGGCATAATATGTGATATGACAGGCTGGATGGGCAGAGTAGGCGTATGTATTCCTTTTAGCTCAGCAAGCTCAAGCTCAGGCACTAACAGTAATAAATGAGCTAACTAAAACATTATCTTTTAAAATTATAGAGACAAGGAATACCTTGTCTCTATAATTTTGCACATAAAATAAAAGTCCCATTTTATGCCACCAGACTTCTGTTATACCATCATTGAAAGAAAAAATAAACACCTCTATTCAATATATCTAATTCAATTATATTATTAAAACAAAAGAAAAATAATTTGACATGAATTGATAAAAAAATTGAATAACTTGTAGATCAACCTGCTCTGTTTAAATATTTTTTATAGTTATTATATCAATATTTAATAAAATTATTATAGGATACCCTGATGGAAGATACAAATAGTCTCATACAAATAAGAATTGATAAAATCAATGATATTAGAAATAATATGGGAATAAATCCGTTCCCTTATAGATATGACGTTACTCATTACAGTGCGCAAATAATATCAGACTTTGACCGCTACTTTAATTCTGAAGAAGAGGTATCTGTAGCAGGGCGTATAATGGCTATCAGGGTAATGGGTAAAGCGAGTTTCTGCACAATTCAGGATAAGGACGGAAGAATCCAGCTATATATATCCGATGCAAATATAGGCGAACTCCACTACAACCTGTTTAAAAAACTCGATCTTGGAGATATAATCGGAGTAAAAGGGAAAGTAAAAAAAACAAAGGTCGGCGAGATAACCGTTTATATAGATGAACTGACCCTCCTTACAAAAAACATACGACCTCTACCTGTTGTAAAAGAGAAAGACGGCGAAATATTCGATCTGTTTGCAGATAAGGAGTTAAGATATAGAAACAGACAGGTTGACTTTATTGTTACACCCGGAGTTAAAGATACGTTCAAAAAAAGAATAAGTATCATAAAAAATATCAAAAGGATTCTTGATGAAAAAGGATACTATGAAGTAGAGACCCCTATCTTGCAGCCTGTTTATGGAGGAGCGGCAGCCTCGCCGTTTATATCGCATCACAATGCATTAGATATAAACCTCTATTTACGCATCTCGCTTGAGCCGTACCTTAAAAGGCTTATTGTGGGAGGATTTGACAGAGTTTATGAAATCGGAAAGTGCTTTAGAAATGAAGGGATTGACCGTACGCATAATCCGGAGTTTACAATGCTTGAACTGTATCAGGCATACGGCGATTATACCGATATGATGTCAATTGTTGAAGAGATTATAGTTGACACAGCGCTGTTGATAAACGGGACTACGGGGCTGCGCTTTGACGGGAAAGAGATTGAACTTAAAACTCCATGGAAAAAAATGAAAATGGCAGATGCAATCAAGGAATATTCGGGCATTGACGTCAATTCGTTAAGCGATGAAGAATTAAAGCAAGAAGTGAAAAAACATGGGGGAGAGATTAAAGGCGATTTTATCAGAGGTCTTGCAATAGACGAACTCTTTCAGGTAACAGTTGAACATAAACTCATTCAACCGACATTTATTACCCATCAACCTTTAGAGACAACGCCATTGTGCAAGCCGGATATTGATGATGAAAAATTTTTGCAGAGATTTGAACTGTTCATTAATGGAACCGAATTTGCAAATGCATACAGCGAATCCAACGACCCTGTCTTTCAAAGAAAAACATTATATGAACAATCCTTACGCAGAGAGATTGACAACGAAGCGCCGCCCATGGATGAAAACTTTGTTCAAGCTATTGAAGCAGGAATGCCTCCCACAGGCGGTATGGGTGTAGGGATAGACCGGATTGTAATGCTTTTAACAGGCGAAACATCTATAAGGGATATTCTTTTATTCCCCACAATGAGACCCGAATAAAAAATTTATAGCTATAGAATTATTTGCCCGGTTTTAATTTACTGATAATGTAAAAAAAATGGCTTTTTGAGTATTTTTTCAGTCTATCTGCAGATATATTTTTAATATTGGCCGTATTATTGATCAAATCTTTATTGCCTGACGCCTCTGCAACAAACGATATGTAATTCATTGCAGCCATCCTGTGAGGATTCGTCTTGCCATAATTAAGATAACTATACAGCACAGATAATCCTAAGTATGGATTTGCATATATGGTACTTGAGAGCGCTGCCGCCTCTCCTGCAACGTGATCGTAATTATAAAACTGATTATCCATAATCTTATGCGTCAGTTCGTGAATAACAAACATCTTCCATATTTCGTTTCTGATAGAGGAAGGATTATCTTTAAATGCCATAAGCAGGCAATACTTAATCTCTTCGGTTACCTTTGAGCCGACAAAAAACATAGACTTAATATCTTTGCCTCCAATAACATTCTTAGCAATTATATAGTCATTATTTACTTCATCAGGACTTATATATATCATGTCATAATAAAATGTAGAATTGCTCGTAGAAAGTTCATCATAATAAATAAAGGGTTTTATGTAATACATTTCATCATTTGACTCAAAGAGCGGATGCTTTATATCTATTTTTACTCTCTCGCCATAAATACAGTAGTCAAAAGTAAGCCGCGCCTCTTTAAAAGAACGCTCCCTATAAAATTTTAAAATTATATTTCGCTTTGATAAATTATTCTCTACCTGACGTAAATATGAATCGCTATACTGATTAGGTTCAAGAAATATTTTCAGGATTAACTCGCCGTCTTCAAGCTGCTTGGGATCTTGAATAGTAGCCAAGTAACTTCTATATGCTTTTATCTGGAATCCTTCAACTCCAATCTCCTTGAGCGAGACTGTACCCTTTTGTATTAGATTAACAAAGTGAGGATTTTCGTTGAACAACAGTACTATATAAGCATAAAACTTTCCGTTAACAGTTTTAATACTTACGCCATTTTCTTTATCCTTATATTCATAGCCATATTCGCTATTAAATACTTCCGAATCTGCCATAAAAATATAGCCGGAAACTATAATAATAAACAGAACATTTAGCAAAACTCTAACAGCTTTCATCTCTTAATCTTACGCTAAACAACATATTTAATTATAAATCCAACAAAAATGTATAATATTGCAACAGCCATTAGGACAAGAAACGCAATGGACATTATAGGATGTCTATATATCCATTTATAAATTCTAAAGTCGCTAAATTTCATAATAGCGTTAAAAATTTTATTTGATGAACTATGTTTCACCATAACATTATCCCAGTAAAAAAAAATTATAATACAAGTTATAATACAATAAGTAAATAATTTAAGCTAAAACCTTAGCAGAAACAAAATATATATTCATTTATCTAATCTTTGGTTAAGTTATGAAATGGCTAAAAAAATGTAAAACTATTTTTGTATTATAAATTAAAACCTTTTCGATAATAAGTTGACTTAAAATACAGTTGTAAAAAAATAATTCATCAGTTTTAAATAAAATTAAATAATAAATATTTTATAGTAAAAAGTAAAAAATGATAGAAATATTAGTTATAATGTCTGCCGGGATTGTTCTTGGTTTTATTCTCAGAAAAAAAAGATATGTAATAATGGTTTTTGATAAACTAACAAACCTTTCCATTTATCTGCTCCTCTTTCTATTAGGTTTATCAATAGGCAGCAACAAATTAATTATTAATCAATTCGACAAAATAGGCATAAATGCAATACTCCTTGCTGTTTCCGGAACAGGCGGAAGTATTATACTTTCATATTTTGCCTATAAATTTTTTAAAAGAGATGAAGAGAAATGAAGGGGAGTATAATAATACTGTTATTTTTTTCAATCGGACTGATAGCAGGCATATTCGGTTCAAACTCTGGTTTTGAAAATATTGATAATATAAGTCTATATGCTCTGTACATGCTCATGTTTTTTGTAGGCATAGGAGTTGGGGCTGATAAGAGAGTATGGGATACACTAAAAAAAATAAATCTTAAAATAGTTACGGTACCGGTTATTGTTATTGCAGGGACAATTTCAGGCACATTTATATGTTCTCTATTTCTAAAAGATATTACCACACTTGATGCAATGGCTATCGGTTCGGGGTTTGGATATTACAGCCTGTCGAGTATTCTAATATCAAAGATAAGGGATGAAACCTTAGGAATTATTGCGCTCATTGCCAATATCACAAGAGAAATATTTACGCTCATTGCAACTCCTATCTTAGTTAAATATTTCGGCAAAATTGCTCCCATTGCATCTGCTGGCGCAACATCAATGGATACTACACTGCCTGTAATTACAAAATATTCAGGCAAGGAGTATGCAATAATATCAGTATTCAGCGGAGTTGTCCTTACAATTTTAGTTCCGCCTATTATAACTCTTATTTATAAGTTTATGTGAGTGTCTTTTTGCGATTTCTTTGTAAAAGTCAAATAATTAGTTATATCCTTGCGTCATTAAGTCAAGGATATCGGCGTTTTCAATTCATCTTGCAACTTTAATTGTATCTTTAATAGCAGATTTTACAACCCGAAAGTTATACTTATCTCTTGCTTCCTTAGCAATAGCATTAAAATAGGCTGTTCTTTCGGAAGATGACATATCCTTTATTTCATCGTAAATCTTATCTCGAATTGCGTCAATTTGTTCCTCAATGTCAGACGTCCATTTCATCTTCAATTACCTCCTCCGGTTGAGCAATAATAATATTCTTGTAACCTGATATCAGGTTGATTGCAGGTATCAGGGTTTTTGTTTTTAACTTATTAATATGCTTAAAGTTAAAAGTCAAGATAATATCCATTTCATTAACCGATGCTATAGCAATATGCAAAGCATCAACATTCTTCTTCCTTGGGATTATATTATTTGTAATATATTTTTCAGCTAATTGATCTATCTCATCAGAAGTGTCAAGTAGAGTAATGCGGTATTTTTCAATAAGATCTAACATATTTGATCTTTGAGGCTCAGGAGCCTTATTCAGTTCATTATAGGTATAAACAGACTTATATCCTTCAAACTGTCCGGAACCAATGGCTTCAAAAAAATCAACAGTAACCGGCTGTGCGTTTTTTCCTTTATCAAAATAATAATTAAAAACTGTAGTTTCAAGATATATTTTTTGTATCCGCATAGCTATACTTCATCCATGTTGTCAGTTTATTACAATTTAGCCGGCAGCGCAAGTATAATTTATAATCGACTTGTCCTTTTATCAATCTTCAAATTCTAAAAAATAAAAGCCGGATATAAAAAACATATCCGATTCTTTTAATCTATTTATTATTAAATATTACTAAAGATGTATTTTTAGTCCGAAATGAACTGCATGAAAATAAATATCCATATCATGCTTTGACTTATCATACATATATTCACAGAACAGTTTTATTGTATAATCATTAAGATAATAAATATCATATTCAATACCGCCTCCCAGTCCGCATGATTTAAAACTCTTATTCTCGTCGTCTATTTTATCCATAAAAGTCCAGGTTCCTCTCACATATGGACGAATAACAGGTATTAATATACTAAGATGACCATCCAGCCCTGCAGAATTTTTTCTTAATACATAATTAAAATCAGATTGCACTTTTGTAAATTGATAATATGCGCCTAACCCTAAGTCAATGAATGGTATAAGAGATGATACCTTATCATAATCATAGCCGGATGTATTACAGTGAAATTTTACGCCGAATTGTCTGCCGTCAAGTTTAGAACTCTCCGGCTTTGTATTTACATCAAATACATATCCTCCCCATGCTACTACATCCCAGAGTGCAAAGGTGTTCACATTAAAATACAGAACAAAGCCTGCCGTTATAATAAAAATCTTTAGAATATTCTTCACCCGCAATCCTCCATTAAAAAATCTAATAATTATTTTAAACAAAATAACTTATATTATTAATTTATAGAATTATCCAAATGATAATTTGTAATAATCTTTAACTGAAAGTCACAATGCAAAGAACACAAAAGGTATCAATATGCTCACACTTGCATTAATGAAAATAGTCTGCTCACGGGTTTTTCTAAAATATTTTGAACCGATCTCTATATCGACAAGAGTGAGCATATCCGTTGTAGCAGTAAATTTTAACCCTGCATCTATTATATAATTATCCGAACGAAACGGGAAATTATTTAACGCTCTGACCGAAACAAACGGACCTATTATATCATATACGTTCGGTCCTCCTTTATAGGAATGGTATTGTTCGGGCATAAGATTCAAATATAATTTTGCACTCATAAAACTTACTATATTACCGCCATAAAATTTTGAATAATCATATGTTATCGGAACAATCTCCACTCCAAATGGAGATTTAAATACAATATCCGTACTATAGAACTCAGGTTGAAAAAAGAAGTTAAGCGCTTTTAAATTAAAATCAAAATCGGAATAAATAGTTCCGGCGCCCATGCTGCAAAAATTCCATGTGAACTCTGCCCTTGCCTCACGCTTGCCGAAAACAGTTATAACAAAAAACAGAATCACAGCGAAAAAAAATGTCTTTCTCATGTAGTACCTCTTTCGTTTAGCTATGAGCATTTTATGTCAATATTCAATAGTGCAAGCGCTCATCTTTAATATTACAAGCAAATAATTCTCTTTGTCATAGTTTTTTATACGCTTTATTATTTTTATAAATTATATCATATGATACTGCGGACAGGATTGCTTGTTATAAAAAAGTATTGGTAAAATCATAAAAAAAACCGGATATAAAAAACATATCCGGTCTTTTAAATTTATTCAATGATTAAATATTACTAAATGTCTAATTTTAGCCCAAAATTAACCGCATTTGAAGTAATATCAGCATATTTATGATTTGATTTCTCATACATATACTCGCCGAACAGGCTTATAAACGGTAAAAAACCAAGTTCAACGCCGGCGCCTATTCCGTATGTTTTAAATCTCTTATTCACACTCTCTACTTTATCCATGAAAGCCCATGTTCCTCTTACATACGGATGAATAATAGGTAATGATAAAATAAAGTTCACATCAAAACCTGCTGTTTTTCTTGAAAAATTATAAAATCCAAATTTATCAAATTTTAGCTTTGAATACTGATAATATGCGCCAATTCCTAAGTCAAACAATGGGACAAGCGATGTATTATAGTGACCTTTAAAGCCGTATTGTCCGCCGCTGTCAAAATCAACTCCATCTGCATCCCCTTTAAATACATAGCCGCCCCATGCCGCTACGTCCACAAGCGCAAAGCTGTTCACATTAAAAAATAGAACAAAGCCTGCTGCTATGATAAAAATCTTTAAAATATTCTTCACTTTAATCCTCCCGTAGAAATTTTAATATTTATTTTAAACAAAAAACTCATATTTTATTAATCTGTAAAATCTACTAAAAAAATCAATTCAATTTTTATAACATTTTATATATTTTGCGCTTTAGTTAAAGCAAAAAAGAAAATCTGCAAAAATCCCGATTATCTGAAATTGAATAGTTTTACAAAAGAGTATTTACAAAAAAAGCATTATATGGAAATATAGAACATAATTTGTAAGAAAATAATATGCAGAGGGAGCTGTCTGATAAGTAACAAGAGTAAACGATAAGTACATTATTCTGTCATTGCGAGCGCTTCAATCATGTTCAGTATAGATTGTGTAACCTGCGCGTGGCAATCCAGAGTCTTAATTTATCCTACTGGATTGCCACGCCGAGTTTACATTGCTCTATCGAGTGAACTTAAAATACGGCTCGCAATGACGTAAGAATGTAACTGATTGCCTGCCTATTACTTAATTAGACAGTCCCCTCTAAAAAATAATACGCTGATGAAAAATTAATAAAAACAAAAAGAATAAAATGAAAATATTAATAACTAACGATGACGGTATTCACGCCGACGGACTGAAAATTCTAAGAGAAATCCTATCTTCAAGCCATGACGTATTTACTATTGCACCTGACAGAGAGAGGAGCGCATGTTCAAATATCTTTACCATGAGAGACGAACTTGTTGTTACAAAACATGACAAGAATTGTTACTCCATATCGGGATATCCTGCCGATTGCATAAGCATCGGACTACATTCCGACGTTATTCCTGAGATTGATCTTGTAATATCAGGAATTAATCACGGACCAAATCTTGGAGATGATATTCACTTCTCGGGAACAGTAGCAGGCGCGCGCACTGCTTTTATCTTCGGTAAACCGTCTATTGCAGTATCTATCGACAGTTTTCATTCGTCTTCGCCCTTTTTAATTGATACTGCTGATTTTATACTAAATTACATCAAGACAGAAACTAACCTTAATAATATTTATCTGAATATTAATTATCCCAATATTCCAAAAAATGAAATTAAAGGTATAAAGTACACCTGCTTGTCAAGAAGATCGTATATCGATTCATACGTCAAAACTCAAAGAGATAATCCAAGCCAATTCACAATGAAATTAAACGGCACAATTGAAACAAAGAATACCCCTCTCAGCGACAGTTTGGCAGTTGAAAATTCTTATATATCAATAACGCCAATGACCATAGATTCAACCGATTACAAAACGTTGAGTAAATATCAGCAGTAAATATATGATGGATGACATTAATAGTATTTTAAATGACATAAAAAAGTCCGCTTTGACAAATCTTTTTTCTAAAGATTATGATTTGGCAATTGATGATCTCAAAAAAGCCGAGATGATTGATCAGGAGAATCCTGAGATTCTGTTTAATCTTGGCATAGCCTATTCAAGAAAGGGTTTATTTAAAACTGCAAATGAATATTTTACAAAAGTCCTTAATCTTAATACATCCTACATAGATTCTGCAAATGTTAAAAAAAATATCGCCTTCTGTTTTATACAAAATAAAGATTACGATAAAGCAATAAATATTCTGGGTGAAGTGATTGAAGATTTTAATTCCGATATTCAAGCGCGAAACATGAAGGGCTATTGCCTTGAAAAAAAAGGCAGGCTAAAAGACGCTCTAAAGACTTACAGAGAAATTTTTCATTATGACAGATCAAACATCAACAGTTTAAACTCAAGTTCTTATCTTATGGCATTACTCAACATAGAGTTAAAGAGCGCTTTAAAGATTGCAGAGTTTGTTTATAAAAAAGATAAACTGAATCCTGCATATAATGATACTTTAGGATTTGTATATATGAAGCTTGGGAATTATACGGAAGCAGAGAAATATTTTAAAGCCGCTGTTTCAATGCTTCCGTTTAATGAAGAGATAAATGATCACATTAAAGAACTCAATAGTTTAACAGATTAAAAAAGACTCCCCTCAATCCCTGCATAAAATGCCCTCTCAGGCATTGCAAAGCCGTTTATCTGCTGGTATTTTTTATTCCCTGCATTTTCAATTCTTCCATAGACCTGAATATATTGATTTATATAATACAAGAGCTTTACGTCTATTGTTGAGTATGAATCCAACTCTACTGCACCAACATCATAACGTTTTCCTATATAGTTATATACAATATTCAGATTTGCGCCTTCATAAAAATTCCAGTTCAAAACCGCATCGACCTTATGCTTTGGTCTTCTCAAGAGGTCATCACCTGTCTTTTTATTCTTTGTCTCGGTATATGTATATGAAGCGTTTAAGTTAAGATTTAAAGGTAATTTTAAATCAATAAAACCCTCATAGCCTTTTGATTCTGTTTCAACAATATTCTCGTATATAAAGCTTATAGAACTCCAGTCTATTTGATTTCTATATCTGTCATTGAAATATGTTAATCCGATTTTAACAACCTCAGAAAACAGGGGCTGCTCAATCCCTATTTCATAATGCTTCCCTTTTTCAGGATCTAAATCTCTATTTCCTGAATAGCTGTCATAGAGTTGATAAATAGTCGGCGCCTTAAAAGACGTGCCGTATGCGCCTTTTAATCTTGTATCAAACATTGGAGCTACAAACAATAAGGTACTGTCCCATGTCCATGTTCCTCCAAATTCACTATGCCTGTCATAACGCGCACCTATTGTATGAAAGAGAAACTTCATCAGTTTTAGGTGATTATGAATAAAAAAGCTGTTTGTTTTTGCAGACTCTTCAAACGAATATGAAGCCCATGCTGTTAATGCGCTTGATCCGCTCTCCATATAAAAATCATATCCCAAGCTGACCGTATCAACATCTCCGATTTTAAAATCATTCTTAAATTCAAACTGGTTTGTATCGCCTTTATAATACATGTGATTATATACGCTTGGATCTTTTTTGTTTTCATCATATCTTATCAATGTAGTCTGTCCATATTCCAATTTATATAACCACCAGTTAAAAAGCTCCTGAGTTAAAACATTATTGAATGTAAAGGTATCATTGCTTCCTGTTAGATTCGGATTATCCGTTTCTGCGTCATCATCATAGTCATATTTTGATGCCTGATAATATACGCTAAAGGTATAATCAAATCCCATTGGAAGCGGTATATTCAGTTTAGACAGGATTGTAGTATTGCTAAAACCGTCCTTTTCATAATCGCTGTTCTTAATTGTTGATATTGAGCCTACTGATTTATTCTCAGCCTTTGATATCCCACTTGAATCCTCTCTTGCAACTGCGAAGCTGTAATTCATAATATCATTACCGCCTGACATATTAAGCGATTCTCTGAACGTATGAAACGAACCTGCCTCAAAGTTTAACTTTACTTTGGTCTCTCCCTGTCCCTTTTTTGTAATTATATTTACTATAGACCGCGCATCGGATCCGTATAAAGAACTCTGAGGGGTTTTAACTACCTCAATCCTGTCAATATTATCGGTAGTTAAAAATACAGGATTAACGCCCCTTGACGGATCCATCGGATCATTTATCCTAATACCGTCAATAAGAACAAGCGTACTGGCGGATTCCCTGCCCCTTATAAAGATACTTGCCTTGCCTCCAAAGGCTCCGCTCCTGACTACAGACACACCGGGGATATCTTTAAGCAGGTCAACAACCTCTTTCTTTCCCTTCTGCTCAATCTCTTCGGCAGTTATTACATTAACACTGCTGCCCGTTTCATTTAAGGCTACCTCAGTTTTTGTTGCCGTTACTACTATCTTATCTGAATAATAGTTTTGCGATTTTACGCCATTGGTAAAACAAAATACTAAAATAAATATTGCTGATAAATTTAAAAACTTCTTCATTAAACTCCTCCCAATTTTATAAAATAAAAAAATAATTGGGCTGCCGAAGGCGGCAGCCCCTACGGTTGTTTAAAAAATAAAAAATCCCCGAAACTAAACAGCTCCGGGGATAACCCTTTTTTCTCCTCAGATATATAAAATCCGCCAATCTCCGTGGCAAATTTATTTTAAGATTACAATCAGGTATTCTGGCTTTCGGATCATTCTAATCTCTGCGCCTTCCCGCATTCGCACGCAGTGGCATTTACAGATTTCGTCCCCGATTACAGCGGCGGGTCCGCTCCTGATTTTAACAGGATTCCCTCATAAACAATGTCTCTTATGAGAAATTGTAATCTTTACTATATCAAAGAGCAGATTGTTATTATAAATGACCGGCACTAAATAATAGCATAATCATTTATCGCAGTATTATTAACATTGAAATTCAGATATTGATTTCAACGAACCTGCGTTTATGTTACCATCATAACAATGGCTGCCATGATGGTAATTTTAAAATTGAACGTCAATACTTTTTAAACAAAAAATTAAGCTGCCGGGCTTGGCTTTTTTCCTCTTTGCTTCAAATACCATATTCCGCCAACTGCTACAGCCAGCAGCAAAATCCCAATTAACGGACGATAGAACAGCCATGCAATAGATATGATCAATAACGACCATGCAAAGCCGACTACCGCGCAAATTAATCCCACTCCGGCATTAACGATATCACCGACAAAAGGTAAGATTCTAAATATGGCAATCAACATACCGAACATGGCTCTCAATCCTCCAATCACCAAAAAAACTCCTATAAAACGAAAGATCCATGTTGACGTACTGTTAGAGGAATGAGCTGCTGCAAACATGTTTTCAGGGCTAACATTCCCCATAGAAAATTTTGAAAAAGATTTTCCGTTTTTAGTTATATACTGTTCAAAAGTAGAACCGTTGACTTTGGCAATAATGGATATGTCAGCCGGTAATATTTTAGTAAGAGTTATTCTAACATCGCCGATTCCCGGATTAGAATCCGATTTTCCAAAATATACCACATTGCCGTTTACATGCACCGCCGGCGATGCCGTACCGCCTTTCACATTAGCGGCTATTACTTTTTCCCATTTCTGCAAGTCTGCCGGGCTTAACTTTATTTCGGCAGGAGTATTGCCGCTTATAGAGGAGATAATGAATGGTGGCAGCTTGTAAGCGCCGAACGTAACATTTTTGGCTCGCTCTGTTTTTTCCTCAACCTGTGCCAGCACAAAATTAGACGATGTATAATCAGCATCTTTAAAATCAGCCGAATTGACCGGTTTTGACACCCACCTTTTGTCATAAGTATAGGTGGTTACCTGTTCCTGTCCTCCGCCGATTTTATCTTTTGTTTTTGTAGATGCTCGTTCTTCATACTGATAATACTCCACATTGCGGTCTATTGCTATTGCAGTTTCGCTGACGCCGAACAATTCGTCTGTGAGCACATCTTTCGTATCGGCAAAAGCCGATGCATGGATCAGTTTCCCGTTCAGTCCCGGGTCAACATTCGATACGTCCTCCACACGCACTACATTTCCTTCAGCTTCCTGAAGCGTTGCTTGTGTTTTTACATAACATCCTTCGTTCCAGAAAAGTAATACTGTTCCGATTATAAACATAATGAAACCTGTGACTATCCCACCCACAGAAAGAGATAATATTTCTCCGAAACCTATTGTCGTTTTTTCTGTAAAAGCCATTTCTTACCTCGCAAATATGATATAAATTTATCTTAAGAGCTGTTCTTTATTATGTGTTGTTTTATGATACTGTTTGTTGAGTTATATATAATGGTTTAGTATAATGGTTTAGTATAATGATTTGGTGTATAACAATCAATCTTTTTTTAGGTGGGGGTGATGTTTTTTTAGGGGGAATTTTTTATGTTGTAAATTATGGTAATCTTTTTTATTGTAAATTTTTCTCAAGTTGAGTATTTTGATTAAAAAATAAAAGTCACGATAAAATCTGACAGTCACCAAAAGAAATAATATATTATTTAACAAACAATAAAGAGGTAAAATTATGACCATGAAAAAATTTGTTGGTTTATATCCGGTAACTAAGACATTGAAATTTGAGCTAATTTCGCAAGGAAAAACTTCAACACATATACAAAGAAAAGGCTTGCTTTCACAAGATGAGCAACTGGCGGAACAATATAAGAAAGTAAAAGAAATCATCGATGAGTACCATAAGGATTTTATTGAAAAAGCCTTATCTGGAATTAGGTTAACAAAGTTGGACGATTTTTATTCTCAATATATTTTATCAAAAGAACAACGAGATGATAATTTTTTTGATAAAATTAAAGAAGAGCTGCGTAAAGAAATTGTTGCGGCATTCAGCAAAGGTGAGTTAAAAATCCAATTTGCGAATATGTTTAAAAAAGAACTTATCAAAGAAGATTTATTAAACTGGATAGGCGATGAAAAACGTAACTCAGTGAAAGAATTTGAAAATTTTACCACTTATTTTACGGGCTTTCATGAAAACCGGAAGAATATGTATAGTGCCGAAGAAAAATCAACCGCTATTGCATATCGAATTATACATGAAAATCTGCCCAAGTTTATTGATAACATACGCATATATGACACTATAAAATTCAAACATAAAAACCTGGATTTTTCGCCAATTTTGAATGAATTAAAAGATATAATTCAAGGTAAATCTTTAGATGAAATATTTACACTTGATTATTTTAACAATCTGATTTCTCAAAACGGCATTGATTTTCTTAACAGTATTATAGGGGGGCGTTCCGGAAAATCGAGTGAAAAGAAAATAAAAGGATTGAATGAATATATTAATCAGTATAATCAGAAACAAAATGACAAAAAAGACCGCATACCTAAGTTTAAACAACTTTACAAACAAATTTTGAGCGACAGAAGTAGTATCTCCTGGATGCCTCAGGCATTTGAAAAAGATACTGAAGTGTTTGACGCTATCAACGATTTTTACCATGTCGAATTGGGGAACGCTGAAATTGATGGAAGGTCAGTTAATATACTAAATGCAGTTAAAACAATTGTAAAATCTTTGTCTGATTATGAAGAATTAGACAAAATATATTTACGAAATGATTTAAGTATCACTACTATTTCACAAACTATTTTTAGCGACTATGGTGTTTTAGGTCGGGCATTGAATCATTATTATGAAACCTTTGTTAGCCCTCAATGGCTCGTCGATTATGCTAAAGCAAAAGAAACCAAACGTAAAAAGTTAGAAGCGGAAAAAGAGAAATTTATCAAATCGACATATATCTCAATAGCCGTTTTGCAAACAGCTTTAGCCGAATATGTCAAGACATTAGATGATGATTCCAGCATCAAACAAAAATATAGTGCAACATTGATAGCTGATTATTTTACCAAGTATTTTTATGCGAAAGATGAAAACGGCAATGAAGCAAAGAATACCTTAACTGATCAAATTACTATCGAATACGGTGACTTTAAAAATGTTTTGGATAATAAACGATCTGTAGATTATAAACTTATTCAAGATAAAAAACACGTCCATCAAATAAAAATTTTTTTGGATAGCATTATGAATTTGCTGCATTTTGTGAAACCGTTATATGTTGATAAAAGCGCAAGCGAAGAGAAAAATGAATTATTCTATGGTGAATTTACGCCCGTGTATGAAGAATTGGCAAAAATAGTTCCGCTCTACAACAAAACACGAAATTATCTAACCCAAAAACCATACAGCATAGAAAAGTTCAAATTGAATTTTGAAAATTCTACTCTGTTAGACGGTTGGGATGCTAATAAAGAAAGAGATAATACAGCTGTTATTTTAATTAAAGATGATCGTTACTACCTAGGGATTATGGATAAGCGGCATAATACAATTTTTGAAAAAATTCCTGAGACTAACAATAGAAATGCTGTTTTTAAAAAAATAAATTATAAATTATTACCAGGCCCTAACAAGATGCTGCCTAAAGTTTTTTTCTCAGAAAAACGTATGCCAGAATTTGGAGTCCCTGAAGAAATATATGAGAAGTATAATGCGGGAACGCATAAAAAAGGCGATAATTTTAACCTTTCAGATTGTCATCAGTTGATTGATTTTTTCAAATCATCCATCCAAAAACATGAAGATTGGAAGCGTTTCGATTTCAAATTTTCTCCTACAAAAAGCTATAAGGATGTAAGCGGTTTTTACAGAGAGGTAGAACAGCAGGGCTATAAAATAACTTTCAGTGATGTAAGTGAAGAATATATAAATCAGCTTGTAGAAGAAGGCAAATTGTATCTTTTTCAAATTTACAACAAAGACTTTTCACCCAATAAGAAAGATCAAGGAAAGCCGAATTTGCATACCCTCTACTGGAAAGCCTTGTTTGCACCGGAAAATTTGGCTGATGTAGTATATAAACTTAATGGACAAGCTGAAATGTTTTTCCGTAAAAAATCTATTGATGCAAAAAAAACAATTATTCATAAAGCCAATGAAATTATAGAAAATAAAAATCCATCAGCATCGAAAAAGACAAGTAAATTTAAGTATGATATTATCAAAGATCGACGCTATACTGTTGATAAATTTCAGTTTCATGTACCTATTACCATGAATTTTAAGGTTAGCGGAAGCGATTATATTAATCCTAAAGTAAATGCTTTTTTACGCAATAATCCTAATGTAAAAATAATAGGCCTTGACCGCGGAGAGCGGCATTTGATTTATCTAACAGTGATTGATCTGCAAGGTCGTATCATCCGTCAAGAATCGCTCAACACCATCAAAAATAAACAATATAATATGGAAACTCTTTATCATGAATTATTAGATAAAAGAGAAAAAGAACGCGACGCAGCTCGAAAATCGTGGAATACAATTGAAACAATCAAAGAATTGAAAGAAGGCTATATTTCACAAGTAGTACATAAAATTACGACTATGATGATAGAGCACAATGCAATTGTAGTGTTGGAGGATTTGAATTTTGGGTTTAAGCGAGGTCGTTTTAAAGTTGAAAAACAGGTTTATCAAAAATTAGAAAAAATGCTGATAGACAAGTTGAATTATTTGGTAATGAAAGATAATAAAGACAATGAAGCCGGAGGGCTTTACAAGGCATTGCAACTCACCAACAAATTCAGCAGTTTTAAGGATATGGGCAAACAAACAGGATTTTTGTTTTACGTTCCGGCATGGAACACTTCTAAAATAGATCCTGTAACAGGTTTTGTGAATTTATTCAATACAAGATATGAAAATGTAGAAAAAGCTAAAGATTTTTTCTCGAAATTTGATTCCATTATATTTAACTCTAAGGAAAAATACTTTGAATTTGAGGCTAAAGATTATTCCAAATTCTCAGATAAAGCAGAGGGTACACGCTTAGATTGGACTATATGCACACACGGTGAACGTATTGAAACTTTCCGAAATTCTGAAAAAAACAACAATTGGAGTCATAGAAAAATCAATATAACCAATGAGTTGCTAAAATTATTCGGCACAGAAAATGGCGATTTCAAAAACCTGATTCAAGAAAAAACAGATAGAGCGTTTTTTGAACGACTATTATATCTGTTCAAAATGACAGTCCAAATGCGCAACAGCGATAATGTTGAAGATTATATGATTTCGCCGGTTGCGGATAAAAGTGGAAAATTTTACGACTCGCGCGATTATGCTAAAATAAACGAGCCTTCATTACCCGAAAACGCAGATGCCAACGGAGCGTACAATATTGCACGCAAAGGATTATGGATATTACAGCAAATAAACGAAACCAAAACTGAGGATGATTTGAAGAAACTAAAATTAAATATTTCCAATAAGGAATGGCTGCAATTTGCGCAAAGGCAGGGCCTTGTAAATAAATAGCAAACGATTGATACTATTGTAGATCATTCCATTATGGATTGATTATAAAACAAATAAGCTCTTTGAAAACACTTAAAAATTTTAAAAATTTTTACTATTGTAGATTGCATTATTCAGCGGGGTATTGAACTATTTTAAAGAGTTATATAAAATTTACACTATTGCCGATAAAGATTAATAAATCATAACCAACGACAATGGAAACGTACATACAAATAACATACCTAAACGACTTTATTTTTTGTCCTCTCTCAATTTATTTCCATCAGCTATACAACAATATCAAAGAAGAATTGTATTATAACACTATTCAATTTGAAGGAAAAACAAGTCATGCTGCAATTGATTCTAAAACTTATTCTGATAAAAAAGATATTTTACAAGGCATTAATGTTTATTGTGAAAAATACGGATTATGTGGAAAAATCGATATCTTCGATAAATCACTTAAATTGCTTACGGAACGTAAAAAAAAGATTAAAACAATTTACGACGGTTATATCTTTCAACTTTATGCGCAATATTTTTGCTTAATCGAGATGGGGTATGATGTTCAAAATATTCGCTTATATAGCATGGACGATAATAAAAAGTATGAAATAAAGCTTCCTCATGAAGATGTTGAGATGTTTACAAAATTTGAAAATTTACTGCACGAAATTAAAAATTTTGATTTTGATAAGTATTTGCCCGATAATATATTAAAATGCAAGAACTGCATTTATTCTAAT
>JGI20171J29575_12612573_pt1 | contig 19819 bp, 7 predicted proteins | sample TergutNc150P4_FD_29575 | JGI IMG/M metagenome (IMG submission 29575)
GCTGCCGCCGCCGCGGCTGCCGCCGATGGGGCTGCCGCCGATGGGGCTGCCGCCGCCGCGGCGGTCAGATTCGACCTCGACCACCAAACCAACGGCGTTTTAGCAGACATCGCCCCAACGCTCCTAGACCTGATGGAGCTGCCGGTACCCAAGGAATTCAGCGGTCGGTCATTGTTGTTGCGCCGAGGCGGCAGCGGCTGATCCTGCTACATTTGTGCCGAGAGATAACCATTGTTTTAGCCTTCCTGAGCAATGCCTCAGATGTCATGGTCTGTGTGCCTTTCTGGCGAAATCATCTACCTGCGGTTTTGAATAGGACCATCTCTTGCTGGATTTTGATGGTTTCGGCGATGGCACCGACAACATTTTCTATGTGGATGAAGTTCTTGATATCAAGGAGTTCGCCTTTGTGGGGCTTGAACCATTTAGGAAGCGCTTGATGGCCGCCGATGTGGTAGTTCCAGGCCGCCTCAGAGATGCCATGGATGCTTTTGAGCTTATTGAGGCGGAGAACACCGTTAACATATCAAGAAGTTACTCTCCACGGATCCTCCCAAAGAGCCCCATATTACTCACCATGGGAAACGCCGAGCTATGACCTTTCCGAGTTACCGAAAGTAACCGCGTACGACCATGGCCTAGGTCATCGGTTCTGGGCCAATGGGCTACAGACGCGCCCCCTGCCGGTCACTGCCCCGCCAATGCTTCGGCCTCGCCGTGCATCTTGTCCAGCACCGCCGCCACGAACTGCTGGTCGCTGGCGGTGCCGTAGTTGTTGCTGCTCAGGTAGCAGCAACCCTTGAAGGTGGACGAGCAGACCTGCAGTTGCGGCCGCTGGTGGATGGCCGGCATTATGTAGGCCGCCTTGACCCCGAGGCCGTCAAAGCCCAGCCGTTGGGCATCGATGATCCCCGGGTTGGTGAAGGTGACGATCGGCGGGTGGATGATTATCGGGAACACCCAGCGCAAATAGAAGAAGGCGAGCATCGACATCAGCTTCCACTTGGCGTAGGTCGCCAGCACGTCGTCGCTTGACTTGTAGGCGCCCATCGCGGCAGATACCTGTTTGATGGTGTCGGCCAGGGTATCCTGCGGGCCGACTGTCAGGCGGCAGACGCAGAAGGTTGTGTAGTTGCTGATGCCGCAGCCCATGCCTTCCGGGATGAAGCGGCGCAGGTCGATGGTGGCCGGCATGACGATGCCGGTGGTGCCGCTCAGGTTGCAGAAGGCCCGGGCGAACAGCGCCATCAGCGCGTCGTTGACGGTGCCGCCGCTGGCCTTGGCGAGGGTGCGCAGGGCGGCAAGGCCTGCGGCGGATACCGCCCGCACTTCCGAAAACGCCCGGGACTCGCCGCCGGGAAAGTCCACGCCGAGCTGCCCTAGGTCGCCCTTGAAGCGATGCGAGCTGTACTTGGAGAACACGAGGCGCAGCTTGCCCGCAAGGCCGAACCCGGCAAACAGCGGCCCCATGCCCCGTTTGACGAAAGGCCCGGGCTCGGCAGCCTGCCCGCGCTTGATTTTGGTGTACAGCTCGCACAGCAGGTAGAGGTACTCCTTGAAGCCTGCCCCGTCGGCGATGATGTGGCTGGCTGTCATGCAGATGGTGTCGCCGTCGGCCCGGCGGGCGATGTTCAGGCGCAGCTGCGGGCCGCCCTCCGGGTCGATCTCCTCGAGCAGCAGTCGGAGCGTCTCCTCCTCGGCATCCGCGCCGCCCATGGCCGTTAGGTCGGCCACGTGGACGATGTCCTCGGCGCCGAGGCCATCGTCTTGCCAGTGCGCCCGCAAAAAGCCCCTGCCAAAGCGGAAGGCCGCCAGCGGGAAGGTGGCAAGCGAGGCAGCCACCGCCTGTTTCAGCATGTCAGTGTCGATGCGGCCGTCCAAGCCGATCCGGCAGCGGATCAGCGGCCTGTAGTTGAAGCTCGCCCCCATCAGGTATTGCCATTTGTCGAAAGCCTCGACTTTGTATCCCATTGCCTCTGCCCTCCTGCCGCAGGTCAGTCTCCGGTGGCCGACACCAGCCAACGCCACAGCCAGATCGCAGTCGAACCGGCTGTGGCGGCATCGGCCGATGTCATGCCAGCATGCCATCTTTCTTGCTGCCTTCCCCTTTTGGATTTTTTTGTGGTGCCCCCTTGCCTTACAGCGTCCAGCCGGCTATCAGGTTCGCCTGGGCGCCGACCTTCCTGGTCTGTACCCGGGTGCCTTCGACCACCAGCACGTCACCTTGTACCTCGCTGACCTCAAAACGCTTCGGGTTGCCCGCAAGGCCCTCGCCGGTCTTCTTGGCGTAGGCCTCCTTGGCCACCCAGAAGCGGACCGGGGCGTCGGGGTCGGTGCCCTGCCTCATCAGGTCGATCTCCTTTTGGGTGAAGGCCGAGTCGATGAAAGTGTCCGGCTTGGCCTCCGCCAGCTCCAAATCGACGCCTACCGGTTGGTCGGACACCATGGCCAGGCCGGCGCTGTTCTTGTGCGCCAAGGAGACGCAAAGCGGCCCCACCTTCTCGGAGAGCCAGCCATAGGCGTGGACGGAGGGCTTGCCCCTCTCGTCGTGGTCGCAGTAAAACTCTATCGGGTAGGGCAGCTGGCCGTCGCTGTCGGCGACATACGCCCGCACTGCGTCCTTCAGGGCGACCCGACTGACCAGGTACTCGCGTTTGCCGCGCAACGACTCCACCGCCTCGAAGGCCGCCATGTCCACCTTGCCCAGGTAGCGCTTGGCAATCAGGGCGGCGACGTTCTCTGCCGAGTCGTTCTCGACGAAGTAGACGCCCGGGGCGATCTGCTCGGCAAGCAGGTTGGCCTCCGGGTGCAAGATGACGTCCCAGAGCGCCCGGATGTTTTGGAAGCGCTGGGCGAAGAAGTTCTTGGCCACGCACCAGACCTTGTCGCCGCGCCGCAGCACGATGTCGCCGGTGATCATGGTGTTGGTCAGGCGCTTGATGATCGATGTCGCCCCGAACTCGCCTCCCTGGTCGAAGATGTCGTCGTAGAACTCCAGCTCTCCTAGGCGAATCGGGAAGGAGATGGTGTTCTCGGTCTGGGTCAGGTGCAAAAACAGGCCGAGCTGTTGGCCCATGATGTCCAGCAGGGAGCCCTTGCCCGGCTTGCTCTCCACAAAGCCGACCATGCCCCGCTCGCAGATCTTGGACTGCCTCATCAGCGAGTGGTACAGCGGCCCGTGGAAGCTGAACTTGTCATAGAGGACGGGTACCGGGACATGGGGGGCGATCTCCTTGCCGACATCGATGTCGCCGATGTATTCCGGGGGCGTCTGCGGCCACTCGTCGGCAAAGACGCAGTCGGCGGTGGCATGGCCGTTCATGTCCATGCTGATGGTGTTGGCGTCCAGCCACTTGCCGGTGACCTTCAGGTCGAGGGGGTGGTCCAAGGTGATCCATTTGGTGGCGGTGAGGTTGGTGAAGCGGACGAGCTTTCTGCCCGGCATCCGCTTCATTGCCAGCTCCGCAAACAGCTCGATAGTCATCGCGAAAGGCACCACCGGGTTTAGGTCCTCGACGAACGGCCAGTCCTTGGGCTGCCGGACGATCGAGTGGTCGATCAGGTAGGGATGGTCCTCCAGGCGGAGGTGCAAGACCTCTTCAAACGGCTCATGGCCGGCGCTGGCGGCGACCGGGACTGGTGCCCCGGCGGCAACCGGTACTGCGGCAACCGGGGCCGGCGCGGCTAGGGGCGGTGGGGTCGCTGCCCCGGCAGCTGCAGCCGCTACAGCCGGTGCCGCCCCGACCGGCACCGGCAGTGCTTGCCCGTCTTCGACGGCATCGCGTAGCTGTTGGCGTCTCTCGAAGAGCTTGGCCAGTTGCTGTTGGGCGGTGATGGCCTCCTGGATGTTGGTGTCCACGGCTTGGCCGACCGGGTCGGATGCGGTACTGGGCTGTACGCCTGCGGCGATGGCCCCCGGCGACAGCGTGCCGTAGCGCTTCTTGACGATCTCGGCCAGCTCCGGCATGTTCTCCACTAGCGACGGCAGTCCGGTGGGCAGGCCGATAACGCTGTGCTCAGTTCGATACATCAGCTCGGCGCCAATGAACTCGGCATCCACATTCTCACGGCCCTCGATAAACATCAGGGCCATGATGCGGCGCAGCTGGTTTAAGCTGTTATGCCGGTATTTGCCTTGGCGTGCCAAAACAATGGTCGTCATGGCGGCGAAGTCCTTGCCTTGCAGGGTGTCCTCGACAAAGGCCTCCAACGGCCCTAAGCCGATTTGGATGAATATCCGCACCTGCTGTTCATCATAGAGCTTGTTGATCAGCTGCTGGAAGTTGACGGTCTTGGTCTGCTCTTCGATGAAGAACTTCAGGTACTCATCTTTTTCCGTGGGCAAAAGCTCCAAGGAGGTGGACGACCAGACGGGCACCCGGCCTTCCTGGATGCTGATGTCTTCTGGGGAGAAGGCCTGATGCTCCCATGTTATCTCGGATGCCAATGGCGTGTGTATGCCGATCCGGTGCAGCACCGTGTGGTAGATATGCCCTTGGTTCAAGACGGCTTTCAGTTTCTCTGCGGCCTCGTATGTGCCACAGAACATCATCTGGCTGGGACTGTTGTCGCAGGACAGCCAGAGGTCGGGAATCTTGGCGCAGATAGCATCAGCCGCTTGGCGGCTCAGGCCGCTGACGGTGACCACCGGGAAACGCTCGAACTCGTCCCATTCCGAGAGTCCGGAGGCTAAGGCCTCGGTGTTGCCTTGGGTGATGCCGGCGAAAAGCGCCGCGTCCCATTCACCGATGCTGTAGCCGGCGTACAGATCGCCCTGCACCCCAAGCTTTTCTAAGGCCATCGCAGAGAGCAACTTGCTGTTGTAGACGTACTGAATGGCCAGGTGCGAGGGTCGTTTGCTAGCATCCTCACGGCGCATCTTGGCCATCAGCTCTTCCATCCGGGGCAGGTCGAACATGTCGCTGATGCTGTCGGTTTCACTTTCCCATTCTCCCCAATATCCTGGGAAGAGGAAGGCGATCTTGCCGCCATCCTTCAGCATCGGACGGTTGCTGAACCAGATGTCGCCTTTGCCTCGGCAAGGCTCGCCCTTTTCGACAACGGCTATGGCTTGGTCGATGCGCTCCTTGTTAGGCAAGAACAGCACCAGCCGCCAGTCGCCGCCGGTGTTGGTAAAGTCCTCGTTCTTCAGCTTGGCAATCAGTGCCTCTTTGCTCTTGGCCGAGAGCATCAAGGCTTCTTCGATGCGCGGCTTCGGCCGCTGGTTGAGGTGTTTGGTTTGAGGCTCATAGGCGGTAAGGATGGCGTGGGCGTTGATGCCGCCGAAGCCGAAGGCGTTGACCCCGGCAACCAACGGCAGCTCTTCGCCGTCCCAGTCGATCGCCTCTTGGGGCGGCAAGAAACGGGTTTCAAACATTTCCGGCTGCGGATTCTCGCAGTGCAGGGTCGGTGGGATCTTGCGCCAATAGAGGGCAAGCGCTGTCTTGATCACACCGATCATGCCGGCTGCCGGCATAGTATGGCCGATGTTGGACTTTACCGAGCCCACATAGGCGCGAGCATGGCTTTTGTCGCCGAAGAAGCTCTTCAACGAGGCTAGTTCCGTGCGGTCACCAACGGGGGTGCCGGTGCCGTGCGCTTCGATATAGCTGACCTTCTCCGGATCCATGCCAGAGCGCTCCCAGGTTTGCTTGTAAAGGTTTATCTGGCCGTCGACCGAGGTCACCATGACATGGGTGCCGCCGCCGTCGCTACAGACCGAGGTTTCTTTGATCACGGCATAGATGCGGTCCTCGTCGCGCAAGGCGCGCTCCAAGGTCTTCAAGACGACGAAGCCGGAGCCTTGGCCGATCAACAGGCCGTCGGCATCGGCACTGAACGGTGCGATCACCTGCTTCCGTGATGCCGCTCCCATCATGTCGAAGATCCCCCAGAACATGGCGCTGTGGGAGAGGTGCATGCCGCCGGCCACCGCCATGTCGCACTGGCCGCTGCGCAGCAGGCTTATGGAGTTGTTGATGGCGACAATGCCGCTGGAGCAGGCCGCGTCGACCATGTAGGCCGGGCCGCGCATGTCAAAGCGGTTGGCCACCAGCGAGGCTATCAGGTTGGGCATCGAACCGGTGGCCATATCTGCCGCATAACGCCCCTGGTAGGCACGATAGACAGACTTGATCTCCTCCATGTCTTGGTCTGTGAGATCCGGCATGACGCTTTTCATCATGTAGGCGAACTGCACTGCTGAGCGCATGATGTCGATAGTGCGGGTCGGCACGATGCCACCAAAGCTGCCGCGGCCGATAATCAGGCTGCAATGCTCCAGTGACAGCCCTTTTTGGGTGACGCCGGCATCGATCAGGGCATGGTCAACTGAAAGCAGCGAGGCCAGCTGTTCGGGGTCGGTTCCTGATGCGGTGATCGGCATGATGCCGTAGCGCAAAGGGTCGACCTTGACCGGGTTTAAAAAACCGCCGCGGTTGAAGTAAAGATGATCCAAGCCGTTGGCCGGCGGTTGGAAGTAGTAGGGGTCTATGACATTGGCCGGCACCTCGGTGATAAAGTCACCGCCGTTGACGATGCCCTCCCAGAACTCCTCGGCATTGTTACCGGCAGGGCTGGCGATGGAGATACCGACAATAGCTATATCTTGGTTGTCCATGAGTTCAACTCCGAATCCTCATCATATCTGTTTGCGGCGCCAAGGCCTTGGCACCGTCGGCCGGGCGACTGTTGTCCGCCCGGCCGACGGTGCCGTATTGGCGTGTGCCTGCTCAATGCTTGCTGGTAAAGGTCGCGTCGATCAGGTCAGTAATTGCCTGTGGCTCGATGGCCATCGCCAACACGGTGGCCTCGTTGCCACAGGTCAGCTCATTGGCGAAGAAATCTGCACCGAGTTCCAGATTGATCAGCGAGATCCCCCGTTTGTTGAACTCGTTTTCCAGTCCCTTGTCCACCATTCCGGCACCACCCCAAGGACCCCAGTCAAAGGCAACGACCCTAAGCTCCGGGTACTTCCGTTTCAGGATGCGTGCTGCACCGTCCATGACGCTGTTGCCGGCCGCATAGTCGCATTGTCCGGCGTTGCCGAAAGCCGAGGACATGCTGCTGAACATGACCAACAGTTTCAGGTCGCCGATAAGCTTGTCGATGATAGTTGCCAAAGGAACGTTTTTGGTGTTGTAGACACGTAAGAAGGAGTCGGCCTCTTTGTTGCCGAACAGCTTGTCCTCCAGTATGCCGGCGGCGTGGATGACACCGTCGATTCGGCCGTACATCTCCTTGACCGCTGCGAAGAGGTCCTCCATCTGGGTGGCATCAGTCACGTCGGCAGCCAAGTACTCGGCCTTTGCCCCGGTTTGGCGAATCGCATCCAGTGCCTTGTTGATCTGTTTGGCCTTGTAGACCCGCTTGGCTTTGGCTTCGATCTCCTTGGGCTGCTTGATGTCTTCGTTGGCAATCAGGAATCTGCGGATCTCGTCGACGGTCTGCAGTGTAGCATATTTTTGGAATTCCGGGTCGTCAGCCGTGCGGCCAACAATCACGTACTGGCAGGGTTGTTTTTCGGCGAATTTGCTGACCAGGCGCGGCGAGATGCCCTGTGCTCCGCCCAGTACCACCACCACTGAGTCCTTGTCTAGGACCAGGCTGGCTTGGCTGGCGGCTGCGTCCAACGGATTGACCTCGGGCAGCAAGAAGAAACGATCGTTGTCGTGATAAAACATCTCGGGTAGAGGCTGGAGGTCACAAAGCTCGTCCACCACGATGTCCGCAAAGGTGGCGGCATCGAAGGGCGTCTCGAACTGTACGGTGCAGAAGCGCTTGCCCGGGTACTCGTGGGTCAGGGTTTTCAAGAAGCCGCGGAAGCCCTCTGGCAGCCCGAACTTGTCCCAAGCCTCTTTGAAGTGCTCAGCCCCAAGCAGGGCTGCGGAGATATCGTCGAACACCAACACCCACTGCAGCTTGCTCATATCGGCCGCCTTGACCAGGCTGAATAGCTCCATGATGCCATAGCGGTGCTTGCCAGCTGCCGAGTTAACGAGCACGATGCCATCGCAGTCCGTAACGTCAACAGTGGTGTTGGCTTCGAGGATACGGGCAGTGGCACCAACGGACGTTAGCTTGTCAGCGACAGCCGTGGCCAGCCCGGCACCGTCATCCAGCACGGCGAAGGTCTTGTCGGCGACGAGCCCTAGGTCTTTCTCGACCAACGGGCATGGTGTCTCCACATAGGTCAGGCGGGTCAGGTCGACATCGAGTTTGGCCAAGACAGCATCGATGTCCGGCATAGCGCTGTCTGCGGCTGTTGGGGTATCGCCCAGATCGGCCACAAAGCTGGCGCTGACTGCGGTAGCGGCATCGCCGGCCGCACTGCCAGCCTCAGCTTCACCCAGCTTCTCCACCCAACTGGTCAAGTCACTGAACTTGCGAATCGAGATAACATCCTCGAAGTACTTGGCCATGTCATCATCGTTTTCCGGCATTTTGACCCGCTCGCGCAGACCGCCGATGATCTCCATCTTCTTGATGGAGTCGATGCTCAGGTCGGCCTCTAGGTCGGTGTCTGGGGTCAACATGTCTACCGGGTAACCGGTCTTGTCGCTGACGATATCGTAGACGATGTCGGTGATTTGCTCTGTTGAAAGGGAGCGGATATCCAGCAGCCCGTCGCTGCTTTCACTGGCCGCCGCTGGCTCATCAACCGGCAAGGGTGCCGCATCTGCGGCGGCCGGAATGGCCGCTTGCGCCGGCGCTTGCGCCACTGCTGCCTGCGCCACGGGCATTTGCACCACAGGCATTTGTGCAGCTGGCATTGGTGGCGATGCCACGGCAACCTGCGGTCCGCGATATACAGGTGCCACAGGGTTGCCCATGTAGCCCAGTACTACGTCGCGGTGATCCTGGATTACGGCGTTCATGTTGGCCAAGTAGGCCATGATGACTTGATCGTTCAGGGTGGTTTGTTGCTCTTTCATTGCTTCTCCAGTTCCGGCGGTACGTAGCCAATTAGATAGAACCGAGACATCGTGGGAATGCCTTTCGATTTCAAGCGCCTCGGTATTTTCGGGTATGACGGATTTTCCGTCGATTCTCCAGATCAAGCCGTTCTTTTTGTTGTTCTCGGGGTTGTCGATGTCCAGCAGGGAGGCATCACGGTCACAGAACAGCTTCTCGATGTTGATTGCCCTGCCAGTTGTGACATACTTGGCCAAGGCCTGCAGCCAAAATGTCAGGCCGTTGGCATCGCCGCGCTCCGTCTGGATCAAGGTGATGCCCCTGTCCTTCAGCGTCTCGGCAACCATTGAGGTCAGTGCCCGCCCGGGGCCGGCCTCGATGAACACACGCACCCCGTCACGGTACATGTTCTCGACTTCCTCCGTGAACTTCACAGCGTTTACCAAGTGCTCGGCCAAGCGCTGTTTGATGCCCTCGGGTGAGTCCGGATAAAGTTCGGCATCGGTGTTGGACATCACGGCCAACTTGGGGCTTGTCAGCTCGAAGTCAGACACGGCCGCACTGAAACTGGTATCCGCGCCTGCCAGCAGTGGGCTATGGAAGGCGCAGGCCACATCAAGCTCTTTTGCGGCCACACCGGCCTCCTTGGCCTTGGCCAGCAGGGCTTCCATTCCGGCTGTCGTGCCCGCTACGGCAGTCTGCCGGGGCGTGTTGAAGTTCACCGGCCAAACATCCGTTAGACCGTCCAACAGCTTGGCCAGTTCGTCTTGGTCGGCCATCACCGCTGCCATCCGGCCCTTGTCGTCTTGGACTGCACCCAAAACAGCGCCTGCCCTAGCCGCGCTGAGGCTGGGCAGATCCTCGGGCGTGAGCACACCGGCGAAGCAGAGCGCCGGCAGCTCGCCATAGCTGTGGCCGGCCACTACGTCACAGTCGACGCCAAAGCCTTCCAACAGCTCGGCAATGGCCATATCGACGATGCCTAGCAGCGGCTGGGCGTTACGGGTGTCGGTGATCAGCTCACGTCCGGCTCGCCGGTCAGCATCGGAGAAAACCGAGTAGGGGAAGAGGATGTCTTCGTATTCTGGGAAACCGTTCAGCACCCGGCGCATCTCAGGGAAGAGGTTGAAGAGGTCGGCCGCCATGTTTACCCGCTGGCTGCCCTGGCCGGGGAAGAGGAAGGCCACTTTGCCGGTCACTGGTATAAGCGGGAAGACGAATTCGCTTGAGAGGCCTTGGCGGGCGGTGTCCATGCGACTGAGAAGCTCATCCGGCGTGGCTGCCACGATGGCGTACCGCACGGCCTTGCCATCGCACCTGGCAGCCAGGCTGGCGGCAATGTCTATCATCCGCAGTCTGTCATTGACGGCCAGCATCTCTTCGACCTTGCTCATCAAGCCCTCGGCCTCAGACGGTGTGTCGCCAGTGAACAAGAACAGCTCTGCTGGCCAAGACTTGAGCAGGCATTGCGGTCGGTTGTCGCTATAGTTCTCCATCACGACATGGAAGTTGGTGCCGCCGAAGCCGAAGCCGCTGACCCCGGCCACCCGCCGTTTTTCGCGCCAGTAGCCGGCCTTCTCAGTACGGAAGGCAAAGGGACTGGCAGACGTGTATGCCCGGTGCGGGTTCTTCAAATGGGTGGTAGGGGGCAGAACACCATGGCGGACACAGCAGACCGCCTTGATCAGGCTGGCCATGCCGGCTGCGCACTTGGCGTGGCCGATCTGGGATTTCAAAGAGCCTAAGCCGGTGCGCCGGGGCGGTGTGCCGTCCTCCCAAAACACTTGGCTCAAGGCCATCAGTTCGGTGCGGTCGCCAACGGCGGTACCAGTACCATGCGGCTCTATCAGGCCGATTTCCGAGGGGCGGATGCCTGCATCCTCGTAGGCACGGCGAATCGCCAGTATTTGGCCCTCGCGGCTGGGCGCGGTCAAGGCCAGGGCCTTGCCGTCGGAGCTGCCGCCGATGCCCTTGATCACGGCGTAGATCCGATCACCGTCCCGCTCTGCGTCTTCGCGCCGTTTCAGCACCATGGCGCTGACGCTTTCCGAGATCACCGTGCCATCGGCCTCGGAGTCGAAGGTAGCACAGCGGCCTTTGGCGGAAAGCGCGTAGGTGCTGTTGAATAGCAGGAAGTCCAAGATGCTGTCATGCAGGTCGGCACCGCCCAGCACCACCATGTCGGCTTTGCCGCTACGCAGCTCGCCGACGGCGATGTCCATCGCCGCCAACGACGAGGCGCAGGCGGCATCGACTGTGAAGTTTCGGCCGCGGGTGTTTAAGCGATTGGATATCCGTCCAGATATCACATTGCTCAAAATGCCGGGGAAAGAGTCCTCAGTCAGTTGGGGCAGTGTCGATTCCACTTCATTGGGCAGCTCGCCGATGGTGGCCATCAGCGCGGTGCGGAAGCCGTAGATCGAGGTCAGCTCGCCGGCGCCCTCGGCACCGAAGATGACCGTGGTGTTCTCCAAGTCGGCGCTGGCCGGGTCATCAATGCCGGCATCTTGCAGCGCCCGTTTGGCTATCAGCAAAGCCAGCAGCTGGACGGCCTCGATCGAGGTCATGGACTGCGGCGCGATGCCGAACTCCATAACATCGAAATCGGTCTTGCTTAAAAAGCCGCCCCATTTGCAGACCACGTGGTCGGAGTCCTCGGAATCCGGGCGGTAGAAGATGTCGGTTGACCAGCGGTCGTCAGGTACCTCCCGGATGCAGTCCTTGCCGAAGACGATGTTGCGCCAAAACTCATCGACACTGGTGGCCTCGGGGAAGATGCCGGCCATGCCGATGACGGCAATATCCGGATGAGGGTAGGCTTCCCGGGTCTTTTGGGTATCCGCCGGATCAGGCAAAGTGATTTCTTCCAGCAGCTGTAGGCTGCCCGCTGTCAGCTGTTCGTGCACCTCGGCGATGGTGGTGGTGTTAGCAATGAACTCGGTGACAGCACCGGTCATAAACAGACCGCGCTGCAACTGTTCGGCTTCGGTCAGGGAGACGATGTCTGAGCCGACGCGCTCTTGGCCTTTAGAGGCGATGCGCAACCGCCCGAGGTTCAGGTCTTCCAGCTTCTGCAGTATTTCCACTGTCGGTAGGCCGTCGGCCTCCATCCGTGCCTTCTCCTCCAAGAAGAAATCGGTGAAAGGAGACGAGACGCAACGGGTTTCCTGACCGGTACCGGAACGCAGGAGCAGGGTTTGGCTCTTCTCGATGATCTGCTTTTGGTAGAGCTCCGAGATGGCACCATCGGCCACGGACTCCTTGGTGTAGAGGTAGACTGTACCGCACTGCAGGCCGATCGGCACGCCGCGTGCCGAAAGCGGGGCGGCCAGTATTCGCACGAAGAGCGCCGAGAAGGCATCGTGAATGCCGCCGGCAAAGAGGACGCTGACATCTGTCGGGTTATCCTGTTTCAGTATCTTGTTGACCTGCTTCTCCCAGAGCACAGCAGAGAACAAAGGCCCGACATGGCCGCCGCTCTCCCGGCCTTCGAAGACGTAAGACACACCAGAGAGGTTCTCCTTCAAAAACATCTCCAAGGCACCAGGGGTTGGAGCGTGCAGTAACACGTTGATGTCGGCTTTGGCGAATGCCTTGGCCTGCTCTGCACGGCCTCCGGCAATCAGCACAAAGGGCGGTTTGGCCTCGATGATCAGCTTGATTTGCTCCTCTAGCATTTGGGGGTAGGCAAATCCCAAGATGCCAACGCCCCACGGCATGCCTTCCAGAGCCGCATCGGTCTCGGCCAGCGCCACGCCAGCCGCATTGCCTTGCATCATGCTCATGGCCAAAATAGGCAGGCCGCCCGCCGCCGCCACGCTTTTCAAAAAGCGCGGCGAGTCGCTGATGCGGGCCATCGGTCCTTGGACGACGGGGTAGTTGCAGCCGAGCATCCCGGCCGCTTTGCCGGATGTTGCAAAGGCATCTGTGATTTGTGCTTGGCGCACGTGATCGGCAACCGTTCGACCCAACGCCCGTACTAGGTACTTCAGCCGCTTGTACTCGTCAACTAGGTCGGCGGCTATGACGATGTCTTGCCCCAATGGCAATATCTTGCTGTCTGGCGCGTTGATCTGGGCAAACAGCGAGTCTAGATCGGTAATTGGGCCAAGGGCGTTTTGGCCCGGCGGTATGTGGTAGTGAAAGCCCTCGCAAACTCGGATCTCATTGCCCGAGAGTCTGCCGAGGATCGATTTATGGGCTTGGGGCAGGCTGCATTCCGGAAACAGCGCTACTTGCGAGTCCAGAATAATACCGGCAGCGCCAAGGGCCATGTATGCCGCAGCCGTATGGATGCCGATGCCACCCTGTACGAAGATGTCCGCTTGGGCATCCCGGGCCGTGGCGATCAGCCTCTGGAACAAGATGAACGCCGAGTCGCTGCCTGAGAAGCCACCGCTTTCCGCGCCCTTCAATATCAAGGTCTTGGCTCCGGCTGCCAAGGCTGCCTCGGCATCGGCTGCCGTAAGTGTCTGCCAAACAATCTCAATGTCTGGGTTTTCAGGTGCCGGAGTGCCCCAAGGCAAGATCACACAGCAGACGTTGCTGGGCAACGCCATGTCCCAGACATCTTGGCCAGTGGCGCAAATCCCAAAGGTTTGAGGCTGTTTGGCCAGTTCTGCCAGTGCCGACTCAGCCGTTGTCTTTATGCGGCCAAGGTGTAATACCGAAAATGCACCGGCCTTCGCAGCTGCGTTGATCAAGCCAATATCGGGCATTTCAAAAGGTGAAACAACCCAGACCGGGGGCCTGGATCTAAGCTCTATTCCCATAAGCCTGTTCTCCCTGTTCATTCCATGTTCATCCCATACAACTCACACATTATAATCATAAATCGGGTGCTGTAGGGCTAGAATTTTTGTAATATGTCTAATAGACGTTGATTTATGGAGGTTTGACCACAAATTGGCGGTTTTTTGGTTTGTAGTTGTTTACCTCAGCTCGGATAGCTGCTAGACTAGGGGAGCCTAGGGAGAAACCGCCTGGTTGTGGTGTCTAGGTGTGGTTAATGTGAGGATCCGTGCGGCAACACTGTCTGTGCGGGTCGTGGCTTAGTTGACAGGGGAGGTACAGGGGAAGTGCCGATTAATGAACATGGGTTTATCAAACAGGCAGTTGGACGAATGACGGTGAGCAAGTTTTGGCCGCCGCGGCCCTCGTCGGGCCATCGGCTTGGCAAGGTGGCTCTTATTGGTGTGTCGCTGGCAGCCGCAATCGCCATTGGCTCGTTGTCGGCCACCGCCGTGGCACTGGCCAACACAACGGGGTTCATCCAAGCTAGCGGCAGTTTTGCGAATGGAGGCAGCCTGGCCGCTGCGATTGATGTGGTCGGTCCTGATCAGCCTACGACGGGGGTTGCTGTCTATCCGCCCCTAGACAGTCTGCCCTCGGGACCTATCGGCTCCGAGCAGCTTGCGCCGATCACTTCTGGGCCGCCTGTCGCCCCAGTGCCCTTGGAGGTTGCCCCGGCACCGTCTGATGTCCCGGAACAGCTGCCCTTTGGCAGCATGGATATCTCCGGCTCGAACTCAGAGGCCGGCCACCCGGGGCAGCTCAGCGTGCCCAATCTCGCCGGGGTGCCAGAGCTGAGTGTCGAGCCGCCGCCGTCGTTGCTGAATGTTCCGGCGTTGCAGCCTTCAAGTCCCCAGCCGCAGACAGCAGACGACGACGGTCAAGCAACGACAAGGTCCAACAACAACGGGCCGGCTTGGCCAGTGGTCGGGTTGTTGATGGTCGCCGTGCTCTTCTTGCTGGCCATCGCACTTTTTGTTTGGGCAACCTTAAACCGCCGCAGTGCCGATCGCCAAATGGCGGCCTCCCAGCGGGCGGCCGCCCAGCGCCGGAACTTAAGATGAATCAGTTGACAGCAGCTAATCGGTTGGCAACAACCTCAACCAAGGAGTGAGCAGACAAATGGCTTTTCTAGAGATAAACGACCTTGTTAAGGAATACCATACCGGAGAAGTGACGGTACGGGCCGCCGACGGCATAAGTTTCGCGGTGGAAAAAGGCGAGCTGGCCGTGGTGGTTGGGCCGAGCGGCGCTGGCAAGTCCACCGTCTTAAACATCCTCGGCGGCATGGATACCTGTGACAGTGGCAGTATGGTGATCGACGGGCGGCAGATGGCCAAGTGCAACCGCCGCCAGCTGGCCGAGTACCGGCGCGGCGACATTGGCTTTGTCTTCCAGTTCTACAACCTCATCCCCAACCTCACTGCTTTGGAGAACGTCGAACTGGCGGCGCAGATCTGCCCTGATCACCGCAATGCTGCCGAGACTTTGGAACTGGTCGGGCTGGGCAAGCGTCTGGGGCACTTCCCAGCACAGCTTTCCGGTGGCGAGCAGCAACGGGTGGCCATTGCCCGTGCCTTGGCCAAAAACCCTAAGCTTTTGCTCTGTGATGAGCCCACTGGGGCACTGGATTACCGCACTGGTAAAGTGGTGCTGAAGCTGCTCCAGCTGGCCAGTTTGGAGCAGGGGATTACTGTGGTCATCGTCACCCACAACCTGGCCTTGACAGCGATGGGCGACCGGGTTATCCACATCCGTAACGGTCGTGCTGAGAGCGTCGAGCGCAACACCCATCCGGCTTCGATCGACAGCATCGAGTGGTAGTGCCAAAACCGAGCCGTAGTTTTAGGGAAGGAAAAGCAACATGCCATCAAGTCGCTCCAAGAAGCGCTCATCACGCCGCCCTTTTGCCCTTAGCGGCCTGCGCTTGGTGCGCAACACGCTGCCCCGGTTTATCTCCGTTTTACTGATCACGCTATTGGGGGTGGGCTTTTTTTACGGGCTGCGCCTGACCGGCCCCTACATGCAGGCCAATGCCGAGAACTACTTGGATAGCAGCAACACCATGGATATCACCGTGGTGTCTACACTTGGTTTTGACGATGATGACATAGCGGCGATTGCCGCCACTGAGGGGGTCAAAGACTACTATGCTGGCTATAGTGTTAACCTATTGGTCAATGTCAACACTAACGGCATCAGCTCTCAGGTAATCTCCATCGATCCCCGGGGCGAGGCGGGTATGAATGTGCCGCGGCTAAGGGATGGGCGGATGCCAGAGGCGCCCGGTGAGATACTGGTGGAGCAGAGCTTTGTCGACTACACCGCCAGTGTTGATGCCACCAGGGGCATCGGCGACACCATTAGCTTTGCCAGCGGCACTTCTGAGCCGATCACGGACACCGTCGGTAGCGACAGCTTCCAGATCGTCGGCGTGGCCGACCACCCGCTGTTCATGGCCGATGACCGGGGCCCATCAGATATCGGCAGCGGTCATAACAGCTTCTTCTTTGCCATCTCGGAGGCAGATTTCACTTTGCCTGTGCGCAATGTGGTCTATGTCCGCAGCGCTTCGGCCACAGCGCTAGGAACACGCTTCGGCCCAGCTTACGAGAGGGCAGTTGATGACCAAGTCGTGGCGCTGGAGGCGACGGGCAAGGTGCGCTCGCCGCTACGTTATCAAAGCCTTTACGAGCAGGCCGAAAACGATTTAAACGAATACCGTAACCAAGTGGTTGAAGGCTACCAGAAGCTCAACGACGGGGCTACTGACTTGGGAAGCGCCCACAGCAGCCTCAATGACGGCCTAAGCCAGTTACTGGATGGACGCAATACCCTAAACCAGGGCTGGGCCGACCTCCAACAGGCTCGGAATACCTTGGACAGTGGCTGGACAACGCTCAATTCCAGCCGCACGGAGCTAGACAACGGCTGGCAGCAGTTGCGGGAATCCAAGGCCAAGCTGGAGGCCAGCTGGGGACAGCTACAGGCTGCACACAACGCTTTGCTTGCTGCCAAAAAGACCCTTGATGACAGCGCCACAGCCATTACCGACGGCTGGAACACGCTGAGCGCCGCCCAAGCCGCCGGCCTTCTCCCCCCCGGTGCCTTTGAGGCACAGTCCGAACAGCTCTCAGAAAGCGAGCAGGATTACGCGCAGGGGCTTGATGACTACAAAAGCCAGCTCTCTGACTATGAGGCCGGGGTCAAGGAGTTCAACAGCGGCAAGACGGAGTTCCAAAACGCCTATGACCAACTGCACAAAAACGAGGGATCCTATCAAACCGCCTTGAGCCAGCTGCAAACCGGCGAAGCAAACTACAATAACGCCCTGAAAACCACCCGGAACGCTGAAACCTCCTATGATGGGCAGGTCAGCAAGCTGTTGAACGGCGAGAGGGAATACACCCAGAGCCTCAGCGACTACAACAGCCAGCGCCAAAGCTCGCTGGCCGAGTTGATCGATGCCCAGCAAAAGATTCTTGACGCCCAGGCCGACTTGGCCAACTTGAAGGCCCCGGTCTGGTATGTGCTAGGCATTGAGAGCAATGCCGGTTACAGCACCTTCAAGACCGAAAGCGGCCAGATAGAGGCTTTAGCCTATATCATGCCCGACATCTTCTTCCTCATCGCAGCGCTGGTTTCGATGACCGCCATCACCCGGCTGGTGGACTCGGAGCGCTCCCAGATCGGTGTTTTCAAGGCATTGGGCTATCGCTCTGGTGCTATAACTGCCCGCTACCTGCTCTACGCCCTGAGTGCCACCCTGATCGGTGTGCTGGTTGGAGTGCTGATCGGCTATTTGGTGGTGCCGCCGCTGATCTTCGACTCCCTGAGGAACCTCTTCAGCATTCCCAGCACGCTGAGGCCGTTCTCTGTCAGCATCGCGGCCGTGGCCTGCGCTATCGCCTTGGTCTTTGCGGTCATCCCGGCTTTGTTTGTGATCCGCAGGGCAGTCCGCGAGGCACCGGCTGAGGCCATGCGGCCAGCCGCACCGAAAGCCGGCAAGCGAATCTTCCTTGAGCGTTTCGGCGGCCTTTGGCAGCGTTTCTCCTTCTTGCAGAAAATCACCGCAAGAAACCTTTTCCGCTATAAAAAGCGCCTGTTTATGACGCTTTTTGGAGTGGCGGGTTGCACGGCGCTGATGTTCACCGGCCTTGGGCTGCACGATTCGTTGATCACGTTGACCGACAAACAGATCGGCCAAGTGATGAAGTACAACGTCACGATCGACTACCGCCTCGCCAACGGTGAGAGCCAAGCCGATATCGAGCAGAAGGTCATGGACACTGGCGACGTTGCCAAGCAGACGGCGGTCTTCCAAGAGACGGTGCGGATAAGCAACTCCGAGGATACGAAAGACATCATACTGGTCGTGGCTTTTGACCCGGCAAAGATCAGTGACTTTGTGCGGATGCGCGAGCGTCCAACCGGCTTCGGCGAGCCTAGGAGCTTCAGTTTGACCGACGACGGGGTGATCCTCACCGAGCAGATCGCCCGGCAGATGGGTGTTCAAGAAGGCGATCAGGTCACCATGCGCACTCTGGGCAACGCCAGCGGCAAGTTCAAAGTCGTCGGGATCATGGAAAACTACGTGCTGCACGACGTCTTCATGACCCCTGCCGTCTATCAGGCCGGTTTTAAGGAGGACTGTCAGCCGAACCGTTTGCTGGCCATCATGAACCCCGATGTCCAAACGCTGCCTCAGAGCTTGGAGGACGCAGCGGACATCACTGCGGTTACCTATTCTGCCGACTCTGCCGAGATGCTGCGGCAACAGCTGGACGTCTTGAACCTCGAGGTGATTATCCTGATCCTCTCAGCGGCTGCCCTGATATTCGTGGTGCTGTTCTCGCTGACCTCCATCAATATCGAGGAGCGCCGCCGCGAGCTGGCATCTATCGAGGTGCTGGGCTTCTATGACCGTGAGCTGGCATCCTATATTTATCGTGAGAACATCATCATCACAGTTGTCGGCGCCTTGGCTGGGCTGGGGTTGGGGGTGCTCCTACAGCGCTACATCATTACCAGCATGGAGATCGACACCTTCATGTACAGCCGCGACTTGCTCTGGACGAGCTTCGTTATCGCCGTCGCCCTGACCTTTGCCTTCTCGGCCATCGTCAACTTGTTGATGTACCGCTCCTTGACCCGTATCAACATGGTGGAATCGTTGAAAGCGGTGGAGTAGCCCGGCCATGGTCGATAACTGCACGTCAAACGGAAGAAATGTTAAAAGGTGAGGCAATTTGAAATCCTCGGCTTGCCTCGTTCGGAGATTTGCGCTAGACTGTTAACCCCGCATCAACCGGCCATTTGTGGTGGCCACGACAAGGTGGATGTCAAGGGAATGTCAGGAGTTTAAGAATTGTTAAAAATTCTTCTTGACAAGCGAGGCTTCACGAGATAACATATCTCTTCGCGTCTTGCGCACCGAGAAAGACAAAAGCGTGAGGACGGGGAAATGCTCGGGCGGTGTTTTGAGTCCGACTTTCTTATGAAGAAAGCAAGTCCGCACCTTGAAAACTGGATACTGTGATGAATGACAGTAAGCGTATGCTTATTATCAACCGGGGCGGCGCAAGCCTTGTGCCGACCTTGGTAAGCCAAGTGAGAAACCCGTCAAGATGTACGGTCAAAAACAGACACGGCATCAAGACAATATAACCAAGAACAAGCTTTTTGTTTGCAAACAGCTGTAATGGCTGTTACTTAAACGGAGGGTTTGATCCTGGCTCAGGATGAACGCTGGCGGCGTGCTTAACACATGCAAGTCGAACGATTAAAGCCCCTTCGGGGGTGTATAAAGTGGCGAACGGGTGAGTAACACGTGAGCAACCTACCTTTTGTTCTGGGATAACTCAAGGAAACTCGAGCTAATACCGGATACTCCGCACGAGTCGCATGGCTTGGGCGGGAAAGCTTTTACGACAAAAGATGGGCTCGCGGCCTATTAGTTAGTTGGTGGGGTAACGGCCTACCAAGACGATGATGGGTAGCCGGGCTGAGAGGCTGATCGGCCACATTGGGACTGAGACACGGCCCAGACTCCTACGGGAGGCAGCAGTGGGGAATTTTGCGCAATGGGCGAAAGCCTGACGCAGCAACGCCGCGT
>JGI20171J29575_12612572_pt1 | contig 19773 bp, 13 predicted proteins | sample TergutNc150P4_FD_29575 | JGI IMG/M metagenome (IMG submission 29575)
GGCCGGCGGCCGCCACGCCTCGCTGCGCCCGGTACACCTGGCCTGCGTCTGCGGCTTTGAGCTGTTCGCAGACGCAGGCCCGCTGCACAGTGCCGTGCTGTATGATAGAGCCCGCAGGATGATCGTCGGCGGCAGGGGTACGGAACCCGGTGCGGCCGACAACAGCAGGCAGGCGGTCGGCGGGCTTTTGAGTCTGAGCTTTGAGAAGCGATCATAAAGAAGTTCACCTGTAGGCACTATGCGGTTGTAGTGCTCTTTGATAAAAGCCCTCTTTTCAGAAAGGATGTTTTGTAAGTCATAACTTGGGTCCATACGATCTCTTTGGATAAGCCGTTTCTGTTATCATGCAGCAGCCTATGCCCAACTGTCACTTAATCTAGTTAGACAAAACAGCTTGGAACTTTTCTATGTTAAACCAGAATTGTGGCTGTCCGAGAGGCTCTCGGCGAAGTGGGCCGCATCGACCTGGCAGTGCGAGTGTGCCCTGAACGGGGCCAGCCGCGATGCCATGACCTCGCAGACCCTGTGGCGCATCAGCCATGCGGTGGGCAGCAACACCTCGCACCTGGACGCCGACCCCCTGAGGGCAGTGCGTCGGCCATGCACTCCGCGAACGCCATCCAAGCGCCCAGCGGCAGCTTGGAGAGCGCCAGCAGCCCCCTCGAGCTCCTGGAGAAGGTGCGGGCGCAGCCACGGCAAAGCCAGCGCTGGATGCCGCCGGGGCCGTGCCCCTTGCGGACGAACACAGGGCAGCCGCAGTGCGGGCAGCGCTCCGGATCGCCCGCCTCGGGGGCCGTCTCGGCCGCTATGGCGGCCTTCAGGTCGTTTAGCAGGACAGTTTTCTCGTCATGGTTCAGCTCGGCAGCCATCTGTCGTACAATATCCAGCATAAGGCTCTCCCTTTTCGATGGTTTGTTGGGTTCAACTGTCATAGGGGAAGAGCCTTTGTCGAACAAATGTTCGTGTCAATTCTGGTTTAACATAGAAAATTGCAAAGAAACAGATTATTGAGCGGCTTTCATCTATTATAATAATAACGTACAAACACCATTAGATTGGTCTTTCGGTAAACAATGATTTGTATATTTTCGGTACGGTGGAGATAATCGGAGGAGGCTGAGCGCGTGTGTTGACCCTTACTGACGAAGAAAAACAATATTTATTTTGTTATTTGTACCGTGATGAACCCGACAGAGAGCGTCATTTGATAAGTATTATTGATCGCCTACAGAGCGCCATAATAGAGCAGGACAAAAGATATGGCAAACTGAACCTAATGCACACAGAACTCAAATCTCAGTACTCCGAACTTAGAACAGGGTACAAAAGGCTTAAGGCTAAATATGCCGAGCAAAAGGATCAGAACAAAAAGCTTAAAGCTAAATATGCTGAGCAAAAGGATCAGAACAAAAAGCTTAAAGCCAGAATACAGAAATACAGGTCACTGAAAAATCCTATTTTGTTGATCAAGTATTTGCTGAGAAAGATTTTCAAATAATTCGTTCAGGGAGCTTACTGATGACAACAAAGAATGTGACTGTTGGCCTGTGCGCGGATTACAATAATTTTCTTAGACACCAAGGGGCATCCTGCGTTGAGCACATTGCTGCTGTCGGCGACATTTCAAAAAAATTATCGCTCCTGATTGTTCATATGGAAACAGAGGACGAGTTTTGTTCGTTTCTGATGTCAGAAGACGATATGCTTGACAAACTGAAAATGTGTAGGCGATTGCAAATACCCACAGTGTTGTATGTTCCAGATTATGCGCCGATAGTCAATACCAAGTCTCGCGATGACGGAAGAAATCAATTCAACTTATTAGATAGCGTAATTCCGATATTTGATTATATGATTATTGGAAACGAGCTTTATCTTGATTTTGCACGTATGATCAAAGGTGATGATAGGGTATTCCAACTGCATCCTTTTTTTAACCCAAAACTATGTAATCCGGTTGGTATTGATCTATGTATGGATACCCCGATAAACGAGTTGTTTTATGACACGAGCTATTTTGAGCGTAATGGCCTAGTCGGTGAGGCGCTGAGAGCCAGAGAAGGTATACGCAAAGGCTTAACGAAAGCAGATAAGAAGTTGATTGAAACTGAGATGTCTGACGACTTCAGCGTTGAGTATCCTGACGTTTTGCGCTCCCATCCATTTCAGTTGGCGCTGAATAACCATTACCTTTCGGAAGAATACTTTTCGCGGCGGTATGTTGAGGCTTATGCCTGCGGTTCTTTGCTGTTTACAAACTATACGAAAGCTATTAACAAGTATTTCTATAATTCGTTCATTCATAGCATCAATGATGAGCTTGTTAATATTCTTGATCATTATTCAGATGAGCAGATAATGAGATTTAGATGCGAAAATAGTGTTATTGCTAACCTTCAGTGGTCTGTGAGTCGCTGGTACGAAAAACTGTTTGCTTTGATTGGAGTAGACGGAGATATCTCTGAAAGAAGGATATATGTCTTTGTAAAGCGAGATGCTGAGAAATCGTTAAGAGCTTTCGATGAGCAGCTTTACCTTGATAAAGAGTGTGTTGTTTATGACGAATTAGAAGAAGACATGTTAAGCAACCTTCCATGCAATGCCGCAATTACGGTATTTGACGATGAGAATACCTATTCGCCCCAATACTTGAGTGACTTTGCTGCGGCTCTAAATTTTGCAAGCGCACCATGCATCACAAAACAAAAGGCTCCAGAGAAACGCTATTTTACGTATGGAAGCGGATCACTGTCACTTAGTAACTCGATTATTGGCAGAGATGAGCTCGTATCCTGTAAATTGGAGATTACAGGTAATAGTGCAACTGTTTTTGATTGTGAGTACCTGCAGGTCACGGATTTCTGGCTAAACGAAACCATTGCTTGCGATAGCGAAGAATACCTCATAGGCGTAGTTTATCCAATACATAACAACGGTGAGGCTCTGTACGGCAGGGGATTTAGGTCACTGCTTCGCTCATCGGTGTTTTTGAGGCTGCATCTGTACTTTATAGACGATGGATCAACGGATAAAACTACTAGAATAATAATTAACTATCTGGCTAATAAATACAAAAATATTACAACGTACTTTTTTAATGACGGTGGCTCTGGCTCTGCCGGCCGCCCTAGAAACAAAGGAATAGAGCTTTGTGAAGAGGACTGGATTGCGTTTGAGGATCCAGATAATGAGTCAATCTCAAATGCCTATCAAACCTTTGCCGACATTATTGCCGAGGACAGTGGCATCGATATAGTCTCATCGCGAGGGCACTATGTCACCTGTGCCATGGGGAAGGTCAATGTCCATCCCATAAGGGAAAGTGGCAGGGGAATCATCCGTACGAGGGTTGAATATGATGATGTTAGTCCACAATCGAACTTTAAGACGGCGAGTGATTTTACCAATATACATAAATCGATCTTCAAAACGATTTATTTGCGTAATAACAATTTGGAGTTTATTGAAAACTATCCGTCTGAAGACAATTTGCTGATGCTTGACATCCTTGACACTAATCCAGATATTGTTTCTGTCAGCACCTATAAGTGTGTTTATTATGCTGAAAACTACGGCTCAGTTTCCAATGCCAAGGGGGTTTCCAAGCTGCTGGGTAAATGGATACCTGGAACTAGTCAAGTAATGAAGAAGCTGAACGGTGAGCAAAATGTCTATTACATCGCGGATAAAGTTTTTAAGGAGGCGAGGTCATTTGAAGATTTGCTTTCTGGAATAGGAATGCTCGAGAATCTTTATGTGGGTTCTGGGAGGAAGTTTGCTGATTTTAAAGCAGAATGGTTCCAGTCATTTATCAGAGCAAATCTCAACAGTAGAATACAAATTATTGATTACTTTGAGTTGATGAATGAGCTTTTCTATTATTACTACATGGATTTTGATAATAAATTCGTCATGCCGGTTATCGTCAATGGATATCCAACAGAAGATAATCTTTACAATAACGGATTTATACATAGGCGAATTGTCAAATATAAAAAGATTGAAAAGGAGATAATTCCAGTAATAGTTTGGTACGTACCAAATGAAAGAATCAGTAAGCCTGAGTTCCTTGGTTATCAGGGCATACCGATTATCAAATGTAACTATCTGCACTTAGACAGATACCTCAGAAGATATCCCAAAAGACAGTACTTTGTGCACTTCATGAACGGGCAGATATGGAAGGTCATAAAGAGATATATTTCCACGATGCAGCTAGTGGTTTTTTTGCATGGCTTTGAGGTGTTGAAGTTTGAAATTCGTAGACCCCATTTGATAGACGCTGCTTTGCCGGAAAATAGAGCCAAGATGCTTGCTGATTCAAAAACAAAAGATGCATTATGGAAAGATATTTTCGAGCACTGCAAATCACAAGATATCACCCTAGTTTTTGTTTCAGAAATATTTATGCGTGAAGTGTTTGATGACTACGGCCTTAGCCATGGCTCGCTTGGCGAGAAAGTAAAGGTCATTCACAATGTAATTGATACGGAGTTATTCCACTACACTGAAAAGGACGTAGAACTAAGGAAAAGAATCCTTCTGATCAGGCCTTTTGCAAGTGTCACTTATGCAAATGATTTGGCAGTCCTAGCGATTCTTTTTATCAAAGAACACTATCCGGAAATTTTCAAAACTACTGAGTATACGATTTGTGGCGCAGGCGTATTGTTTGATCATATTGTTGAACCGATAAGGGATTTTGATAACGTAACATTAATGAATAGATATTTGACTCATGAGGAGATAAAGGAGCTGCATGAGAGGAATGGGCTGTTTCTTGTTCCGTCAAGATGTGATACTCAAGGGGTTTCACGAGATGAGGCAATGAGTTCGGGGCTTGTGCCCATCACAAGTGATGCAGAAGCTATTACTGAGTTTGTTGATGGGAACTGTGCCGTCATTGCTCCACATAATGATTATGTCGAACTAGCGGAAGGAATTGTGAGGATTGTCAAAGACCCCGAGCTATTTCAGAGAATGTCGATGAACGCCGCAGCAAAGGTCAGGAGCCTATCGTCAGCGATACACACTGTTTATAAAGAACTGGATCTGATAGTTCGCCAGGATAATCCGTGAGAAAATACAGTTTGCAGTAGCAGGTGATGCCTCGCTTCCCTTATGATTCTTGTATCAAGAAAAATCAAGGAAAGGATGATCTGAATGGGCTGTTGGCTTGGATTCTTGGCGTTTTTGATCCTTGTGAGTTTCTGTAGGGATAAATTTCGAACCAGCAGACAGTTGGTGTATCGCACTCCAACGAATAGAGTGCCGAATGCGTGCGAGTACAGCTGAAAAGACAGGAAGTCCGCCAGTATACAAGAGGGTACTGGCTACAGGAGAGGCATTGTATTTTGAAGAACATAGATCTGATCACCGAAGCCTACTACGGAAAACTTGGCGAGTCGCTCATGAGGGCAAGCCGTGAGCGGATAAATTGGATTTGTTCTCAGGCCAGAGGCGAGACGATCCTGGATGTCGGGTGCTCACAGGGAATCGCTACTATATTACTCGCACGCGAGGGAAAGTATGTGAGGGGTTTGGACATATGCAAGGAGAGCATCGACTATGCCACTGCAGCGCTTGCTGAAGAGGATGACAGTACGCAGGAGCATGCGGAGTTCATCCAAGCTGATTTCATTTCGCATACGTTAACAAATCATACCTGTTACGATGCCATCATCATGAGCGAAGTGCTGGAGCACGTAACGGATCCCAGGCGTTTCATCCAACGTGCATATGACAGGCTGGATGACTCGGGGATTCTTGTCACGACAGTGCCGTTTGGTATTAACGACTACCACGACCATAAGCGTACCTACTATACGGCAGAGCTGCTCAACAGCCTACGTGAGTACTTTACTGTAAGCGAGGTCACCTTTTTTGGCAACTGGATCGGGATGGTCGGTACAAAGGCGCAGGGAGTGAACGGCATCTGCCTCAATGAGGATCTGTTCACTAGGACGGAAAAGGCATTCCTTGTTCATGAAAGAGAACTATGTGACCGTATCAGCAGATTGCAGAATACAGTTTCGGTTGCAGAAGAATCTGTTAAGGAATGGAAGAAGAGGGTCGAAGAACGTACAGATGAGCTAACTTGTATGAGAGATTTATATGAGCTGACTATCGGCGACAATAAGGACATCAAGATGCGAGCGGAGGAAGCGCAGTCACGAAATGATATGTTGCAAGCAAAGCTGGACGACTCGCAGACGTTGGTGCATGACCTTGAGATGCAAAACAATACTTTAGAGCTAAAGGCCAATAAATTGCATAGAGAATGCAAAACAGTTAGAAAAAAACACAAAATATTGCTCGGACAGTACGAGAAGCTTGCCGGCTCTAAACTGGGGAAGAGGCAGATCTCCATTTGGAAGCGCCAAAGCGATAAAAGAAAAAAAGGGGGCGGGGCATCATTGCTGTGGGTACGGATCAAGAGACGGTTGAGAAAATATCCACTCCTGCTATTCGTTGTCAGAAAGCTACGAGGTAAGAATGTGAACCTCAAAGATCTCCAGCAAAAATCTGCACAAACGAAAACTAAGCAGCCACAAGAAGCGCCGCTGTGTTGCGACACCGGGTATTTCAGTAGGATCGAGCCTCTGCTCAGAAATATGCCGACGAGTTCATCCGGTCGGTTTTACCGCAAATCAGAGCTAAAGGTCGCAATGATAACGGATGATTTTTTGTTTAATACGTATAAGGACGTTGCGAATTGTGTGGCTCTTCATCCCGACCATTGGCATGACCAGATACGAAGTAGTGACTTGCTGTTTATTATTTCGGGATGGAAGGGTATCGGCGAAGAATGGCGGGGAATTTCATTGGAAAAGACCGAGAGCCGTCAGCTTGTTTTAAAAATTATCGAGTACTGCAAACACAACAACATCCCTGCCGTATTCTATTCGATAGAGGATCCGCCAAACTACCATAAATTTATTGAGATTGCGCGGCATTGCGATTATGTCTTTACTGCCGCTTCGGAAATGTTGCCAGTTTATCAAAGCGATTGTGGGCATGATCGAACATATGTTCTGATGAATAGCGCCAATCCATTTTTCCATAATCCGGTAGGATCGTATAATGTCCCCAAGCTACAGGAAGTCCTTTTTTCCGGGTCGTGGTATAAATGTTACCCTGAGCGGGGGGATGACATGCGCACTATTTTTGACGGTGTCATCTCCAGCAATCGCGGCCTGAAAATCATCGACCGAAATTTCTCTTCAAAAGGGGGTGAATTCATATTTCCCGATAAATACATACCTCATATTTCTCCTGAAATTCCGCACGAACTGCTCCAGAAGGTTCACAAGCTCTATGATTGGGCAATCAATATCAATACAGTTAAGGAAAGTCCGACGATGTTCGCGAGTCGCGTTTATGAGCTGGAGGCGATCGGTAATCTATTGCTTTCAAATTACAGCGTTGGAGTGAACTCGTATCTGCCAGCAGTCTATACCGTACAGGATTCGGGTGAGGTGAGGCGTATTCTGGACACGCTTTCCCCGGAGGAAATAAGGGAGAGACAGGCGGTGGGAATTCGTCATGCTATGGCTGGGAACACCTGTTTTGATAGGTTTGCAGAGCTTAGTCGCCACATTGGTCTGCCGGAGATTTCACAAATAAGAACAGTTGCGGTTGTCGTAAAGGAGATTACAGAAAGAGTTATTTGCCAATTCGAAAGTCAGTCATACTCCGACAAAGAGTTAATCATGGAAGATGAATTGCAGTCTAGTTACGGTCGGTTTGATGTGGTTGCGTTCTTTGATGACAGGGCTGAATACGGTGAGTTTTATCTTGAGGATATGATCAATGGGTTTAAGTATACTGACAGCGACTACATCACAAAAGATTCCCACTATAGGGGCAGCGAGCTGTTTGGGGGTCGTCAACACGACTTTGTGGATGAGTTATCCAGTAAGTACCGCACTGTGTTTTGGTCGGATGCATTCAGTGCACATGCGCTTTTGGACATGCAGGATGGTCGTGTGGCCCTGCCGAGGGGGTACAGTATTGACTGCCTGCAATACAATGCTGAGCCGTCTACAATGCCACTGACAAAACATACAGTTTATAAGCTGTCTGTGATTATTCCTATCTATAACAACGGCTTGTGCCTATATGGCAAGGCTTTTAGCAGCCTGTTGCGTAGCAGTATGTTTGGTGACATGGAGATTATATTGGTTGATGATGGATCGACAGACGACACAACAGGGTGCTACATCAAATACCTTGAAAGACATTATGACAATGTCAGAACTTTCTTTTTCGGGGATGGTGGGAGTGGCTCAGCGTCCCGCCCACGCAACAAGGGAGTGGAGATGGCCTCTGCTGATCACATCACTTTTTTGGATCCGGACAATGAGGCCATTGCGGACGGCTATGCCCGTTTGTACGAAATTGCCCTAGAAGGTAAATACGACCTTGTAGTCGGAAATATCGTTTGTTTCAGGGAAAGGGGGTTTCTAATGGACTACTATTATCGATTTAGCAAAGTTTATGGATCAGATGCCGTAAATGGAGATAAAAAAGAGTTCCTGAGTAAAATATCCTTTTCGCCTATGAGTATTCAGGCAATGATGATTGAAAGACGGTTGATAACCGAAAGCGGCATTGAAGAAGTCGTGGGAGCTATTGGGCAGGATTCTTTCTTTTCGTGGCAATTGATAACCAGCTCTGAACGTCTCAAAGCTGTGAATTTCCCCGTGCATATTTACTATGAAGCAGTTAGTGGCTCAGCAGTTAATGCTGTCGGGGTAGGGTTCTTTAGTAAAAGCCATCTGTTGGAAGAGGCTCAATTCAAGTGGCTCCAAGATGAAGGGCTGTTATCGGACTATATGGAGAAGAGGTTCAATAACTTCTTCAGGGATTGGTTTCTCAAGAAACTGTCAATATGCAATGAGAGCGAAAAGGACGAAAGCAAAAGGATCGTGCTTGATATCTTCAACATCTACCGTGATCACTATAACTGGCAGGATGAAGTAATCAACGGGTTCATAAGGAAGTTCACGTAGGGAACATGCAGATCGCACTCCGAAAAGTATCAGAAGGCTGTTTGATTTTGGCTTCTAGTACGATGGACATTCCATAGTTTTTCCTTATCCCTGGCCCCACCCAACGCATCTGAAAATATTTTCGGACAAGGACTGGCCAATCAGGTAATATGATATGGCTTAAAGCGGAAGCGTAAAAGAAGGGGCGATGATCGATGGCGGAAGTATGTGTGATTGGGTTGGGATATATTGGGTTGCCAACAGCCTTGGCTTTTGCAAATAGTGGAAAGTCGGTTTGCGGTGTTGATGCGCTAGAGGCAGTCTGTGACAGTGTTAACCGTGGAGAGGTTCACATTGCAGAGCCAGGTTTGGATGATATTGCAAGAAGTGTCCATGCGTTGGGGAAATTGCAGGCAACAACCAAGCCGCTCAAAAGCGACTGCTATATAATTGCGGTGCCGACTCCGATTACAAAGGAAAAAAAGGCAGATTTGAGCTACGTTAGAAATGCTGCTCGTTCGATTGCGGGAGTCTTGGAGCCTGGTAATCTGGTTGTATTGGAAAGTACGGTTCCGCCACGCTGCACCGTTGACATCCTTGTCCCAGAGTTGGAAAAAAGCGGTTTCGAGGCATCAAGGGATTTTCTCGTGGCTCATTGTCCCGAGCGAGTATTGCCTGGGAAAATTCTGCATGAGATTGTGTACAACAATAGGATCATCGGCGGAATTGATGAGGATTCCGCTAGAGCTGCCAAAGACCTGTATTCTGCGTTTGTGCAGGGTGATATGTTGCTGACATCATCTACTACAGCTGAGCTATGCAAGCTTATGGAGAACACATTTAGAGATGTGAATATCGCTCTTGCCAACGAACTTGCTATGTTGTGTGAAGGATTTGGTGTTAACGCTTGGGAGGTTATCGAGCTTGCAAACATGCACCCAAGAGTGAATATCCATCAACCTGGGCCTGGGGTCGGCGGGCATTGTTTGGCAGTAGATCCTTGGTTTATAGTTGAAAAACAGCCAGAAGTGGCTCGTCTTATCGGTATTTCACGCGAAGTAAATGATGAAATGCCCCATCGTGTTGCAGAGATTATATCGAAGAATACCGTTGTCGGCGGCAAGGTAGTTCTTATGGGGGTCACTTATAAGCCTAATATTGACGATATGCGGGAAAGTCCGATTACTGACATTAGAGATATCCTAGAATGTGAAGGGCATCAGGTATCAATAGTTGATCCATTTATCCAGGAATTCAACCATTGTATTTATGGTGTTGCCGCCAATGCTGATACTGTGGTTCTGTGTGTGAATCATGCCGCATTCAATGATGTCGACCTGAAAGAGCTTGCATCGGTTATGAGGGGTAAACTGTTGATTGATACTAGGAACTTCTTCGAAGAAGGTTTAGCAGCTGAGGCAGGGCTGAGATATGTGTGCCTAGGAAATGGACTAACTGACAACCATGTATAAAAAGGTACTTATTGTATTTGGGACAAGGCCGGAAGCAATAAAAATGGCTCCGGTGGTTCTTGCTTTGAAATGCGATGAAAGGTTTGATGTTAAGGTCGCAGTCACTGCGCAGCATCGCCAAATGTTGGATCAAGTACTTGAATTATTCAAGATAAGCCCAGACTATGATTTGAATATTATGAGTTCCAAACAAACTCTTGAGGACATAACCAGCAAGGTTCAAGAGGGCATTTCTGATGTCATTCATCAAGTTGACCCAGAGATAGTGTTGGTTCATGGTGACACTACAACAACCTTCGCCACTGCACTGAGTGCGTTTTATAAGCAAATACCTGTAGGGCATGTCGAGGCTGGTTTGAGAACTGGCAACCGGTACTCACCGTTTCCTGAAGAAATGAACAGAAAGATGACATCTGCTCTTGCAGACCTGCATTTTGCCCCAACAAGCACTAATAGGGACAACTTATTGGCAGAAGGGGTACCTGCGGACACGATTTATGTTACTGGCAACACCGTTATTGACGCACTGCATATGATTGTCACTGATGACTATGTTTTTGATCCAAGTGTTGTTGATCTGGAAAAAGTGGACGGCAAGAAGTTAATACTTCTGACTTGCCATCGCAGGGAGAACTGGGGGGTGCCTATGCGAGAGATATTTTCTGCAATTAGAGACCTGATCGGAAACAATCCTGAGTATGAGATAGTATTCCCTATGCATTTGAACCCAATAGTTCGCAACACTGTGCATGAAGTTTTTGATGGGCTTAGCAATATTCAGCTTATTGAGCCATTGGAATACGAGGCATTCTCCAACCTTATGAACAAAGCCTATCTGCTGTTATCAGATTCGGGTGGAGTGCAGGAAGAAGCCCCTTCACTGGGAAAGCCAGTGCTTGTCTTGCGAGACACCACAGAACGCCCCGAGGCCTTGGACGCGGGAACCGTGAAGTTGGCCGGCAATAATTACCATCAAGTTAAGGAAATGCTGGAACTGGTGTTAGGCAATGCAGAGGTATACCAATCAATGGCACAAGCAAAAAACCCCTACGGTGACGGCATGGCAAGTATCCGGATTGCTGACATACTTGCGGGGTAGCCAAATATTTGGCACTGTCAAGAGTCTTTCGCAAATTTTCTGAATTCCCTATAGGCTGCCGGTCGGCGCCTGCTAGCCGCCGAGATCAACCAAGATAAGGACACGGAAGCAGTCGTTCTGGGACAAATGGGGACGGCCTGGTTCTGTCACCTTGTTCTCGGGATGGTGGTCATGACCTCGGTGCTTCCTTGGGAAAAGACAAGGGAAACGTGATTGCCCCGCCGCTTAGCGTCAGCCGCACAACTCTGTCCGGAGTCGCTCGACAGTTGAGATGTCCAACCCGGTGATCTTGGCCACTACTTCCGGCGGCAGGTTCTCCGCTAGGGCATTCTTGGCGGTGGTGAGTGCACCCTGTTCGATACCCTGCACAATACCGCGCTCCATACCGCGTTCGATACCCTGCTCCATGCCCTCGCCGTAGGCGTAGGCCAGCTGGCCTTTGCTCGGTGTCTACCATTTATGACACGCCAGCTCGCCGCCCAGATGGGATTGCCTTTGATGAGTAGCCGCCCGCAGAATTCGGCCCCACTCAATAGCTGGCCTGGAGCGGATCAGCGCACAGCCGGGCACAACCTGGCATAGCAGCGTCGATCGGCATCTCCCTTGAAGCGCCTTCGGCATTAGTGATATACTCTGCGCTAACTGTATTTTTGAACGACTTAGCGCAGAGTATAGCGAAGGGATGGCCTTGCATGATTATTGGGCGCGATGCCGAAAGGGCGCAACTGCAGAAGCTCTTGGATTCGAGCAAGCCGGAGTTCGTCGCAGTCTATGGTCGCAGAAGGGTGGGAAAGACCTTCTTGATCAAGGAGTTCTTCGGGGGTGGTTTCGCGTTCTATGTCACCGGGGTGGCCAATGCCAGTCGCCGCGAGCAGCTCCTGAACTTCCATGATGCCATCTGCGATTACGGTGGCGATGATTTTCCCCTTGCCAAAGACTGGAGAAGTGCCTTCCGCCAGCTCAGACAACTGCTCCAGCGCAGCACCGTGCCCGGCAAGAAGGTGGTTTTTATCGATGAGCTTCCTTGGTTTGACACCCAGAAGTCGGGGTTTCTTTCTGCGCTGGAGCTGTTCTGGAACGGTTGGGCAGACTCAAGGGCAGACATCCTGCTCATTGTTTGTGGCTCAGCTTCGTCCTGGATGCTCAATGAGTTGATCCGCAGCCACGGCGGGCTGTACGGACGGGTCACTCAGAGCTTGCATTTGCAGCCCTTCAGCCTCAATGAGTGCCAGAGGTTCTTTCAGGAGAGTCATCTGCATGCCACTGATTATCAGATCCTCGAATACTATATGGTCTTGGGGGGCATACCTTTCTATCTGAATATGCTGGACAACTCGCTGAGTGTCGCCCAGAACATCGACAGGCTCTGCTTCGGCAAGGACGCCCGGTTGAGAAGGGAGTACCGCGAGCTTTTCGCATCGTTGTTCAAGGCATCTGGCCAACACGAGGCGATTGTCAGGGCATTGGCCGCAAAAACACAGGGCCTGAGCCGCACAGAGATATTGGGAATCACCAAGCTTCCGAATGGCGGCGGTTTAGGCAAGCTGCTCAACGAGCTGGAGATGAGCGGTTTTATCCGTATCTACCGGCCTTTCGGCAAAAAGAAGCGCGGCGAGTTGTTCCAACTATGTGATTTTTACACCGCCTTTTATCTGCGCTTCATCGAGGGCAGCGACGACACCCTGGATCAGTTCTGGGCGCAGTACAGCGCTACTCCCGCTCATAGCGCATGGAGCGGCTTTGCATTTGAGCAGGTCTGCTTCCAGCACATCCGGCAAATCAGGATGAAGCTTGGGATCACCGGCATCATCTCGTCCGCCTGCTCATGGCGCAGCAGCTCAGACGGTGAGAAAGCCCAGATCGATTTGCTTATCGACCGCAATGACGGGGTGATTGACCTTTGTGAGATAAAGTATGCGCAAGGGGAGTATGCCATAGACAAGAATGAGGACATGAAGCTGAGGGAGAGACGTGCTAGGTTCATCCGGGGCACTGGTACGAAGAAGGCCGTACGCACGGTGATGGTCACAACATACGGCCTGAGAAAGAACGCCTACAGCAACGACTATCCGATAGAGGTAACAGCCAGCGACCTGTTTTGCCAGTGATCTTTTAGTGTGGGCCAAAGTCTGCCCGATGTCTGCCGTTTGCCTGTATGAACGGCAGTTTTTTGCATCCAAACCGGTTAAAACATTAAGGTAAACTGAGAATACTTTAATTACTCTGCGGCGAGAGAAAGAGAGGCACTGATGGGGGCATCAGCTGAGTTGAACGGTCATCAACAAAGGGTATCGGCTTCTATCAAGGAGCTGGATCAAGAACAGCCCGGGCAATGCAGTCGAGAGCGCTTACGTTTGCTGGTTGCTCGGTCATTGGTTGCGCTGCTGGCTTCGACACTTTTGGCTTTGGGCATCGTATTTATCCTCAATCCCAGCACCGTCTATGCCGGAAATGTCAAGGTTACGGCGGCATCTTGGCCGAAAAGCACACTGGATGTCTCCACTGGCTCGAAGGCAGTCAGCTTTTGGATGGATGTTCGAGACAGCATCCCGGTGACCAATATCAAGGTTCTCATGCAGTCTTCCAAAGGCGGCAGCCGCACCTGCTGGCTCAGTTTGGCCAGCGGCACCAACCTCAAAGGCAAATGGACGACAAAGACATACTTTGACCTGTACCACAAAGGTACTTGGCGGGTGACCGAGGTTGTCACCTATTCCAGTAACGGCAAAAGCTTCTATAACTTTCAGATTAAGAAGAAAAGCGGTATCGGCGGTGCTTTGAAGGTGGGGGCCTTGCCCCAAGCCAAGCTGGCCGCCAAAAGCCTTCCTGTTACTGCCAAGGCGGGCGATACCGTGACGCTTAAGGCCAAATACACTACATCCCAAGGTAAGCCGGTGAACAGGGGAGAGGTTGCGTTCCATATCTACTATTGCGATCAGCAGCAGAATATCCATAGCCAGGCTTACAAGGTGAAAGTAGACTCGCAAGGTGTGGCCACGAAGACGTTGAGAATGCCTGCCTGTGGTTACAATGCTGACAGCCAAGAGGTACTTAGTGTGCAGATGTCCTACTCTGGTGCCACTGGGGTTGCCTCGCACTCGTCGCAGTCCAAGGTCTACACTATCAAGCGGGCGGATATGCCCACCGTCAACCTTAAGTTGAGCAGCAACAAGGCATTGGATTGGAGTGGCCAGGTTCCGGGAACCGCCACTTTCAGCCGACCGGTGTATGGCGGCTGGCTGGTTTTGTTGTACACCTATCAAGACCATAGCACTACATATACCGCTCGCAAGTCCTACCGGATCGCTAGCCCGATGTCCAGCGTGGATATCCTGACCTACTGCAACAACTATGACGATGTGGCTTATAACGCATCAGTTACCGCTTACTACGAGGTGGGCGGCTCTGTGCTCGCTCGTAGCAACACGATGTCATTGTTGGTGCCGGCTGGGCGGTAGGGGGATGCGTAGGGAGATGCCGAATTGACGCCCAACCCCGGTCATTGCTGGTTAGGGCCGCACTGAGGCAGGATGGGAAAGATTGCCGCCCTGAGCCGGCAATGACCGGGGTTTGTACGTCAGGGTTTGTGCGTCATGCCGGTATTGAATTGCTGCCGCTCTAGGGAAGCGATAAGGCCTGCCCCATATCAACCGGGGCAGGCCTTATCGCCAAGAAAAAGGGTAAGGGGTGCTTATACTACGAACACTAGGGGCACGGCGGCGAAGATGATCAGGTAGCGCATCATGAAGCCGCCGACCAGTGTTCCGGTGCCGCCAATGACCGCCGCAGCCGGGCTGCCAGAGTCGGCGTTGGCGCCGAGGCTCCGGCGGCTGCCGATCAGCTCCAGGAAGAATGGCAGCACCAGGCCGACTACCACCAGCCCCAGCCAGAAAGGCACGGCCAAATCTCCTGAGAGCAGGCGGGTTGCCGACTCTAGGGCAGCGGGGTTGGCTGACGAGGTAACGAGCAAGAGCATCACGATCAGTATGGCCTCGATCACCGGCAAAGCGATTTGGAGGCGTTTTAGAACATGCAGCTCGTTGGCCTCAGAGCGGGCAACTAAGGCGCTGACCAAAAAGACCAAGGCCAGGCCGGCAGAGAAGGCCGATACCACGAAGAGTACTGGCAGAAGTGCGGTGTTCCAAAGCGGGTAGGTCTTGACCACGCCGATCAGCACGCCGGTGTAGGCTGCGGTGCAAAACGCCCCAAACAGGCCGATTACGTCCAGTGCCTTGATGGCCGGCCGTTTGCGCAGGGCAAGCACGGCCGAGATGATGGCAATCACCTCGAAAACGGCTAGGATCACCACGCCCCAGCTCATCACAGAGGCGGGGTTGCTGACCAGCAAAAAGAAGCGCCCCGGGTTCTTGATGCCGGCGCTGGCATCAACCATCAGCAGCAACAGGCCGACAGCTAGGATAATCGGCGCGGCCACCCGGCCGACCAACTGCAGCTTCGTGGTCTTCTCCGGGCTTTTGAAGTTTGCCAGCACTGCAGTGGCGTAGGCCCCTGCCGCGAGGCCAGCCAAGAAGAGGTAGCAGGCGATCGGTGCGCCCCAAACAACAGATTCAGTCATTTTCAATCACCTCACGTAGAATACTTTGGCACGGGTCAGATCGCCAGCGATAGGCTTGGCGTTTTTCTTGACGACGGCTTTGCTGATATCGCTGGCTGGGTCGTCCAAATCACCGAAGATCCGGGCACCCGAGATGCAGGTACTGGCACAGGCCGGCTCCGGTGTGCTGCCGTCATCGGCCAGCACACAGAAACGGCATTTCTCCACCTCGCCTGTGGCATGCTGGATGCGTGCCCCGTAGGGGCAAGCTGCCATACAGTACTTGCAGCCGATGCAGCGGTCCTTGTTCACCAACACCACGCCGTCAGCGTTGATGTAGCTGGCAGCGGTCGGGCAAACGCCCACGCAGGGGGCATCGCTGCAATGCATGCAGGCCAGCGGCACGTGTTCAGCGTGGACATTGGGGTACTTCCCGGTCTCGATCTCGTCATAGCGGACGAAGGCTTCTTTGACCGGTAGGTTGTTCTGCATTTGGCAGGCCACTCGACAGGCGTAGCAGCCGACGCATTTGTTGGTATCAATCAACATTCCGTATCGTGTCATTATGCTTCCACCTTCCTCACTGTCACTATGATCTCGTGGGTCATGGCCGATCCGATCTTCGGCTCGGTGTCAAACGAGATCATCTTCATGTGGGCAATGCCGATGCCATAACCCGGCTTCAGTTCTGGTGAGTTGCCGCCGTAGTGGGTCGGTATCCAAATGGCGGTGGGGTTCAGCCGTTCGGTCACCTTGCAGCGTACCTGCTCTGTGCCCTCTGCTGAGCTGATCTCGATCAGGTCGCCGTCGGCGATACCCAGTTTGGCGGCGGCTGAGGCGTTGATCCAGGCACGCTCCAGGTTGTAGTCGTGGGTGATGGCCATCAGGGACTCGATGGCCGTGGTCATCTGGTGGCTGTGGATCGATTGCTTGCCGCCGATCAGGCGGAACTGCCCTTCACCCGGCATCACCTTCGGCCAGGTCCAGTGGATCAGCGGGTCTAGGCCGTGCTCGGCCATCACATCGGCTTTGAATTGGAATTTGCCGGAAGGTGTTTTCCAGGCTGGTGTCGAGGCGTAGATGTCTACCGGGTCGCCGACGTTGGTCACGCCCTTCTCCTGGTACTCGGCAAGGTTGGCACCGACGCTGGCCAGCTGGGCCTCTACCAGCTCTGTCAATGTGAACTGGAAGTACTTGCCAACCCCGCAGGCCTCGGCTAGCTCGCTATAGATGATGTCGGCCGGCTTGGTGTTCGGGTTCACCAGCTCCACAACCTTCTGGCGGGCGCAGGCCACGCCTTGGCTGGAACCTAGGAAGTCCGGCAGCTCATCGCGCTCCAGATAGCTGCATTCTGGTAGCACGTAATCGCAGAGCATTGCCGTTTCGGACATCTGCACGTCGATACAGACCTTCAGTTTCATCTTGGCCAGGGTGTCTGCCCAAACCTTGGGGTTGGCGTAGCCCATGGCGGCGTTGGAGTTGTAGAAGAAGATGCCCAAGATATTGCCTTTGTTGGCGTAGATCGGCACTGAGAGGTTGGAGCCGGGTTCTTCGTCGGCTAACGGGAAGTCCTCAGTGCCTAGGCGCTCGGCGGCCTTGGGTACAGACGGGAACTTAGCCTCATCCAATGTACCGACCTTGGGCGAGGTGGTCATCATGGCACCGCCCTTTTTGTTGTAGTTGCCCAGCAGGGCGTTGACCGCTGTGATCGCTCGGGCGGTTTCTGTGGAGTTCAGGTACTGGCAGCCGAAACCGCCGCGCCAGCCTTCGGCCACGCAGGATTTGGGGGCTGCTGCCGCCAAATCCAGAGCCAGCTGGTTGATGGTGTCGGCCTTGAGGCCAGTGATTCCTGCTGCCCATTCTGGGGTGCACTGCTCTATTGATTTGCTCCACTCCTCGAAGCCGTAGGTTTCTTTGGCTACAAAGTCGGCGTTGTAGAGCTTGTTGGCGATCAGCACGTTGCAGATGGCCAGCAACATGGCTAGGTCAGTCCCCGGATTGACTGGCAGCCACTGGCTGGCAAAGGCAGCGGTGTTGTTCAAACGGGGGTCGCTGATGATGACCTTGGCGCCGTTATCGCGGGCCCGGGCCAAGTCGGTTACGCTTTTGGGGGTGATGCCGTCGCCATAGCTGCGGCCGATGAACAAGATCAGCTTGCTGTTGGCTACGTCACAGGAGAATTTGGTGGAGCCGATGGATAAAAGATTGCCACTGGTCAACGACAGGTTGCAGGCCGCGCTGTGGTGGTAGTAGTTGTTGGAGCCCAAGGCGTTGATGAAGCGGTGGCTGTAGTACTTGCCGCTGGGGCGGGGGTCTTCGATCAATGCCAGGCCGGTGGGGCCTTTTTCGGCGATGATCTGCTTGACCGCATCGCCGATCTCAGCATAGGCCTGCTCCCAGCTGATGGCGCTGAAATTGCCTTGGCCGTCGTTTTTCAAGGGGTCGGTGATACGGTACTGGGAGTAGACGATCTGCGAATAACCATGCCCGCGAGCACAGAGCATGCCCTTGGAGTTGGGGTGGGCGGGGTTGCCCTTCAGCTTCCAAAGCTGGCCGTTTTTCAGGTAGGCGTAAAAGCCGCACTTGTTAGAACAGGCGTTGCAGGTTGTCGCAACTTGTGTGGTGTTGCTGGATTCATCCGCGAAGGCTTGTGTTTTCAGCCAGGTATCCATGCTGCCGATGCCTGCCGCAACCAAGGCGGCGGTTGCGCTGCTGCCGATTAGGAAGCTTCTGCGGGTGAGGGTTCTATCTAGCATTTATCCTCCTTTGTTTTTCTGGGTCGTTGGGACTGCTGGACGTATGTAGGTGCGTGAGACTGGGGGTGCCCCTTTGTGTCTCTTGAAGCTTGGCCAAGGCATCGGCTTTGGCGAGCATCGATGTCTGCAAAAGCCGGAGGAAGCCGATCAAGCTGGCCGTCAAAGCTAGCATGAAGCGGTTCTCTGGGGTGGATCCGGGCACACGCTGGTGCATTTGCTCGTAGAAATCAGGCAGCCAAGTCAGGTGATCGTCAAAAAAGCCAATGAAGTCGGTCGGTTGGCCGTGGCGTATTAGCAAGGCCGCAAAGGACAGCTCCATCGAGATGTGGTCGGCTTGCAAGCCGTCTCTGGCGATCTGGATGTCTAGGCTCTGGTACAGATGACGCATATGGCAGGCGGCATCGCCTTGACAATAGCCCTTTTGGCCACCGAAGATCAGGGCGGCACCGGCGCGGGTCGTCCAAGGGCGATAAGGCGACTCCACAGCCATCACGCTCTGTGGCAGGCCGCCGGTGAAATGACAGCTATAAAAGGCTGACAGTTGTTGATGGCTGGGGAGGTTGACGAGATCGGCGGCGGTTAGGTCAAGGGCTACAGGCTGCGGCCCCTCTGCCAAAAACAGATGGGCTTTTTGGGTGAAGCCTTGCCAGTCATCGCTCTTAGCAAGCTCGCTGAAGGCCGCTTCGGAGAGTGGGGCAAAGAGTTGGGCGAAAACCTGAAGAACAGCGCTTGCCTCCCTGACTTCTTTCTTTTCCAAATAGCTCATTTCGGTACCGCCTTTCTCCATATGCCCTTTGTGTGCCCTTTATACGACCGCCCTGAACGACCGCCCTGAACGACCGCCCTGAACGACCGCCCTGAACGACCGCCCTGAACGACCGCCCTGAACGACCGCCCT
>JGI20171J29575_12612570_pt1 | contig 19728 bp, 10 predicted proteins | sample TergutNc150P4_FD_29575 | JGI IMG/M metagenome (IMG submission 29575)
TACTGCCGTGGACTACGAACAACTCTTGATAAAGCGGCTCGCGGAGCTTCGGCAGAAGCAGGGCGTTTCAGCCCGCGACATGAGCCTGTCGATGAACCAGAACGTCAATTACATCAACACCATCGAACACGGCAAGATTACGCCGTCGATGAAAGCCTTTTTCGGCATCTGCGAGTTTCTGAACATCACACCGAAAGACTTCTTTGACGTTGGCAACAGCCAGCCGGAGCGTTTGAACGCGCTGATTGAAACCCTGAAAAAGCTCGACGACGAATCTCTGTGCCTCATCGCGGGCGTAGCCGACAAAATGTTGCGTGAACCATAAACTATATTTCATTCTGTAATGGAGGTGGATTCTTTGAATCGTTTCACAGAACTCAAAGATGGGGTTTATATTGTTTCTGATAAAAACTTAGAGAACGCCATACAACGGCTCGGCACATTTGAGGATGCGTATGAGGCATTGTTGAAAAATCAGGAACAAATCCCCAAAGATTTAGAAACGCTTCGCGCTCAAGGGAAAGAAAAGACTGTTACCTATAAGGAAACAATGGCACAGAAGCTCATAAACAACAATATCGCCATGTTCTTTGAGCGGTTTGGCTTGAAATAACCGCAATGGCGGCAAGGCAGGCTTTACAGCCTGCCACCGCTTTCTGTTTTTTTTGTGTCTGTACTGACGTGAAGTTTAGCTTAATAACCCGTCCTCGGCAACTTTGTGGGCGGCGCGTAGCATTTCGTGAGCCATGTGGAGTTGCCGATGACCCATTCGGAGCCGTATTTTCCGCCTACGTCCGCTTTGTTCGCAAACTCATATCCGTTCGCCATGCCCGTCTTAACCGTGACAAAGACCTGCGGTTCCGTGACCTTAGTGAATCCCGCCTTGACCGTGCCGAACACAAGCGTGAAGCTCGTGACGTACTCGTCGTTGGCAAGTCCGAGCGCGGCGTTGCGGCAGTCGATGACGTTGTTCTGCGTGGTTGAAAGGTTGTCGGCGATTACGCGGGTATCGCCTTTATTGGTCGTGGCGATGACTTTATACTTCAACGATTGGTTGTACGTCCCCGTCACGATTTTGTTCAGGCGCACCGCGTCCGTTGGGATAATATCCCGCCAGAAGAAGTCCGTAAGCTGTACGCTCGACGTGTTGGCGATTTCCTTGATGTCGTAGCGGATAGTATCTCCGGGCATCGCCTCGTAGTTGCCGACTTTGCGGATTTTGACTCCCGTATTCGCGGAAAAATTGAGGAACTCGCGCTTTATGATTTGTGTCGCGAACTCAATCTCGATGTCCATTGATTCCGTCGAGAGCCTGTACCATTGCGGTGCCTGCACTTCCTTGACGATATAGCGTCCGAGCGGGAGCGGCTTGGATACCGCCCTGCCGTCCGCGCCGGAAACGAATCGGTCAACGAGATTGCCCGATTTATACTGGTAAATCTCGAATGTCGCGCCCGCGAGCGGCGCGCCTTTTTCAAGCCCGTTCACTTCGTTGTCGTCGCCGCTGAGTTTGGTGATTTGGATTTGCCCCATCTGCGGTGTGTTTTCCCACACAACCTCGGTGATTTTTCCGCTCCTGAACTCAACCGTCCTCGGCATATCGTCCGTGTAATAACCGTTTGCGGGGCGGGTTTCCCTGATGGTATAACGTCCCTCGGTCAGTATGCCGTCGAAGTCGATTACGCCATTGTTGTCCGTGATATACGTTCCAACGACTTTGTTGTTGGCGTCGAACACCATAAACTCAACGCCGAAAATGCCCTTCTTCGTCACACTGTCTATTTTCAGCAGACGGAAGCCCGCTTTTGCCTTGTTTGTGAGTTGTAGAGTAGCCAGTTTACCCGGAGTTACCGTGACGCTGTGAACGTCGGCGTCAAGCTCATACCCGTCAAGAGCCTTGCGCTCTATAACATGGTACTCGCCAGCCGGAAGCGTGTTGATTTGGATTCTGCCATTAGCGTCGGTGGTGTAGCTGCCAGTAATGTCGCCGTTGGGCGCGGCAGACTTGTTCGGGCTGTTGGCTTCGGTGTTCGGCTGATTGCCGTCTGCTATCGAACCCGCCACGAACTGTCCGTCCGCGCGGCGCACATCGAACACGACGCCCACAAGAGGTTTCCCGGTTGCCGCGTCTGTCTTTACGATAAGCAGGCCGCTCATAGCCGTGTTCTCAACGGTGATTGTCGTGGATTTGCCCCATGTCACCTCAATGTTGCGCGGCTGGCTTTCGATGATATAGCCGTTCGCCGCTTTGGTTTCAACGACCGTATACCATCCGCTTTCAAGATTGGGGATAAAAATTGTCCCCGCCCTGTCCGTCGAAAATTCTCCGACACGCTCGCCGGACATCTTGCTCACGCTGAATGTGACGCCCGCTATTGGCTGACGGGTTCCGCTGTCAATCTTGATGATTTGCAGACCCGCGAGCGGCTTGTTGCTAAACTCAACCGTCGTGATTTTGTCGCTCGTTACGATTACCGTCTGCGGTTGCGCGTCAAGGATATATCCGTCCGGCGCTATGGTTTCGGACACTATATAAGTTCCTTCCGCCAGTCCTGAAACGATGATTTTGCCAGCAGTGTCGGTCTTATAGCTTCCGACTTTTTCTCCGTTGGCGCGTTCCACCGTAAAGGCTGCGCCGGGGAGCGGGGCATGGGTAGAAGCGTCGGTTTTGATGATTTGGATTCCAGAGAGCGGCTTGTTGAGGAACTCCACGCTTACGAGTTTGCCGCCGCTTATGTTGACCGATTTCGGGCTTTCATTGAGGATATACCCGTCCGGCGCGGCTGTTTCGGATATGACGTAGGTTCCCTCGGATAAATCGGGAATAAGGATTTTGCCCGCGCTGTCCGTCTTGTACGAACCGATTCTTTCGCCGTTCGCCTTGTCAACCGTGAACATTGCGCCGGAAAGCGGATTTTTCGTTACGCTGTCCAATTTCACGATTTCGAGGCTGTTCAGTTTGTTGTTGCCGAATGTCACGGTGTTGCCGGGTACTGCCGCGCCGCCCGCGCCCCAAACCGCGCTGCCGTCAGCTTTAACTTCCACTGTCTGCACGGGGTCGTTTAGCTCGTAACCGTCCGGGGCTTTGACTTCCGTGATGACATAGACGCCCGGAGCCACTTTGATTGATACCGCGCCGCTTGCCAGCGAGGTTACATTGGCTATAACCGTTCCGTTAGCGTTTGCTACGGTGAATTGCGCTCCGGCCACAAGCTGACCCGTAGCCGCGTCTTTCTTTACGATATTGAGATATGGGAACGGTTTGTTGGTGAACTCCACGATGGTGAGCTTGCCGCTTTTGACCTCAACCGTCTGCGGCTGCGCGTCAAGGACATACTCGGCAGGCGCTTCAATCTCGGAAACGATATACACGCCCTCGGCAAGGTCGGAAACGATTATTTTCCCCGCAACGTCGGTCGTATACTTATTGCCGACGCGCTCGCCGTTCACGCGTTGGATAGTGAACACCGCGCCCATCAGCGGGGCTTTGGTAACGGCGTCGATTTTTAGGATTTGGATTCCGCTCAAATGCTTGTTGCTGACCGTTACGACGGTCGGCGCGGTTGATTTGACTTCGACGGTTTTCGCCGCGCCGTCAATGACGTACCCCTGCGGCGCTTTGGTTTCCGTGATTGTGTACCACCCCGGCTCGACGTTCGCGATGCTTGCCTTGCCGCCTTTATCTGTTGTGACTTCCGTTACATATTCGCCGTTCTGCCTGCGGACTTCAAACACCGCGCCGGATAGCGCGTCGCCGTTCACCGCGTCCACTTTGCGGATTTCGATACCCGAAAATGGCTTGTTGACGAACTCCGCTGTCGTGAGTTTACCTGTCTTTACCGTAACGGTCTGCGGCGTGTTGTCGAGAACGTAGCCATCAGGCGCGATGGTTTCAGAAACGATATAGGTTCCCTCCGCGAGGTCGGAGATAACCGCCTTGCCGGACACGTCTGTTTTATAGATTCCGATTTTTTCTCCGTTTGACCTTGTTACTTCAAACGTCGCGCCTGAAAGCGGCTGATGGCTAACAGCGTCCGTCTTGACGATTTGGATTCCGCTGTACGGCTTGTTGGTAAACTCCACCGTCGCCAGTTTGCCGCTTGTGACAGTCACGTTTTTAGGCGTTTCGTCAAGCTGATAGCCGTCAGGCGCGGTAATTTCGCCTACGACGTAGACGCCTTCGCCGAGGTCGCCGATGACAACCTTGCCGTCCGCTTCCGTGCGGAACGTGCCGATGCGCGTACCGTCCGCTTTCGTTACTGTAAACGCCGCGCCCTTCAAAGGCTGATGGGTTACAGCGTCCATTTTTACGATTTGGATTCCAGAGAGCGGTTTGTTGAGGAACTCCACGCCGACAAGCCTGCCACCGCTGAGATTGACCGACTTCGGGCTTTCGCTCAGGATATACCCGTTCGGCGCGGCTGTTTCGGATATGACGTAAGTTCCGGCTGACAGTCCGGGAATCAGGATTTTGCCCGCGCTATCCGTCCTGTACGAACCGATGCGTTCGCCGTTCGCCTTGTCAACCGTGAACATCGCGCCGGACAGTGGATTTTTCGTTATGCTGTCGAGCTTTACGATTTCAAGGCTGTTCAGTTTGTTGTTGCCAAACGTCACGGTGTTACCCGCCAGCGTCGCGCTGTTGAAGAAAACATCGCCAGTCGCCGTGACTTCCACCATTTTCACGGGGTCGTTAAGCTCGTAGCCGTCCGGCGGCACGACTTCGGTTATCATATAAGTGCCGGGCTGAACGCGCGGCACGATAACCGGGCCGTCCTCGCTTGATACGACATATGCGACGAACACGCCGCTTTTCTCTACGACAAACTCCGCGCCGGAGAGCATTTCGCCCGTATCGGCGTCGGTCTTACGGATATAGAGATTCGGAAGCTCCTTGTTGGTGAACTCCGCTATCGTCAGTTTTCCCGACTTGACTTCCACGGTCTGCGGGAGGGAACCCAGCAGATAACCCTCCGGGGCTTGAATCTCGCTCACGATATACACGCCCTCGGCAAGTCCGTGTACGATGATTTTCCCCGCCGCGTCGGTGGTGTATTTGCCGATTTTCTCCCCGTTGACGCGCTCAATCGTAAATACCGCGCCGATTAGTGGGGTTTTTCCGTCCATGCCCGTTTTCAAGATTTGGATTCCGCTGAACGGCTTATTAGTAAACTCCGCGACGGTCAGGCCGCTGTTCTTGACTACCACAGTTTGCGGAATGGCGTCGAGGATATAGCCCTCCGGCGCGATGGTTTCGGAAACGATATACGTTCCCGCCGTGAGGCCGGAAACGATAACCTTGCCTACCGAATCGGTCTTATAGGTTCCTATTTTTTCGCCGTTGTCGCGCTCGACCGTGAACGTGGCGTTTGCGAGCGGAGCATGGGTGTGAACGTCCGTCTTGACAATCCATATTCCCGAAAGCGGCTTGTCGAGGAACTCGACACTGTGCGTTTTGCCGCCCTCGATGGTGATGGTCTGCGGCTCTGCGTCAAGCTGATAGCCATCAGGGGCTTTGATTTCAGAAATGACATACGCGCCCTCTCTGAGGTTCCCCACAAGGATTTTGCCTGCGCTGTCGGTATTGTATGTTCCGACATTCTTGCCGTCCGCTTGTTCAACCTTAAACGTCGCGCCAGACAGCGGCGCTCTTGTGTAAGCGTCAAGTTTTAAGATTTGGATGTTGTTTTCGGCTCTGTTCGTGACGGTCACAACGGTCGGCACGGTCGCCTTGACCTCAACCGTCCGCGCCGATTCGCTGATGAGATAACCAACAGGCGCTTTGGTTTCAGAAATGACATACCAGCCGGGTGCGACGCCGGGAATGGTAGCCTTGCCGCTCAGGTCTGTCGTAACGTCCGCAACGAACTGCCCGTTCTGCGTAGTGACGCGGAATTTCGCGCCAGCGAGAGGCTCGCCGTTATATTCATCCGTCTTGATAATCTGGATGCTCGCGAGTTTCCTGTCCTCAAACGTCAGCTTGTGCAGTTTTTCCGAAGTTACTTGAACGCTCTGAGGGGTGTCGTCCAAGACATATCCCTGCGGCGCAGCGTACTCCGAAACGGTGTACCATCCGGGTTCGAGGTTCGGAATCGTAACCGCGCCGTCCGCGTTGGTGGTATAAGCGCCGATGAGTTCTGCGTCCTTGTAGACGTTAAATTTCGCGTCTTTCAAAGGCTCTTTCGTGTCTGCGTCAACTTTGACGATATGAAGCCCCGATTTCGGGCTGTTCTCGAAGTCAACGGCATAAGTGTTGACGTAATCGACATACTGCGTTTTCGCGCTCGCGGTCAGGTAGCCGGCCGGAGCGGAAACTTGCGTAATGATATACGTCCCTCTCGCGATTTTGGGGAGCAGGAACGTACCGTTCGCGCCTGTCGTGTACTCTCCCAAGTCCGCGCCGCCGCTGATTTTCACGTTGAACTTCGCGCCGGGGAGCGGTTCTTTGCTTACGGCGTCCTTGACGCGGACGAGCAGCGAGCCGAGCGGCGAGTTCTCAAACGTCGCCCTGAACACGGACTGGTCTGCGTTGGTGTGCTGCAAGCGCACGGTACGCATATTGGGTACGCTGTCCATCGCGTAGCCTTGCGCGGCGGTAAGCTGCGTGATTTTGTAGTCGCCCGCAGGCAGGTTTTCAAGATAAAACTCGCCTTTGGCGTCGGTCGTGTACACGCCGTCAGCGGAAGTCCCGACAACCTTGCCGCTTACGTCGGTGACGCTGAACGTAGCGCCCCCAACCGCCCTGCCCGTGTCCTTGTCGGTCAGGATGACGGCCAAGCCGCCGTAACGGTAGTTCGAGAAAACGAGTTCCTCAATGCTTGTGCCGTCAGGCTTGATGTAGCAATGCTGTTCGTTATTGATACTCAGGTGGTAGTTATTCGGCGGTACTGTCTGCCGGACGATGTAATACCCGCTCGGCAGTCCGCTTATGACGATAACGCCGCTTGAATCGGTGTCGATGGTCGCCACAAGCGTACCGAGGCCGCCCGAAACGGCTTGGTTGTTATAGTAGAGTTCAAACCTCGCGCCCGCAAGCATGGCGTGGGTCACGGCGTCCTCAATCTTGATGACGATTGAGTTCAGCGGATAATTGTCCGCAGCGAACGCGGCGGGCGCGCTCGACGCTATCATGCCGAACAGCAGAACCGCCGCGAGCAGTATGGATGTGATTTTTCGTGTCATTGCACATTCTCCTTTACAATTTTAATAGCCGCCAAATTTAATGACGACGGTGGAAAAATCCGGGTTAAGGTAGACGACCGTGCCGCCCGTGATTACGATGTTGTCGAAGTTCGGCGGTGGTTCAGGCGTAGGCGTCTGCTCGGAAGCGGAATAGGCGGGTACGGCGACTTTGAGCGCATCGCTCACGTTTCCGTTCGCGTCCTTGACTTTGATGTATACGTCTTTCGCGCCGGAAGTCAGATAGACCGTAATCGTGTTCGCGCCTGCCGCGCAAGCCGTTCCCAAGCCGCCCGTCGCGACGGTCGGAGCGTTCGCGCCGCTGTTTGCATATGCGTAGTAATACTTGCCCTCAACGCTCGACGTGAACGTAATCGTCGCCGTCAGGTTGCCAACGCGAGTAACCGTTCCCGCCGTGAGCGTGGGCTTTGACGGGCCTGTGCCGGGATTCGTCGTCGTGCCGCCTCCGAGCGGGTCGCCGTTTCCGTTGGAAATCGTGATGTTGCCGAAGCTGCCGCCCGTGCCGCCGCTCATAGTGCCGTCGCCGGGGTTGCCGCAGTTACCCGCGCAAAGGACAGAACACAAATAACCGCACCAGTCGCCGCACATTCCGCGAGCGCCGCTGTTGGGATTCGTTCGCGGGTCAACGTACAAGTCAGTTTGAGTCTGCGCGTAGGTATACGAGTTTTCGCCGGGAGCGAGATACATCCTCACGGTCGGATTCGTCGGTAACTGATACCCCGGAGCAGGCGAGGTTTCCGTCAGGACGTATTGGCCGGGTGTGACATATGGGATGACAATCAAGCCGCATTTGGTGATATAACCGCCGAGCGTGGTTATCCCGCCTGTAGGCGATTCGTACTGAACGCGGTAAGTCGCGCCCGTTATCCCGCGCCCGCTCATGCCGTCCTTTTTGATGAAGATGAGCGTCGGTTTCAAGAGGTTCTCAAAAACAAGCTCAGTCGGCTCGTACCATTTGAGAAGAACGTCCTTTGTCGGGTTCGCGTCCAGCAAATACTCGATTGGCGGCGTGATTTCCGTCACTCGGTAGATTCTTTCTTCCAAGAGATACCCCGTGCGCGGCGAAAGCTCTATTCTGCCGTTCGCGTCGGTCAGAAACTCGCCGATGGTTTCGCCCTCAAGCCGCTGTACCTTGAACTTTGTGTCAGCGATGGGTCTGCCCGTTACCGCGTCGCGTTTGAAGATTATCAGGACGGGACGCGGACGGTTGAAAAACTCCAAGACCTTGTTGTCGCCGCCATTCAATAAAATTTCTTTGCGGGCAGGGTCGCGGAAATAGCCGTAAGGCTCGTCAATCTCCTGCACGGAATAAATACCGGGGTCTAAATCTGTCCAAGTAATTCTTCCGTTAGCGTCCGTTATCTGCGTTTCTTCCCACGTTTCCCCCTCGGTTTTCCATAGACGGAAACTCGCGCCCGCAAGCGGCTCATTCGTCAACTCGTCATATTTGACGACGGTTAGCGTGGGCTTTTTGTAGTTGTCAAACGTGACCACGTTGTTTTCGCCAAGCCGCATAGTCACGCGCTGCCAGTTCGGGTCGGACAGGATATAGCCCGGAGGGGCGGTAATCTCCGTGACTATAAGAGTCCGCTCCGCGTTGCCCTCGAACAGCGTCCACGGCAGCACGATTCGGCCGCTTGCGTCCGTCGTGAACGGCGAGCCGGAAACGGTTTGGCCGTTCTCGTAATTGACGGTAAAGACGGCTCCCGCAAGCGCCGCTCCCGTTTCAATGTCGCGCTTGATAATCGTCAGTGTCGGGTTTTTGTAGTTCCGAACGGTTTCACGGTTGTTGTCGCCCGGACTAAGGACGACTTCACGCGGTTCCGCAATCAGCACATAGCCTGACGGCGCTTGGATTTCAGTCAGCAAGTACGTTTTTCCGGGGATTAACTCGTTGCCGTTTGAGCCTTTGCCGAGCAGGGCAATACCGTTGCCGCCCGCCGTCGCCTGCCATGTTTCTCCCGTCGCCGGGTCGCGGAGCGTAAAAATAGCCCCGGCGCATGGAGCGCCCGTGTCGCCGTCGATTTTCAGGACTTCAAGAGAGGATTTCGGGATATTGTAGAACGTCGTGCTTGCGGTTTCCCCCCATGTTATTGATACGGAGCGGAAAGCCGTGGTATCTAATTGGTATCCGGGCGGAGCTTGGACTTCGCTTATGGTGTACTGGCCTGCGGGCAAAGAATCAAAAACAACCTTGCCGTCGCCGCCAGTTACCTCCGTGCGTTCTATCGGCATACCGTTTGTGCTGCCCTCCGCGAAATACCCCTGTATGCGGAAATGAGCGCCAGCGAGAGTTCGGCCCGTTACCTCATCATACTTGGTTACTTCAATCTCACCGAACGGATAGTTCTCGAAAGTAATCAAATGCGAGTTTGTCGGGGTATCTTCCTCAACGTCGAAAACAACGTCCAGAGTCATGCCCGAAAGCATATCAGCGATTATCTGCTGTATTTCCGCTAATAACGCCGCTATGTCGGGTTCTTCCTCACCCGCCGCTTCCGCAGCCGCTATCGCCGCTTCAAGCAGGGCGTCGATTGCCGCCTGTATGTCAACGACCGCCTGTGATTCGTCTTGGTTCACCTTTATGCTGACGTTAGGCGGCAGCAGCCAGAAACCGTAAGCGGTATGCTGCGGCAAAAGGCTGTACTTATCAGGGGCGCGTTCTTCCTCGGCGATATACGCGCCGTATGGCAGGCCCTCCAGCTCCCACACGCCGTCCGTGACTACGCTCGTCACGTCGCCGCCGCCGACCGTCGCGCCCGCCGTCAAGACTTGGGAGAGGTTGATTCCCGTGTTGTCCATCTCCCAAAGCTGGCCGTCCTCCGTAACCACCTGATGGCTTGATATGCCGCGCAGGCGTATCAGCGCGCCGGGTATGTTTTCGCGGGTCAGCGCGTCTATTTTCTGGATTTTGACGCTTGTTGGGTTGGGTTCGGTCGTAGTCGTATCAGGCGTGTTTACGAATACCCTCTCGACGACGCCAGATAAATTTGGCGCAATCGTTACCGTCACGCTTGCGGGTTCCGCGATTTCATGGCCTGCGGGCGGCGTGATTTCCGTAACCGTATATTCGCCCGGAGTTAATCCTGTAAGCCTGATTACGCCGTTTGAGGGCGTCGTCGCTTGGTTGCTGTACCCATTGGGGCCTGTGATTTCAAAAACAGCCCCGGCAAGCCCCCTGCCGGACGGGTTGCGTTTGACTATCCGCAACGCGGCTTCAGGGGGTTCGTCCGGCGATTGAAAGGAAAACGCCGCGCTTGCCTTTACCTCCGGGATATAGAAAACTATGTCCTGCCACCCGGTAGGGTTGTTCGGGTTCTGCATCATCCAGATGGTGTCCGCGAACTGGTTGTGGATGCCGACCAGATTCACTGCGGCTGTCTTGCCCTTGTATTCATCAGTGTTCGGCATTTCGATTTGAAACGACGTTATATCGTCTTTGAATACCCTGTCGGAATTGGCGGGAGCGGTGGCGACAAGGGTTCCGTCCACCATGAGTTTCGCTCCGGCAGGCGTACCCGCCGCCCATTCAAACCTGAATGGGTTGTAGAACACGTTTGTCATCTTGCGGTTATATGTGACTGCGAATGGCTCGGATTGCGCGTTGCCGCCGCTTATGGTACGCCCTGTGTCCCGCGCGTCCTTATCCCCGTTCACCATAATGGGCGGATAGGCGGCGTGATTCGCCGTTATCCCGCCGTTCGCGAGGCTACGCGCCTTATCAATCACTTGCGTGTCCCCTGTGAAAGTGTGCGTGGGGTTATTCGCCATCGCGACGGCCACTCTGGTCACATACGCGTACCACATACGGTTTTCGGTGGACACGTCCGCGTTTGACCACTCCGTATTGATGGGAAAGCCGTTTTTCAGAGCGTTTTTCAACTTCGCGTTGGCTTCCCCTGACAGTTCGTATACAGCCACCGCGTTTTCCGGCCCTCTTAGTTTCGGGTCGGCGCAGTAGGCTTCGTAGCCTATGCCGTCAATATGGACTATATAGCGGTTCGAGTGGACGAGAACGCCGTCTATCTTAACGTCAGGCTCCATTTCAAAAACGTCTAAAACGCCTGATATGTCTTGTACATTCGGGCGCGTTTCAGCCGCGTATACCTGCGGGAAAGAAAAAACGGGAGCCGCGCCCATAAGCGCCGCAAATGCCATGACAGCAGCCAGTATCGGCTTGCATACCCTTTTGCTGTTCATATAGTTCCTCCTTGCTGATTGATTTTTTTGCTTGCGGAAACCGCAGCAAAAAAGGCAGTAAGCGTGAGCCTACTGCCTTTGCGTTGGTTGGTTTTAATATTTGAGTCAATACCCGGTTGCGAATATCGCGCCCGACTTTATATACCCGTTGTCGTCAAGTTTCGGGGAAAAACCGAGAGCCATTGTGATACGCGAATCGAATTTGTACAGGAAATGCTTGTTATGGCCTTTGGATTCTTTCCATGCCTTGAATATTTTGACGGCTTCATCTTTCGGGTCTGCGCTGACTACGCCTGCACTTAGGGAATTTTCCGCGTATCTGCTGTTCAGGTGGTTGTATGAATCGTGCCAGCCGCTCCCGGCGTAGCTACCGTCTGGCCGGGTATGCCCGGAGCGGGTTCTTTGCTCGTCCGCCCGAATATCCGCGTAGGTTTGCAGTTCGAGGTTGACTTCCAATTTTTTCAGCCCATTGGCTGCCCTGTGTTCGTTCAGAAGCCTGTAAAACTCATTCCGTACCGCGTCGGCGTATTCAGCGGAGAGCATATATGCCTGCGTTTCGGCCAGTGTCAGCTTTGGCTTTTCGCTTGCGGTTTCGGAACCTCTCAGGCTTGCGGGCGGGGGAGCGGGGATTGCGACCGCTTCCAGAATGTCGTCGTCGGCGTAGATTATCGGATGTACCAGCAGCACGGTTTTGTCCGCGTTCCACAGGATATACACCGGGTAATAGTACAGCCTGCTGACGTGTGCGGCTATCGGCGGTTTCAGCCTTACCGCTTCCGGCCCCGCCGCGAGTACCGCCAAGAAGTTTTCCTCTGTAACGTCTTTCCCAAGATAGAACGTGCTTTCAGCATACTCTATCTTTTTGACGCTATCCGGCAGCCCTCCGAGGGAGTAGTTAATGCCGTCCCATGCCATAGTCCTTGCTACTTCTGGCGGTTCGGGGTTCGTGCCTGCCATTGCCGCCGTGCCTGCGCTTAGAGCCATCGCTATTGTCAGTCCAAGCGCCATAGCCGTCCTTGCGATAAGTTTCCTTTTCATGGTGGTATCCTCCCATAATTTAGTATTTTTAGGGATTTTACCGTTGGCTCTTTTCACGTCCTCTGTTCCCTGATTATACTATACTACGCAACGCACCACCTGTCAAGTGTTATTTTCTAAAATATTAAACTTTTTAGAAAATTATTTTACTGCCAATCGGCGCGGTTCGCCTACCTGATTTCCGTCGCGATAACGCAGTATCTCATCTCAGGCACGTCCGCGACGCAGGTAATCAGCGTGAGGATGTTCTCCGCAGACCAAGAAAGCGGCAGATTGTCCCATTCGTTGATTTGCGTCTTGGATATGACTTTGTATGTCCGCGTTCCGTACTTCGTCGTATAGGTCAGCTTGTCGCCGCTGTTCAGGTCTTTCACGAACGAGAAATACGCCGAGCCGCCGCGATTATGCCCCGCGAGCGCGACATTCCCGTCCCAAGCGGAGGTATTGCTGAAATGCCCCGCGCCTTTTTTGAGGTTGGATAAATCCTCGCCCTCGTACACCTTTATGGTCTTGCCCGTCCGCTCGACATACAGCGTTCCGATTGAGCCGTCGTCATAGTACCACGGAACGGTATTGACGGCGGTGGCTTGCGAGGTGGTCGGCAAGAAGCCCACCGTTACGTCGGAACTGCCCGGCGCGTAAGTTTCGTTGCCTATTGGCGGCAAATCCTGTGCCTGCGGGATAAAGCCCCCGGACGGGAGGTTGCTGTGATACGGGCTTGACGGGTTTGTGGGTATCTCGCCGCTGAAAATGCCGTAAGGCGGCGGCAGATACGCCGCGTCCTTGTTGCGGCGTTCGTTGGTACTCATCGGGTCTGGTCTTGTCGGCGTGTCAACGCTCGTTGCGCCGCCGAAGCCGCCGAGGGTGTCGCCGCCCGTGCCGAAATTATAGTCGGCGGCAAACGCGGGAACGGCGAAGCTCGCCGCCAGCGCGATGGCGATTGCTAAAGTGATAATTTTACGCATCGGTTGTTTTCCCCCTTCTTTTCTTAAAAACATAGTAAGCGACGCCCGCTATCGCGCCGACAATCGGGATAACGATATACAGGACGTTTACGTCTTTGGTTTGGCCGTCTTTGTTGCCGGGCGGCTCTGGCTCGTCAGTCGCGGCGGGTTCGTCAGTCGGCGTTTCCGCAGGCGCTGGCGTCGCCGTGGGTTCGGGCGTCGCCGTCACTTCCGGCGCGGGCTTTTCGGCGCGCTTGGGCGGTTCCGTCATTTCGAGCGGAGTCCGTATTTCCTCGCCGATAAAGTAAGCCGTATAGACGGCTCTGCCCTGCGCGAGCTTCGACAACACGCCTTTATACTCGGCTTTCGTGATATAGCCTGTGACTGTCGTTGAACTGCCTGTCGCCGTGTAGGTGGCGACGGCGTTGTAATAGTCCGCAACGCGCTCGTAGTCCACGGTGGAATAATTGCCGACTTTCCACTCAACGCCGACGAGATTATAGGTTTTGCCCTTGTCCGTAACCGTTTTCGGCACAAGCTCCGTATCGTTGGCCGATAGGTGAGGGTATTCGCGGGTGACGCTCATCGTGTAGCTTGACGTTTTCGTTCCCGCCGTTTCAACCTTGATGCTCGCCACGTCAAGCGTCAGGACGCCGATAAACCCGTCCTCTGATTTGAACTCCATCGTTTGCGAGAGCAGAGGAAGGATTTTTTCAATCTCTTTCGCGTCGGTGTTCAGCGTGACCGTTTCGGTATGCTCGCGGGTTTCCATATTCGCCGTTTCCTTGCGGAGAATATCCGTCAGTGTATACTTCCAGCCGCTCCGCTCGAAATCCGCGCGGGGAATATCATCGGGGCTTTCGTTTGGGTTAAGCTCGTAGGTCTTGATGATTTGCCGGACGCCGCCGTCCACGGTTTCCCTCACGTCCACAGGATACATCCTGACTGGTTCGGGAGTAGGCGCGGCTGTGGCTTCCGGCGCGGGCGCAGCCGCCGAATCGGGCAATACGACCGTAATCGTGACGTTCGACGGCGGCTTTTTTGCGCCGCCATCATTCCCTGCGGCAAACGCGCTTAAAACTGGGCTGACGGCAAGGAACACGAAAACCACGCTAAGAAATATTGTGAGCCGTTTCATTCACCGTCCACCTCGCTTTCGTCGCCGCCAAGCTCCATCTCCTCGTCGCCGTCCGGCTCGTCGTAGCTGTCGTCATAATCGTCGTCGGTGTTCTTTTTCGGGCGCGCGATTTTGAAGTAATACCCCGCGCCGCCGACCACAACCACCGCGATGATTACAAGCGCGATTGTTCCCGTATTGCCGCCGCTTTTGACGGGAGCGGGAGGGGGCGTCGGTTCGGGCGTTGGCTGTGTCGTCGGTGTGGGGGGCGGGTTGGGCGTGGTCGGCGTTCCAACCGCGCCGGAGCTTTTGCCGTCGCCCGGTTTCGCGAGCGAAGCCAAATCGTCCTCCGTGACGGCGTTGAGGAAGTAGACGTTTTCAGCGTTGCGCTGGCGGTCTACAATCAAGTAAAAAATGTTCCCGTCTGCGGTTTCGACGGTAAAAAACTCCTTTCCGTCGCCGCTTGCGGCGTTATCCAATACGCTGCCCGTGCCGTCAGGCGTAAACGGCTTTTTGCCGTCAGGGATTGACGGTTCGCTTTCCGAGCCGCCCGCTCCGCCGTCGTCGGCAGGCGAGGGTTTATCCTCGGACGGAACATAATATGGGTTCATGAACTGAATCACGTTTGAGGTTCTGCCCGTGCTGTCTGTCGCCTGTACGCTGACGTACTCGTCGGCGGGTTTTGCGTAGTCGCTCAGATTCAATTCAAGCGTTTGCTTCCCGCCGCTGTTCCTGTCCGTGACGGCGATGTGAAGCACGTCGCCCGTCAGCCAAACTTCGTCAACGGACAGGGTTTCCGTTTCGGGCAGGCTTTCGGCGGCGTATGCCCTTGTCGCCCCGGCGCAAAAAAATACGCTGACGACAATCATCATCAACGCAATAAGCGGGAGTGTCCGGCGCAAGGCCGCCTTATTCGTTATCGGTATTCGCATTTCGCGTGTCCTCCTTGTCCTCGATTTTAGCCGACACCGCTGTATCGGCATTGTTCATGGGGTTGGGTGTTTTGGGCGAGCGGAGCGTGTCAAGGCGTTCGTCGTTCATGCGCTCGCTACGGAACTGCGCGACGATTTCCAAGTCCTCCAGATTGCGGAGTTGCTTTTCCTGTTCGCGCAGTTTGTTTTGAATCTCGGCGATTTTCGCCTTAGTCTTGCCGATTTCCGCTCGCTGTTTTTCAATTTTGGGATTAGTTATTCCGTCCATAATCGTCCTCCATTCAGTTTCAGTTAAGCCTGCCGAAGGCTTGGAAATGCTGCTGAAAATACGCTGTTTCGATAGACGCGTACCCTATCGGGTCGCCCGCATGGAGCATCATTCCGTCCCCGACATAAAGGCCGACATGGGTGATGCCGGGCGCGTTGTATGTGGAGTGGAAAAAAACGAGGTCGCCGGGTTTTGCGTCCGCCGCCGACACGGGTGTGCTGATGTTGTACAATCCCTGCGCCCCAAGCCGCCCGACGTTCCAGCCGCTGTGATTGATTACCCAAGAAACGAACCCGCTGCAATCGAACGAGGTTTTAGGGCTGTACCCGCCCCAGACGTAAGGCATACCCAAATATTTCTCCGCTTCCGTTATCATCGCGGCAAAGGTTTCGTCCGCGAGGTATTCGGGCGGGATGTCGTAATGCCCGTAGTCCTTGTAAACGGAAGCGTGTGGGTACAGGGAAACGGGGAACAGGTCGGGTCGGTTGCCGAGCGTCGCCGTAAACAGCGCGTATCTACTCAGTCTGTCCTCGTCCATGATATATATGGGGAGATGGGAGAGGTTGAAGTTCTCCAGCGTGACCGTACATTTATAATAAGTGTACGGAACTTCCGTGCTTTCCCCGGTCGTCGGGTCGGTTTCCGTGCGGTACCGCGTTTCCGTCGTCACTGACTCCGTAAGGATGTACTGCCGCTCAAAGAGCATGGCGAGCGTAGCCTGTACGCCGTCAGCCGTCCACGCGCCGTCGTGCAGCGAACTCAGGATGGACATAAGCACATAGGGGTCATGCCCGATGTCGTCAAGGTTAAAAACATATTCGTCATAACTGGGGTGCGACGCGGCGTAATTGTCAAGCTCGTTTTGCAAGCCAGCTTCCATTCCTGAATACGCGGCTTCCGCAGCGAGCATATCCGCGTCATCCGCGAGATACGTTGAGGCGACTAAGCCGCCCAAGCCGCCGCTCCCCATGCCGCCGAACGCGCCGATGAGCGACATAAGGCAGAACAGCAAAAGCAGAATGAGGACAACCACCGCCGACGCTGCCGGGTGGCGTTTGATAACGCCCACAAGGGCTTTGCCCGCGTCGGCGGCGACGCTGCCGGCTTTCTTGGCGCGTTTCGCCGCCTTTTGCGCTTCGCGGGCGGCTTTGGCGTAGTCTTTTTTGATTTTCCGCTTTTGAAACATCCGCGACAATATATTGCTTTTCAGCTTCGGGTTTTGGTCGAGTAACTGCCGATAGGTCAGGTTGACGGATTTTTTCGCCGCCTTGCGTTGCAGTTTCTCGACCTTGCGATACGGCGCGGTCTTGTGGCGGCGCAATGCGGCGCGGACGCCGCCCTCGGCTGTCATTTCAGCTTTGTGCGACGCTTCGACAGCCACGTTCTCTCGCTCGACCTGAAACATCTTGCCGTGTCCGAATCTGAGCGCGGAGTTGCCCGCAGCCTTGACAGGGCGCAATGGCAACGCGCCTTTGAGATGCTCGCCCTGCGGTTTTACCTCGTTCTCGAAGTACAGTTTCCGTTTGGGCTTGCCGGATTCTTCGTTTAAGACGACCTTTGTACGCAGTTTCTTTTTGGCGGGAAGTTGGGATTTAGCCGCTTCAAGTTTATTTGCCGACTTTTCCGCTTGTTTCTGCGCCTTGACGAGTTTCCGTCCGGGCTTTACGGCTTCGGGCGGTTTATCGTCGGGCTTGAATTGCAGTTTGCTCTCCTTATCGGGCTTCAGCGCGGATTCCGGCTCTTTGAGCGGCGATTGCGGCGTTGACTCGCTTTCAGGAGAGGGTTCCGCTTCGGGCGGATTAGCCGTAACAGGCGCGTCGCCGCCGCTTGGAACGTCAGCGGTTTGCTGCGGCTGTTCGTCATTCGGCGGCGCATACCGCTGTTGCTGCGTTGGCTTATCAATCGGCGGCGTTGAATCAGCCACGTCCTCTGTGAAACGCAGTTTTTCGGGTTCGTCGAAACGTAACGGCGAGTGCGGCACGACTGGAACGATTGGCGGCTGTACCGCCGTTTGCGCTTGCGCCGATTCAGCGGCAGGAGATTCCGTCTTGCCGTAATTGGGTTTCGGGCGTTTTGAATGTACCTGCGGCAGAATATGGTCACGCGAGAACCGCAACGCGCTGTCGCCGTCCGTTTGAAGTTTGGATTCACGCTCCGTCTGTAATTTCGACGGCGTTTCACCGTGTTCGGGCGCGGATTCCGGCTCTTTGGACGGCGGCGCGTCAGCGTTCAATGTGATGTTTTCGGGCAAGCCCGCTTCAATCGGCTGTGTCGCCGACGTTTGCGGTTGCGGCGATTCAGCAGCAGGGGATTCATTCTTGCCGTAATTGAGTTTTGGGTGTTTTTGCTGTGCCTGCTTAGGCTTTTCGCCTCGTGAGAAACGTAACGCGCTATCGCCGTCCGTATTGAGTTTCGATTCCCGCTCCGTTTGTAATTTTGGCGGTATGCTTTGGGTCGGCGGGGCAGGCGCGTCTGCCGACTGCGGTTCAACGAACTGTTGATTATGCTGCTGACCTTTGCCGGGATGACGCTGGGGAACGCCATATTCCTGTCGGAGCTGCGTTTGCTCGGATTGGCTTGTGGTAATCGTCGTTTCCGAATTTGCCGCAACGTCGGCGATAACAGGAGTATCGGGATTTGCCGCATCCATCGCCGAAGCCTGTAACGGCGCGTCCGGCTTGGGTTCGGCAACGTCAGCGGTCGGCGCGTCTTGCGTCCGTTCTTGCGCCTGCCTATATGCGGCGCGGTTTCGCTGTTTCGCCGACTGGTGTATGTCTGTTCTTGTACGGGTATCATTCACCGCGCCGTGCGCTGCATTGGGCGCGGCGTCACGCTGGCGAATATCGAAGTCCGTACTGCGTTTACTAAGCCGTTCTTCCTCGCCCGTCGCGGCATTTCGCTCCACAAGCCCGTCGCGAGTCAGCTTTTGCGTTACCTTTCCCCTCGCTTTGTGCTTGTGTCTGCTCATATCTCAGCCGCCCCTTTCGCCTTGACGCGCTCCGGCACGGGCATTTCGAGCTTGCGCTGTTCGACAAGCTGCTGCGCGTCACGGACTTCATCAAGCAGAGTCGGCTGTTTCTCGCGGGCGCGGCTCCTGTTCTCGCGCTTGTCAGCCGCCGTCGTTTCAAGCTGTTCGAGCCGTTTTATCGCGGAGTTAGCCAGTTCGCTGATTTTCAGGTTGATGGCTTTCTCAGCCCTGCACGGAGCGGTCGCAGCCTTTTCAAGACGCCGCGTTTCCGACTGCGACGGGAGCGGCTCTTTGCCGATTATGATTCGCCCCATGTTCCGAATGGCGCGGCTCGCCTTATAAAATTCAGCGTAGTACGCCGTCGTGTGCGCGATGGACTTGTCGCAGACCGCGACGTTTTCTTTCGCGCCCTTGTCGAGAGCCTTGAACGCGCCCTTGATGTGGAAGAACGACGCGAGCTTGTCAAGCGCGGCTATGCCTTTCTCTTTGAACGCGGCGACGGCGTTTTTGCAGCCCTCGATGATTCCGGCTTTCAGGTCGGCTATCCGCTCTTTCATCACGGCTACCGTGTTTTCAAGCGACTTTATCGCCTTTTGGAGCGCGGTTTTGACGGGGTGGCTGTGCGCCTCTTTCATTTCGGCAAGCTGGCTTTTCATGTCCGCGATTTTGTCCTCGGCGCGTTTGACGAAGTTTTCCATTTCGCTGACGTGGCCGATGAGCGCGGACAGCCCCGACGTGTCCCGGCCGTTGTTGTTCAGGATTGAAAACAATTCTTGGACGTACTCGTTCTGCATGAGTGATGTGCCGCCGTCCTGCGGCGCTGTGGTTTCGTTCATTTTGGGTGTACCCCCTTTCTTCAAAATTTAGCCCGTAGCCGCGACCTCAGATAACCGGGTGGTTAAAAGAGCATAGATTTCGGTCGATTTATCAAATCTGTCATAAAATGGGATTATGACGTTCCCGAAAAACATCAAGCCTTCGCCGGAATTGGCATGGGTAACGTAGCTCAACTGGTGCGGCGATATGCCAAGCTGTTTCGCGAGGATTTGACGGTCGCCCTG